>Ga0209582_1000986_pt1 | contig 15124 bp, 12 predicted proteins | sample KloWWTmetKNB5Kit_FD_187176 | JGI IMG/M metagenome (GOLD analysis project Ga0209582, IMG submission 187176) | Active sludge microbial communities from Klosterneuburg, Austria, studying microevolution and ecology of nitrifiers - Klosterneuburg... | ecosystem: Engineered > WWTP > Aerobic digester >...
TTCCCGCCCTTCTCGGCGTTGATCTTGTCCGGGCTGAGAAAGCCGCCATTTTGCGGGTCGGTGATCGCCACATCTGCCGTTGCCACCGTGCCGCCATATTGCGTGTCAAATTCGTTGGGGGCCAGCGGGTAGGCCGTCCTCTCAAAACCGTTATCCGACCAGCCGTTGATCCAGTCCTGAGCCTGCGGCGGGAAGACATACATCACTCTTTCTTCCACCTTGTCTGGCGGTGTTCCCGGCACGGCAATTTTGCCCGTCTCTTTGTTGATGGGGAACTTTTGCACAATTGTGCTTTGCGCTTTTGGCTCTGTGCCGGGCACAAACCACTCGCTGATGGCGGGGCACACGCCGTTTGGCAGCAAACCATCAATGGCGCACACCGCGCGTTGCACAAGGCCATCCGGGCGCTTAAACTCCTGGTTGGGTTTTCCCTCGTGCAGCATGTTCATCACCTGCCGCCAAATGGGAGCCGCGCCGGTCACGCCGGTCACCGTGCTGTCCATCGAGGTGTTATCGGTATTGCCCACCCACACGCCCACCACGTAATCGTTGGTAAAACCCATCGTCCAGTTGTCTTTGTTGTCGTTGGTCGTGCCGGTCTTCACCGCCGCGGTGCGCAGGTCTTTCAAGTCCAGGGCGCTGCCAAAACCGGGCTGCCGCGCAGCGCGGTCGCTCATAATGCTCTTGAGCAGCCAGGTGTATTGGGCGCTATTTGGCCCCAGCAAGTTCGGCTTGGTAGCCGGTTTGTATTCCCAAACCAGCTTGCCGCTTTTGTCCTCAATCCGGTTGATGGGTGTTGGGTCGAGTTCGCGCGAGCCCGCCTTGCGCACGGCTTTCGGGCGCGGCACACCAACCATGCTCGCGCCGTTATCAATGGTGGCATACACATACGCCATATCCAGCAGTTTCACCTCGCCGCCGCCCAGCGTAAGCGCAAGGCCATAAAAATCCAGCCCGCGATCCAAATCTGTAATGCCCAGCGTGTGCGCCGTGCGAATCACGTTGCCAATCCCAGCCTCATCCAGCGCCTTTACCGCCGGGATGTTGTATGAGTTGGAGAGCGACACGCGCATGCGCACCGGGCCATGATATTTGCGGTCATAGTTCTCCGGCGTGTAAGGCTGATCGCCGCCGCTGTCAAACGTGGTGCGCACATCCCAAAACATGGTAGACGGAGACCCGCCCTGCCGAATCAGCTCTAGATACGTGATGGGTTTGAACGACGACCCCGGCTGGCGCAAGGCGGTCGCCACGTTGAACTTGCCGTCAATCGCGTCGTTGTAATAATCAATGCTGCCCACCATCGCCAGAATTTCGCCTGTGCCGGGTTTAAGCACCACCACCGCCGAGTTGTTGGCTTTCTTGTTCGCCTCGGCCAGTTGCGCCACCTGGTTGGCCGCAATTTGGCGTATCTTCTCGTTCAAATCCGAATCCAGCGTGGTGTAAATCTTCAAGCCGCCGCGGTTCACCATCTCGGTGGCCGCATCTTCCGTAATGCCGAGCTGGTCTTGCAAAAGCTGTATGGCGTAATCGCGGGCATACACGCTAAAGTGCGGAGAGACAATGTTGAACCGCTGCGCGATGTTCGCCAGCTTTAGCGTTTCGCGCTTGGCGTCCTCAGCAGCTTGCGCCGTTACTTTGCATCCGGGGATGCCCAAATTCGTGCCTTGCACCATCAAATCCAGCACCAACGCCTGGCGGGTCTTGGCATCGTTGGGCGAATCAAACGGGTTTTGCTTGGGAAACTGCGGAATGGCGGCCAGCATGGCGCTCTCGGCCAGGTTCAACTCACCCGCGTTTTTGTTGAAATACACTTTGGAGGCGGCCTGAATGCCATACGCCAGGTTGCCGTAAAAGTTGGTGTTCAAATACCATTCCAGAATCGTGGGTTTCTCGTATTTTCGAGAGACCTCGCTGGAAAGCAGAACCTCTTTGACCTTGACATAGTTTGTGCGCCCAGGGCCGGCGCGTTCTTCTGGGGGCAGCACCACGTTCTTCACCAACTGCTGAGTGATGCCCGAACCGCCTTGCTGCACGCCGCCGGTCAGGTTGTTCAAAAATGCGCGGGCCGTGCCGCGCAGGTCAAAACCGGCGTTGTCGTAAAACGTCTTGTCTTCGATGGAAACCGTCGCGCATTTGAGGTTGTCCGCGATGTCGTTGATCTTCACCCACTGGCGGTCGCCCGCGGTGGGGTCAATAATCTCGTAGAGCAACTTGCCATTGCGGTCAAACAACTTGGTCGTCTGGAAATCTTCGCTGACCTTGGTGATTTTGGCCGGGTCGGGCAGGTCTGCCGTGATGGCCTGATACGCCGCGTTGGCAGCCGCCACCCCGCCCGCCGGGATCAACATCGCAACGGCCAACAAAGCGATTGCAAAAATCAAAAGCCCCTGCGCCAGTTTTTTACCGCCACTATTTTTCTTCGAATGCCGCCGTCGCTGGCGCATTCGCACAATATTTGTCGCTTTCATGTGAAGTTACGTCCGGCTATATTACCGCAGGCGGTCTGTTGGGTATGCGGTATTGGCTGTTTTGCTCACAGGTTCACAGGTTGGCATCTTAACAATCACTTTGTCATTCCCCTCGCCCTTGCCATCCCCGGCGTTCGCCTTTACACTCCGCGCATGATTCACGAAGGCGACATTCTTTGGACGCCGAGCGAGCATACCTTGCGCGAGGCGAACCTGACCCAATACATGCGCTGGCTGACCCAAACGCGCGGCTTGCGTTTTGAATCGTATGATCAGCTTCACGCCTGGTCGGTCACAGATATTGGCGCGTTTTGGCGCAGCATCTGCGATTATTTTGAGGTGATTTTTCATCATCCCCCCACCTGCGCGTTGAGCGGCGCCATGCCCGCCGCGCGCTGGTTCGAGGGCGCAACGCTGAACTACGCCGAGCATGTCTTTCGCAACGCAACCGCGGCCCGCCCGGCGGCTCTCTTTTGCTCCGAGACACGCGGCGCGGGCTTGGCCGAACTCTCTTGGCGCGAGCTGGAGCAAAACGTGGCGGCCATCGCCCAGGCCCTGCACAATTTTGGCGCGCAACCCGGCGACCGCGTGGCCGCCTACGCGCCCAACATCCCAGAAACGCTGATCGCCTTCCTCGCCTGCGCCAGCATCGGCGCGGTGTGGTCTAGCTGTTCGCCAGACCTGGGCGCCCAAAGCGTGCTAGACCGCTTTGCCCAAATTGAGCCGGTCATTTTGTTTGTGGTGGATGGCTATGTGTATGGCGGCAAAACTTTTGACCGCGCCGAGACCGCCCGCGATTTGGCCGCCCATCTGCCCACCGTGCGGCACGTGGTGCGCATAAATTATTTGACGGAAGACGGGGGACGGAAGACGGAAGTTGAGACTGCCAATATTCCGTCTTCGGTCTCCCGTCCTCCGTCCTTTCACGATTGGTCTGCGCTGCTCGCACAGCCATCTCCCTCGCTTACGTTTGCGCCGGTGGCGTTTAACCACCCGCTTTGGGTCTTGTATTCCAGCGGCACCACCGGCCTGCCAAAACCCATCGTGCAAAGCCAGGGCGGCATTTTGCTGGAACATCTCAAGGCGCTGGCGTTGCATTCGGATTTGAGCGCGGGTGACCGTTTTTTTTGGTTCACCACCACCGGCTGGATGATGTGGAATTTCCTCATCGGCGGGTTGCTGGTGGGTGCAACGCCCGTTTTGTTTGATGGCAGCCCCGGCCACCCAGACATGAACACCCTCTGGCAATTGGCGCAAAACGCCCGCGTGAATGTGTTTGGCGCGAGCGCGGCGTATGTTTCGGCGTGCATGAAGGCAGGCGTGACCCCATCCAAAACGTTTGATGTAAGCGCCCTGCGCTGTTTTGGCAGCACCGGTTCGCCGCTTTCGGTGGAGGGGTTTGTGTGGCTGTACGAAAATGTGAAGAGCGATCTCTGGCTGGCCTCGGTGAGCGGCGGCACAGACATGTGTACCGCGTTTGTGGGGTCGTGCCCGCTGCTGCCCGTGCGCGCGGGCGAGCTGCAATGCCGCTACCTGGGCGCAGATGTGCAGGCGTGGAGCGACGCGGGCCAGCCGGTGACAAACGAGGTGGGCGAGCTGGTTCTTACGCAGCCCATGCCATCCATGCCCATTTATTTTTGGAACGACCCCGGTTTCAAACGCTACACCGAAAGTTATTTTGAGATGTTCCCCGGCATCTGGCGGCATGGCGATTGGATCAAGATCACCCCGCAGGGCGGCTGTGTCATTTATGGCCGCAGCGATGCCACGATCAACCGGCAGGGCGTGCGCATTGGCACCAGCGAAATTTACCGCGCGGTAGAAGATGTGCCCGAAGTGGCCGACTCGCTGGTGGTGGATTTGGAAGTGCTGGGGCGGCCCAGCTATATGCCGCTGTTTGTTGTGCTGCGCGATGGGGCCGCGCTGGATGAAAATATCAAGGACAAGATACGCAAAAACATCCGCGCCAAACTCTCGGCCCGCCAACTGCCCGATGATATTTTTGCCGTGCCAGAAATTCCAAAAACGCTAAACGGCAAAAAAATGGAAGTGCCGGTCAAACGCATTTTGCTGGGCCATCCGCTGGAAAAAGCGGTGAACACCGGCAGCATGGCAAACCCGCGCGCACTAGACTTTTTTGTGGAAATGGCAAAACAGTTAAAGACAATGAGCGATAAATAACGCGGGTTTTGGATAAGAGTAAGCTTGTCATTCTGAGGAGCACGGCAGCGCGAAGCAAAGCTGTGCGACCCTTCGGCAAGCTCAAGGCAGGCTGAATCTCTGCGAAATTCTGGCCAAGAAAGAATTAACCAGAGATTCTTCGCTCCCTCCGCTCGCTCAGAATGACATTTTTGCCTCGTTTTGATTACCCAAAACTCACGTTAAATGACAAAAGTCGTCCGCCGCCTTATTTCTTCACCACAAAATTATCAAACCCCGCCACAGACTTTTTGCCCGCGTCGGCGGTGGTCATCAAGCCAATGGAGCCTTGCGGGATGACGGATACGTCCACCTCGGCCAGCAGCGCGTCGTTGATATACAACTTCGCGCGTTTGTCGGTCATCTCAATTTTGAAGTGATTAGCCGCGTTCACCGCCCGGGCCGCGCTCTTGGGGACATTGCCCTTGCCCAGCACGTCAAACTTATCGTTCTGCCCAATTTGAAACATCCACTGGCCTTCTTGAAACGGAAAATACTCAAAGTAATACGCGCTTTTTTCGGTTCTGCGCAACGCCACGCCAAACCGCGCGTTTTTGTCCTCGTTGCCGCTCACCCAGCGGGCATCCACCTCAATCGTGGCCGCGCCATATTCGCCGCCGGTGAAATAATTGTGCAACGCCGTGCCGGTCACTTCTTCCACAAGCTCGCCATTCACCAGCGAAAATTTGTAGTTGGGGCCGGATGAAACCTTGAACTGCCAGTTGTTCAAATTATCAAACGTTTCGGCTGAGCCAGATTGCGCTTTTGCGGCTGGTTGCTGTGCCTGTGTGGGTTGTCCTGCCGCGCCCTGGTTAATGGGGGGCAATGTTGCCAGCGGTTGGGTAGATGTGTTCACGACAGGCACAGGCTTCTGCGCGTTCTGAACGGCTTGCACGGCCAAAAACCCGCCTCCGCACAAAAATACCAGCAACACCAGCCCGCCAATCGCGCGGCCCGGCGTCACATCAACCGATATTTTTGAAGAATTATTTTTCTTTTTGGACATTAGGTTGATTATATGAAATTGCAAACCGCAGTCCACCCAAAACACCGCTCAAAACCGACAAAAATGCGCAGAGCCAGTTAGTTTTTTGGTGTTCGGAAAAGCGCTGGCAGCCAGCCAGCGGCCTTGCGCAAACCAGTCGCGCCAACGCACAAATCGTTCAACGCGCTCTCCAGTTGTTCGGGGTCAATGGCGTAGATGAGGCGGCCCTGATGCGCGATGCTGATCACGCCTTTCTCCTCGCTCACGATGACGGCGATGGCGTCCGTCTCCTCGGTCACGCCAATGCCCGCGCGGTGGCGCAGCCCAATGCGGTGGTCATCCAGATGCTGACTGGTCAGCGGGAGCACGCATCCCGCCGCTTCAATTCGCCCGTTGCGCACAATCACGCCGCCATCGTGCAACTCGGTGTTGGGAAAAAAAATGGTGAGCAGAAGCGGCGCGGTCAAATTTGCATTCATCTTCACGCCGGTGTCCACCAAATCTTGCAGCCCGGTCTCGCGCTCCAAAATAATAAGCGCGCCCCAGTTGCGCGCCGCCAAAGAAAGCGCGCTCTCGCTAACCACCCGGGTGGTCACTTCCATATCCGTGTGGCGCTCCAGCGTCAACACATCGCTCATGCGGCCAAGCTGCCCCAGCGCCCGGCGCAGCTCAGGTTGAAAAATCACGGGGATGGCGACCAGCAGCGCGGGCAGCACCGCGCTCGCAATAACGCTAAATGTGGGCAATCGCGCAATGCTGGTGAGGAACAACGCCGCCACCACCAAAACAAACATGCCGCGCACCAGCGGCACGGCCTGGGTGGCCTTCACCAGCATCAACACCAGAAAAAAGATCAACGAAACCAGCAGGATGTCGAGGATCGTCAACCAGTTAATTCGTTCCAGCAGCCAGAGCAAATCCGTCATGGGTATAACTTCATTGTATCAAGCCGGGTCAATTTTTCGTTTATGCAAACACGCATTCAAAGACGATAACCCACTTTTCTTATGCGTTTGAATTCTGAATTTTAGGTTCAGAACGCCGCGATGCACTCAATTTCCATCCGCGCACCCATGGCCAACGCGGTTGCGCCAAACGCGCTGCGGGCGGGCAAATGCTCAGGAAAGTAAGTGACATACACCTCGTTCATCGCCTTCCACTCGTTCATATCGGCCATCATCACCAAACACTTGACCACGTTATTCATGGTCAGGCCGTGCTTGGCCAGAACTTCTTTGATGTTCTCCATCGCCTGCCGCGTCTCGGCCTGAATGCCGCCGCTGACCAGTTTGCCATCCGCGCCATCGCCAATGTTGCCAGACAAGTAGAGCAAATCGCCCACGCGCACTGCCTCGGAAAACGGAAGTTTTGGATGTGAAGAAAAGTATTGTGTTTGGCTCATTATTTTTTTACCTTACGTGTTAAAGATTGTTTTTCAACTGGACTTACGCAAAATGCCCGTTATTTTTTATTTTTCACCGCAGAGACGCGGAGGCGCAGAGCATTCTCTTTTTCTCTGCGCCTCCGCGCCTCTGCGGTGAAAGGCTTATGCTTGTCTTTCACATGTCCATTCATTACTTCTGGAGATGAACCTTCTTTCACCGCTCCAGCGGGCAGGTCATGCAGTGCGGGCCGCCGTTGCCTTTGCGCAATTCCACCCCGCTCACGCCGATGGCTTTTCCGCCGCGCTTTTCAACCTCGCTCATCACGCGGGTGGCCCAGTTGTAGCCCACAATCTGACGCGGCTTGGTCATCACAAAATTCACCGCCGCCCAGCCATCGCCCGGCTCCACGCCAATCACTTCCACATTTTCCTGCGCCAAAAAGTCGGTCATGTATTGCTGGCGGGTTTGCCCCGTGCGCAAGTCTTTGATGGTGGCGGGGGCAAAATCCAGCACGGGCGCATCAATAATGGCAAGGTCGGAATCCACAAACACCAGTTGCCCATCAATATGAAACTGGTCTGGCGGCACCGGCACAGAAATAAGCCGCCGAATGCCGCCCAGCTTGATGGCCGCCTCAAACTTGGCAAACCCGGCCGCGTTGCTGCGCCAGCACTGGCCCACCACCGCCGTGTCCCCGCGAAAAAACGTGATGCCGCCGCCTTCCAAAACGCCATCCGGCTCCAGTTGGGCAACAACCGGCACACCCAGCCGCGCAAACACTTTGCCAATAATGGATGGGTCGCCTTTGCGCCCATCAATCGCCATGCCGCACAACACCGCGCCCGCCGGGGTGACCACCGACATGTCGCGGGTGTAGGTCATGTTGGCGCGATGCGAGATGTATTCCAACGCGTCCGCGTCATCTTTAAGAACATCGCCCACCAAAATCACCTCGGTGCCCATGTCCTCAAACGCGGCTTTTAGCGCGTCAAACTCGGCCAAAAACACGGCGGGGTCTGGCACATCCGCAAAGTTGAAGTAGCTCAGCTTGTCCCGCGTCACGCTGGCAATCTCGCGCGTGGGGCGGTGCATCAAAACCTTTTTAAGCGGCTCGTGTTCGTAAGCAATGCGGGTTGTGTTCATAGGTGAATTATCGCCTTTTTTGACGATGGACGATAGACGATGGACGACAAAATCTCATCGTCCATCGTCCATCGTCCATCGTCTATCGTCTATCGTCCAGTCTCAATCAAAAAACGTCTTTCGCGCGGCATCATGCGCGTGGGCAAAACACTCGGCCAGCACGCGCCGGTCTGTGCGGGCGGTGGAAAGCGGCGGAATCTCATCCGCGCCAAAAAAGCCCACCTCCAAAATCTCGTGGTCGTGAAGGCCATCGCCGCCGGTGAGGTCGCACAAAAACACAAGTTTGTAGCCGTGCCCAAACTCCAGCGTCTCACCGGGCACATCGCGGTTGGCGTCGAACACGCCAATGAGTTTGCGCGGCTGGCAGTCGTAGCCCGCCTCCTCGCGCACCTCTCGCGCCGCAGATTCGGATGGCACATCGCCCACATCGGCCCAGCCGCCGGGCAGGCACCACTTGCCATCTGCTTTTTCGCGCACCAGCAACACTTTGCCATCCCTAAAACACGCCCCGCGCACGTCCACTTTGGGCGTCACGTAACCGGGCTGCACGTTAATGCTTTGGCGGATGGCCGCCGCATCGCCCCCCGAATAAACAGCCACGATCTCGGCGGCAAGCTCGGCCAGTTGTTCGTAGCGGTCGCGGTCATACTGAATCTCAGCATAGGTCAGCCCAATTTGCGAGATGGCTTGAATTTTTCGCGCCCATGCAAGCCAGTTGGGGGTTGAGGATGATAAAGATGCCATGATAGTTGTGCAGCCAAAGACGGATGACGCGGGACGAATGACGGTTTTTGTCCGTCTTCCGTCCTCGGTCTTCCGTCTTGCTAAAATTAACGCCCGTGAAAGGCCAAAGCGAGATTATCACACCAGCGGAGAAGGCCGCGCTTTTGCGCAAAGCCATCGAGCAGTTCAACGCAGGCCAATACTTTGATCAGCACGAGACCTTTGAGCATCTCTGGCGCAACACGCCCAGCCCAGAACGAGACGCGTATCAGGCTATTTTGCAGGTGGGCGTGGCTTACCTGCACATTCAAAACAAAAATTGGGATGGCGCAAAAAAAGTCCTTGACCGCGCCATCCCCAAACTGCAAAAACTGCCAAATGAATACGCAGGCATAAATTTAGCCCAACTGCTGACCGATGCCCAAGTGGTTCGCAACGCGCTGGAGAACAACGAGGCAGTTGAATTAAAACCGATTGTTGGCCATTGGTTATTGGTTAACCCAGACCAAGACCCATCAACCAACACCCAATAACCAACAAATATGAAACACCAATTTAATGGCGGATGGATAGAAATTGTGTGCGGCTGCATGTTCAGCGGCAAAAGCGAAGAACTCATCAGGCGCGTCAAACGCGCGGAGATCGCGCGCCAAAAAGTGCAAGTGTTCAAGCCAGTGATTGACACGCGCTACGGCCTGGGCCAGGTCAGCTCGCACAGCGGGGCGCATGTGAACGCCCTGCCCGCGCTCAACGCCAAAGAGGTTGTAGAGCAGCTTGACCCTGGCGCGGATGTCATCGGGATTGACGAGGTGCAGTTCTTTGACGCAGCCATCGTGCAACTGATTGAAGATTTGGCCGAGCAGGGCAAGCGCGTAATTTGCGCCGGGCTGGATATGGACTTTCGCGGCGAGCCGTTTGGCCCCATGCCAGACCTAATGGTTCGCGCGGAGGAAGTGACCAAGCTAAGCGCCATTTGCGTGCGATGCGGCGCGCCCGCCACCCGCACCCAGCGCCTCATCAACGGCCAGCCCGCCGCCTACGATGACCCCATCATTTTGGTGGGCGCCAGCGAGGCCTACGAGGCGCGTTGCCGCGAGTGCCATTCTGTGCCGAGATAGACGGAAGACGGAAGACGGGAGACGGTGATTCAGCCTTCTTTCGTGTCCCGTCAAGTTTTCTCAAACAAAACAACCCGGTTTGTGTTCGTCCCCGCGGCGTTGTTCTTAACGCCCCAAATGTTTGAGGTTTTGGTGAATGCCTGCGTGTTGACCAAAACCATGCGCGGGGTAAAGCCAGCCGCCACGCCCAGCGGGGCGATGACTTCATCCAGCATCACGCTGGCCTTGCGCGTCTCGCCCACCTCAAACGCCACCCAGCCGCCGCCCCGCGTGATGCGGTGCAGCTCGCGCAGCACGTCCAGCATGGCCGCGCTCCAATCGGCAACCGTGCGGCTCATGGTGATGGACACCGCATCGGGGTCAATGCCGTTAAACCAGCAACGCAGCCAGTTGTCTTTGGCGTACTGCACAATATCCAAAAACGGCGGCGAGGTGACCGTGAGCGCCACCGAGCCATCCGCTATTTGCGGGGTGATAGCCGCCGGGCCGGTGAAAAATCGGGCGCTCATCGCCGCGCCCGCCAGATTATCCATCTGCACGGGAGACAAGCCGCGCAGCAACTGGCGCGTTTTTTGCAAAATGATGGCGCTTGTGTCGCGGTAAGGCGGTGTTTGCCCCAGCCGCGCGTTGATTTTGCGCTGGCTGTCTGCGCTCACCGCCTGGTTGGGCGGCAGCGTGTAGACCGAGAAGAAGCCTTTGGAATGCCCGGTCAGCCGGTTGGTGGCCACCATCCGAATCCAGCGGTCAAGGTTGTCCTCTTGCCCGGCGCTGGTGCGATGGCGCAGATACTGGCGCAGGGCGTTCAGCTCTGCCAGCGTTTGCGGATGGTAGAACATGCTGAGGTCAGGGCGAGGGGATCCCTCGCCCCTACCAAAATCAAAATCGCGGGGGATGGCGCTCAGGCGAGCGCGGAGCGCATCGGGCGCGGGCGGGCGCAGGCGCGGGGCGGCCAGCATCGCACTCAGCGGGTTGGCATCGTTGGCCACGGCGCGGCGGCCCAGCAGGGCGGCCTCGATGGCAGTGGTGCCACGCCCGCTGAACGGGTCATACACCACATCGCCGGGCTGGGTGAGCCGCTCAATAAAAAATCGGGGCAGTTGCGGCTTAAAGCAGGCGCGGTAAGACACCTCGTGCAGGCTGCACGCCTGGCGCTGTTTGCTCGTCCAGAACTCGGCGGCGTAACGCGGCACGCCGCCCACAAAATCGCTGGGCGGCTGGTCAAGCTGAATCACGGGGGAAAGTGTACCGCACGGGGGAAATCGGCATCCAACCTCGCGGGTTGGCCCATGAGATTCTGGAAAACCGAGGCTGCGCGGGCCAACCCGCGAGGTTTAGATGGTCTTAGAGATTGTTCTTCAATTAAAACTGTATTGGCGCAATTCAAGTTCAATTAAAAAATTTTCTTGCGGAAAATAAATCGCGTTACGCTCAAAGTTTGTGATGGCTGGTTAGACACGTCGGACTTCGCCGCTTCGCTATGCAGAAGTCCGACGTGTTCTTGCGCGACAAGTCAAACTCGCGTCTGAGTAAATGGACACGCCCCGGGATTTTGAACGTAAGCCAAATCGGATAGACCTCACAGGTCTGGGACATCCCGCATCTGCCATTCGCAAGAGATTACAATACCCTTACCCAATACCCAATACCCAATATCCAATACCCCAACACACCTAACCCCCAAAAAAACATGGCCCTCGGCGCAACCATCTACAACTTCGATATTTCCCTCAGCGATGTGGATCGCGGGGTGTACGAGCAATTTGTCTTGCGCGTGGCCCAACACCCCACCGAAAACGAGGACTACATGCTCACCCGCGTGCTGGCGTATTGTCTTGAATTTTGCGAAGGCATTGAGCTGGCCAAGGCGCTGGACGACCCCAGCCAGCCGGCGGTGTGGGCGCGCAACTACGCCGGCGAGCTTTTGTTGTGGGTGGAGGTGGGCATGCCCGATGCCGAGAAAATCCATCGCGCCAGCAAGGCCGCCAACCGGGTGGCCATCTACACCCACCGCGACCCGGCCATGCTGCGGCGCAACCTGGCGGGCAAAACCATTTACCGCGCCGATGAAATCCCGCTGTTTGCGTTTGACCGCGCGTTCCTGGCCCCGCTGCTGGGCAACATGGACCGCCGCGCCAGCCTGAGCGTCTCGGTCAACGAGCATCACCTGTATGCCGAGATGGGCGGCGTGATGAGCGAAACCTACCTGACCGACCACAAAATTGTGTGAGGGCGGGCGCGGGGGCGGCGTGATGAGCGAAACCTACCTGACCGACCACAAAATTGTGTGAGGACGGGCGCGGGGCGGCGCTGTTCCGGTACAATGAATGCCCGCAATGGAAAATTTTTTCTCCTTTCTGGAACGCCACGTAGACACCAATCGATCTTTGTTGTGCGTGGGCATAGACCCGCACGCCTCCGATTTGCCTGAACACACCGCGCAAGCCGCGCTGGAGTTCAGCCTGAAGATTGTGAAGGAAACCGCGCCCTACGCGGCGGCCTTCAAACCAAACGCCGCTTTTTTTGAGGTGTTTGGGCCAGAGGGCTGGGCCGCGCTCAAACAAGTGATTGACGCGATCAAGGCCGAATCTGACCGCATCGGCTCGGTCATCCCCGTGATTTTGGACGCCAAGCGCGGCGACATCGCCTCCACCGCCGAGGCCTACGCCGCCTCTGCGTTCGAGGCGCTCGGCGCGCACGCCATCACGCTCTCGCCGTATCTCGGCCAGGATTCCATCGCCCCGTTTGTGGCCCACCGCGAGCGCGGCGCGTTTGTGCTGTGCAAAACCAGCAACCCCGGCGCGGGGCTGGTGCAAGACCTGGCTTTGGCCGATGGCGCCCTGGTGCATGAAAAGATCGCCCAACTGGCGCGGGGCTGGAACGCGCAAAACAACGTTGGTCTGGTGGTGGGCGCCACCCAGCCAGAGTCGCTGGCGCGGGTGAGGGCCATCGCCCCTGAGTTGTGGATTCTTGCGCCGGGCGTGGGCGCGCAGGGCGGCGATCTTGAAACCGCGCTCATGGCTGGCTTGCGGGCCGATGGGATGGGCGTGCTTGTGCCGGTCTCGCGCGCCATCTCTCGCGCGGGCAACATGCGCAACGCCGCGCGTGACCTGCGCGATGAGATTAACGAGATACGCGCAAAGAAGCGGCAGACGGGAGACGGAAGGCCGTCCGCCGTCCGCCGTCTCCCGTCTGCCAACCAGCAACTAGCCACCAGTTTGCTCGCAACCGGCTGCGTCAAGTTTGGGCAATTCAAACTCAAAAGCGGGTTGATGTCGCCCATTTACATGGACTTACGCCAACTGGTCAGCCATCCAAAAGTGCTGGCGCAGGTGGCGGCGGCCTACGCGCCTTTGCTGGATGGGTTATCGTTCGACCGGCTGGCCGCCCTTCCCTACGCGGCCTTGCCCATCGGCACAGCCATCAGCTTGAACATGGGCTTGCCGCTCATTTACCCGCGCAAAGAAGCCAAAGCCTACGGCACAAAAGCCGATATTGAGGGCGCGTTTGCCGAGGGCGAGACAGCGGTGGTGATTGACGATTTGACCACCACCGGTGACAGCAAATTTGAGGCGATTGAAAAGCTCACCGGCGCGGGACTAAAAGTGACCGATGTGGTGGTGCTGATTGACCGCCAAAGCGGGGCAAAAGAGGCCATGGCCGCGCGGGGCGTGGCGCTTCACGCGGTAGTCACCCTCTCGCAATTGCTGGATGAATACGAGCGCGGCAACCTTGTGCCTGCGGAGCAAATTGCGCAGGCGCGGGAATTCTTGAAGGGGTTTTAGTGTGATGATTACATGACGGAGGACGGAAGACCGAAGACGGCTAAATTCGTCCTCCGTCTCCCGTCTTCCGTCTGTTTCTACGCAAACAGCGGCTCAAACTCGCCGGCCCGCGCAATGAGCAATTCTTGTTCGGCGTGGGTCATGGGCGCAAAATTCTCGCAGGCATCCAGCACTTTGGGCAGCACATGCACATCGCCAGCGGTGCAAATACCGGTGATGGGTTGTGAGAGCGCAAAGTTGATCGCCTGCTGAATCATGGGCATGTCGGTGAACGGCTCATACCAGGTGGCCGCGGTGCGCTCGCGCTCGCCCCAGGGCGCGCGGGTGATGGTCTTAATGATCATCGTGCCCACGTCGCGTTTGGCGCACTCGGCCAGCAAAGCCTCGGCGTTCTCGCGGTAATACGGGTTGGCGTATTGCACAAAGTTGATCGGGAACAAGATTGTGTCAAAGTCAAACCGGCGCAACGCCTCGCGGTAAATGGCTGGGGAATCCACCCCATGCCCGGTGATGCCCAGGTATTTGGTCAAGCCTTTCTCTTTGGCCTCAATCAGCGTTTCCAGCGCCCCGCCTTTCATGGTGCACTTGTCCAGCTCCTCAAACGTGGTCACCGCATGCAGTTGATACAAATCAAACTGCTCCATCTGCAACCGCTTGAGCGAGCCGCGCAATTCATCCCAGGCCTCTTGCTTTGCGCGTTTTTGCGTTTTGCAACCCACAAACATATTTTTGCGAATGCGCGGCATCCACGGCCCCATGCGCAGCTCGGCCTCGCCATAGCTGGGGGCGATGTCTATGTGATTCACGCCATGCGCCAGCGCCAGCTCAATCGCGGTGTCGGCCTCGGCCTGCGTCACGCGGCCAAGACCCGCCGCGCCAAAAATGGCAATTGTGCTGAGGTGGCCGGTGCGTCCAAAACGTCTCTTGTCCATGATGAAGTAGCTCCTTAATCATTGCATCATAGCGCGAAAATTGAAAATGGGTCAGCGCAGAGACGCAAGATTTTGCGTCTCTGCCAATCATGCGCACGGCATCCTTTCCGATTAACCTTACAAAAATCATCACGGGCGTTTGATATAGTTTGAGCACATTGATTTATCACTCTGTTTCTGTCTGTCAACCTCGTTTGCCATACAGACAGACTTTCATCTGCCGTTTTTAATTTTCATGAGTACACCTGAGTTTTACCGAGAAGCGCGCGCCTACGATATTGCGTTTGGCGACAGAGACTTTGACGAAGAATGCGATTTTTTGGCGTGGTGCCTGCGCGAACATGGCGCGGTGCAAAGCGATTCAACATCGTTTGTGGAGCTGGCCG
>Ga0209582_1000993_pt1 | contig 15052 bp, 9 predicted proteins | sample KloWWTmetKNB5Kit_FD_187176 | JGI IMG/M metagenome (GOLD analysis project Ga0209582, IMG submission 187176) | Active sludge microbial communities from Klosterneuburg, Austria, studying microevolution and ecology of nitrifiers - Klosterneuburg... | ecosystem: Engineered > WWTP > Aerobic digester >...
TAAGGACAAAAGCGCAGCGCACATCGGCCAGACGTATTCCCCGCTGTCTGGGAATCTTCAGAACATGCCGTTCTGGACAAGCGCCAACGGCAGATACGACTTTGTGGCGACCTGCGCGGAGGTGCTGCTGGTGAACTGGTATATCTACGGCTTTGCATCCACCCCCGACGCGATGGCCGGGACGATACTTGAATTAAACCTGCAGGACAATGGCGTGAATGTGTGGACAGAAAACCCAACGTGGCCCGGAACGGTTGCAGGGCTGCCGAGCGTGACGCCGTTCTATTTTCCGGGGGTAAGCAGGGCTACCCTGGGGGCAGGAAGCCATAGTATTAAATTCGCAATTCGGCGGGTGGGGGGAAGCGGCACCAACACCACAATCTATGTGAAAGCACTTTTTGACAGGAGGTTGCAATGAACGCAGAACAGATTTTTGTTTCTACCCAGCTACGCAATGTGGCTAATGAGTTTGATTTGACGGAATTGCCAAATGCGATGGCCGCGATTGGCATTTTGCCCGAAGAGGAGGCGCAGAGCATTCTTGCTGAAAATAACACCAAGAAGGCTCGGAGGGCCGCGCGGGGGTGAAACACAGCAGCGGGGGCAGATTTTAGGTCGGCCCCCGCTTTTTTGTTTCACATAAGTATTATACTTAATCCTGATTTATGTAAAATACCTTTTGGATGGGGGTTATTCGGCCATGAGGCTTACTAGCCATGTAGTATCATTGTTGAGAGATATACCAGAGATGATGCCCACGCCCGTAGGGGTCATGCCAAAAGCACAATCCGCCGTAACCAGCTTTTGTTTGCCGAGAAAAACAGAATGGATAACAACGAAGCACCTCAAGCCACAAACGTCAAAAAACCTTCTAAATTGAAATATATTGCTTTGGGAGGTTGTTTAACCCTGCTAATTGTTGTAATTATTTGTGGAGTTGCGTATGCTGCAATTGTGGGGGTTGGAAATAATGCTGCCAGTCTTCCAGTAGCAGAAAAAAACACGCTGGATTTTATTCACTCGATCCAAAATGACGATGCGAAAACGGTTATTTCAAAGATGTCTTCGCAAACGTTGAGTCAAGTAAATGAAACTGATTTGACAACCGCACTCATGCAACTTAAAAGTATGACGCCCATCTCGAAATTCCAGTCTCTAAAGGTTTGCGAGTGGGGAGTGATTGGAGAGGTAGGTGGAGCCAGAGGGATGTCTTCGGCGGGTTTGATTTCTTATGATGGAGGAACAATCCGATTTATTTCAAATCTTCGTCAGGATGCACCAGACAATTGGAGAGTGTTTGGATTTTTCTTGCGATCAGATTTGCCAAACACGCCTTGGGGAGCTTGCCAATAACAATATCCATCACCACTTCAAGTTAAAATTAGCCAGACATGAAAGTTCCCATATCCTGGCTAAAAGACTACGTAGACATCACCATCCCGGTGGAAGAGCTGGCCGAGCGGCTGACGCTGGCCGGGCTGGAAGTTGAACACACCCATTTCATTGGCTTGCCCGGCGCAGAATTGGCCTGGGACAAAGACAAAATTTTTGTCGGCCAACTGCTGGGCGTGGAGCGCCACCCCAACGCCGACAAACTTTTATTGGCGACTGTGGAATACGGCGCGGCCCAGCCCATCACGGTGGTGACCGGCGCGCCAAACATCAAACCCGGCGACGCGGGGCAAAAGGTTGTGCTGGCGCTCAACGGCGCGCGGTTGTATGACGGCCACGCCGAGGGCAAAAAGCTGATGACCCTCAAGCCCGCCATGCTGCGCGGCATCAAAAATGACTCGATGGTGTGCAGCGAGAAAGAACTTGGCCTGAGCGAGGAGCACGATGGCATCATCCTTCTGCCCGATGACGCGCCGGTTGGCTCGCCGCTGGCCGATTACATGGGCGATGTGGTGCTGGAGATTGCCATTCTGCCCAACACCGCGCGATGCGCCAGCATTTTGGGCGTGGCGCGAGAAGTGGCCGCGCTCACCGGCCAGCGCGTGCGTTACCCCGCCACGGAGTACGCCGAGAGCGACCCAAACGTAAACGATGAAGTTGCCATCACGATTGAGGAACCCAAACTCAACCCGCGCTTTACGGCCACCGTGATCAAAGGCGTGGCGCAAATGCCATCCCCAGAATGGATGCAGCGGCGGCTCAAGTTGATCGGCATGAGACCCATCAACAATATTGTGGACATTAGCAATTACGTGATGATGGAGACCGGCCAGCCCACCCACGCGTTTGATTTTGACGCGGTGCAAACGCAGCCCGATGGCAAAAAACACATTGGCTCGCGGCTGGCAAAACCTGGCGAAACGCTGGTTACGCTGGATGGCAAACCGCACGAGCTTTTGCCCAGCGATGTGGTGGTGATGGAGCCGGGCCGCGCCCTCAGCGTGGCTGGCGTGATGGGCGGCCTGGACAGCGAAGTAAAAGACACGACCACAAATATTTTGCACGAGGTGGCCGCGTGGGATTACGTGAGCATTCGCCGCACGGCGCGGCATCACAATTTCCACTCCGAGGCGTCGTATCGTTTTGCGCGCGGGGTGCACCCAGAGCTGACCATTTTGGCGCAAAAACGCTATTTGCATTTGCTGCAAAAACATGGCGGCGGCAAAATTTTGCGCGGCATGGTGGATGCGTATCCGCTCCCCGCGCCGGTCATCTCCATTGAGTTGAACCCGGGCGATGTAAACCGCATGTTGGGCGTGGCTGTGCCGGTTGAAGATCAGCGCCGCATTTTGGAGTCGTTGGAGTTTGAAGTTACGCAAGAGCGCTCCGGGCGCTTGGAAGTTATTGTCCCCCAGCACCGCCTGGACGTGACCGGCGAACACGACCTGGCCGAGGAAATTGCGCGGATTTACGGCTACGACAAAATTCCAGCCACGCTTATGCGCGATGAAATTCCGCACGCGGCGGGCAGCCCCAAACTGGATTTTGAGGAGCGCGTCAAAGACATTTTGGTGGAGGCGGGTTTGCAAGAGGTGATCCCGTATCGCATGACGTTGCCGGAGCGGGAGATGAAGGCGTTTGTGCCCGGCACACCCGCCGATGACCGCAAATATGTGACCCTGCTCAACCCCATCACCCCAGACCGAACCGTGATGCGGCACAGCATGGCGGCGGGTTTGCTGGAAATTTTGGCGAGCAACTTGCGCCATCACCCCAGCGCCGAGATGTTTGAGGTGGGCGCGGTGTATTGGCCCGCGGAAGATGGCGCTGTGCCAGACGAACTCCCGCGCCTGGGCATGGTGATGGGCGGCGTGCGCGGCGCGCGCACGTGGCACGAGGCCGCCGACACGCCGATGGATTTCTATGACATCAAGGGCGCGGTTGAAAACGCGCTGGCCGCGTTGAACGTGAAAGCCGATTACAAACCGGCGACCCATCCAACCTATTACCCAGGGCGCACCGCCGAGGTGTTTGGCAATGGCAAACGGCTGGGTGTGTTCGGCGAGGTGCATCCGCTGGTGCGCGAGCAGTTTGAGATTGCTGCGCCCGCGTTTTTGGCCGAGCTGGACATGGCCGCCCTGCGCGAGGTCGCCAGCGAGATCACCCAAACGCAAGACGTGCCGCGCTTCCCGGCGGTGAGCGAAGACCTGGCGGTGATCGTGGACGAGGCGTTGCCCGCCGCGCAGGTCGAGAGCGCCATCCGCAGGTCGGGCGGCAATTTGTTGCGCAAAATCACGCTGTTTGATGTGTATCGCGGCGAAAGTTTGGGCGCGGGCAAAAAGAGCCTGGCCTACTCGCTGGAGTTTATGGCCGATGATCGCACGCTGGGCGATGCGGACGTGGAAAAAGCACGCAACAAGATCATTCGGAATTTGGAAGGACAATTGGGCGCTGTTGTTAGAAAATAATTACGAATTACGAATTACGAATTACGAAACCGGAGAGGCTGCGTAATTCGTAATTCGTAATTCGTAATTCGTAATTGAGATGCTCACCGAATTACGTGTCCGTGACTTCGCCATCATCGAATCGCTGGATGTGGAATTTTCCGGCGGTCTCAACGTGCTTACCGGCGAGACCGGCGCGGGCAAGTCCATCATCGTGGATTCAATTGCGCTTTTGCTGGGCGATAAGGCCGAGCCGGGCATGGTTCGCGCGGGCGCAGAGCGGGCGTTGATTGAGGGCGTGTTCACTTTGGCCCATGCGCAGCCCGCTCGCCCTGAGCGTGTCGAAGGGCGGGAGGGGGCTGGGGTGGGCAACATTGCTCAACTTCTCACCGCCAACGGGCTGGAAAATGACGACCCGGCCACAATCACGCTCTCACGCGAGGTGCGGGCCAGCGGGCGCACCATCTGCCGGGTGAACGGGCGCAGCGTGACGCAAAACATTTTGCGCGAGCTGGGCGAGCTGCTGGTGGATGTGCACGGCCAGAGCGAACATCTTTCGCTTTTGCGGGTGAAAGAGCACATCAATTTGCTGGATCATTACGCCAACGTTTGGGAATTGCGCGCAAAAGCGGCGGACAAATTTCATGAGGTGCGCAAGGCTCAGCGCGATCTCAAGGAATTGGTGGATGGCGTGCGCGAGCGCGAACGCCGCCGCGACATGCTCAAGTTTCAGGTGGAGGAGATACGCGCGGCCAAGCTAAAGCCCAACGAAGAAGCCGCGCTTTTGGAGGAACACACCCGCCTTTCCAACGCCGAGGCGCTCTCGGAGTATGCCAGCGAGGCGTTTGGCGCGTTGTATGAATCCACGCGCGAGCAGCCCGCCGCGCTGGACCAAATTGCGCAGGCCAGCCGCGCCATCCAGAACCTCATCCGTTTTGACAAACAGTTTGAAGACTACGCCAAGGCGCTGGGCGAGGCCACCGCGCAAATTGACGAAGTGGCGCGGATGCTGCGCGATTACCGCGACCAGATTGAGTTTAATCCCAAGCGGCTGGCGTATGTTGAATCGCGGCTGGAGGGAATTAAAAAACTAAAGCGCAAATATGGCGACACGCTGGATTCTGTGATTTTGTTTGGCGAGAACGCCGAGAAAGAGCTGGAGTTGATTGAGACCAGCGCGGAGCGCATTGAGGAAATTCAGGGCCGCGAGAAGGCGTTGCGCGGTGAGTTTATGAAGCTCGCCAAAGACCTCTCGGCCAGGCGCAAAACCGCCGCTGCCAATTTGGGCAAAGCGGTGGAGACAGAATTGCAAGACCTGCGCATGGGCGGCGCAACATTTGCGGTTCAGCTTTTGCCTTTGGGTGATGGCAGCCCGGACGGGCATGGGTTTGACGCCACCGGCGTTGACCGCGTGGAGTTCATGATTGCGCCGAACCTGGGCGAAGGCTTGAAGCCGCTGGTAAAAGTGGCCAGCGGCGGCGAGAGCGCCCGGCTGATGCTGGCGCTCAAGGCGGTGTTGTCTCGCGCAGACAGCACGCCCACGCTGATATTTGACGAGATTGACCAGGGCATTGGCGGGCGCGTGGGCACAGTTGTGGGCGAGAAGCTGTCTGCGCTGGCCGCCGCGCATCAGGTGTTGTGCATCACCCATCTGCCCCAGCTTGCCGGTTTTGCCGACGCGCACTTCAAGGTTGAAAAACTTTTGCATGATGGCCGAACCACCACCAGCGTGAGATCCCTCAACCGCAAGCAACGCGTGGAAGAGCTGGCCCAAATGCTGGGCACCGAGGGCAAACCCGGCCTGCAAAGCGCGGAACAGCTTTTGCGAAAGTAAGAATCTTGAATGTTGAATTCTGAATGTTGAATGCTGAAATAAGACCGGCTTGGCATCTTTCTGCATTCAGAACTGGACTTACGCAAAAACTCCCTTGAACGCGCTAAATGGCGCGTAGCAGGGGCGAGGCATGCCTCGCCCCTACGCCTAAGCCTTCGGTTTATTTCATCATTTTCACGAAATTAACGCGGCTTTGCGTAAGTCCAGCCAGAATTCAGAATTCAATTACACAATTTGCTTTGATGTTCTGCGAACGTCTTTGAGAATTGATGCACCCCGCTGCCATTGCACGCCGCCACGAAAAAGTAATACTCGGTATTGGCCGGGTTTAGCACCGCCTGAATGGAGCTGAGACCCGGGCTGGCGATTGGCCCCGGCGGCATGGCCGGGTTGACATACGTGTTGTAACCCGCCGGGTCGTTGTATTTGTAATCCTCAAACGTGAGTGTGCGCCACCAGGTGTTTTGCTTGGGGTCAAACCCCAGCGCGTATTGCGTGGTGGGGTCGGCCTGCAAAGGCATGCCAATTTTTAGGCGGTTGAGATACACGCTGGCGATGGTGGGGCGTTCTGCCGCGTTCACCGCCTCGCGCTCCACGATGCTGGCCATCGCCAGCACATCGCGCGGGGTTTTGATTGAGCCAGACAACTTGGCCTGCGCCATCAGCGGGGCCACTTTTTGCTCGTAGTTGTCCAACATGCGCAAAAGCGCGTCTTGGGCGCTGGGGTTGATGGGCAACCGGTAGGTGTCGGGGAACAGATACCCCTCGATGGAAGCCGTGTTTGGCAAATCTTTCAGGAAGGAATACGCAAAATTGGGCTGGCGGGCCAGCCGCAAAAACTCGTCTTTGTTGATGCCAACCTGCTTTTGCAAAATCTCGGCCACTTCCTCAATGCGTTTGCCTTCGGGGATGGTCACGGTCACCTCCGCCGCCGTGCCGCGCTGAAGCACGCTGGCGATCTCGGAGATGCTCATGTTTCTGCGCAGGGTGAAGTTGCCCGCGTTGATCGTGGCATCCAGCCCGTTTAGCCGCACATACAACCGGAACAATTCGGCGTCTTTGATCAGCCCTTGTTTTTGCAGGTTTTGCCCAATGGCTTGCACCGATTCACCCTTGCCGACCACGAATGGCACGGTGCTGGGGTCGTTGCTCACGGGCGTGTCAATATCGCGCGAGCGCAGCAGGTCAATATACGTGCCCAGAATGCTTTTATCAAAATTGGTGATGCGCGATGTGTTGGCGTTGATGTTGCCCAAACGGCCAAACAATTGCGACCCCGCCCATGCCAACGCGCCCAAGGCAACCACAAACAACGCAATGTTTATGATGGTTTTGCGTTGCTTTCGAGATGACATTCTCATAATTCGTAATTCGTAATTCGTAATTGCTCGTCCAAATACCTTTGCAAAATGATGGCCGCCGCGTGCGCGTCATCGTGCGTGTCTTGCTTTTTGCGCTTTTTCGCGCCAATAATTTCTCTCGCGGCCGCGGTGCTGTATCGCTCGTCTGCCAGCTTGATGGGCAACGCGGCGAGCTTGCGCGCTTCATCCACAAACGCCAGCACCAGCCGCGTTTGCTCACTCTGGCTTCCATCCGAGTTTAGCGGATAGCCAATGACCACCTCATCCGACTGGGCGTATTCGCTCATCCGCGCCAGCTCGCCAAATACAAGCTGCGCGGCCTGCGCGGGTTCCATCCCCTTTTTTAGCTCCAGCACGCGCAGTGGCCGCGCGATCATCTTAGACTCATCGCACACGGCCACGCCCACCCGCCGCAAGCCCACATCCAAACAAATACTTCGTGCCATGATCGCAAGAGCGCCCGGAGCGCTGGAAAAGCGCTCCGGGCGCTTGGATATTACTCTCTCACCACTTTCACGTTGATGCGCATGGGCGCAAGCGGAATGCGGTCAAGCATTTTTGCCAGCCAATCTGGCGAGATCACAATTTTTGGCGTGGACTTGAGCGGATACGCGCCGCTTAGAATCTTGATCGCTTCTGCCGGAGATTTGCCGCGCACCAGCTTCTTCACGCTCTCCTCATCTATGCGCGTGCCTGCAATGCCGCTGGCGTTTACAAAATACTCAATATCCGACCCGCCTTCTTCGGCCACGCTCCCGCGCTCGGTGCTCACATCCAGCAGGTCAAACCCGCGCGGCACGCGGCTTGCCAGCGCGCCCCGCGCAATCACATCCAGATCGGTGGGTTGAATCGCCAACCCCGCGATTTGCAGGCGCATGTTCAGCGTCACGTTCTGGGCCTGCTCGCCCACAAAACGGTCAAAACTTTCATCTTGCACATCGGCCACAAACATCGTATCGGGCAAAACATACAGCCCGTTGTTCACAACTTTCTCGTTCTTCGCCATCAAATCGCTGGCCTGGGCCACCAATTGACGGCGCAACGCGGCGCGGGCGCGGACAAAATCATCGTTCGTCACCGCGCTCACCGTTTCGCCGCCGCCGCCGCCCGTGCCGCCCAGGTTGATGGCTCTCGCGGCGATGGAGGGCACGCCTTCGATCACGTTGATCGTGTTGGCGGGAACATTCCCCGACGAGCCTTCCTCGATCGCCTCAATGCCAACGCTGCCTTGCCCGCCGGGCGCCAGCGCCACTTCGCCCAGCGTGATAAACCGCACCACGTTGCCGGTGGCCGATGACCGCACGACCGTATTTCTTGGCACGGTGTATGGCTGAGCCAGAATGTTAAAAAACGTGACCTGCCCAGTGGCTTTGAACTTGGGCACATCCTTTTTGCCGGTGGCGGGCACGGTCATCGCGCCGCCCACAACCACATCCACCCGCTGAGCAGGCACAACTTTTGTGGTGGCGCTGGGCCGCGTAACGGCGGTGTCCAGGCTCACCGGCACAATGGCGCTCACGTTGGTTTTGTCTGCGGTCAGGGTAATGGTGGCCGATGGGACAATCGCCGCAATCGCCAGCCCCATCACCCCCAGCGTGACCAGCCCAATGAGGATGCTGCTTGCGATGCCAAACCAATTGCGCGAGGGAAAAAACCGCCGCAACGAGTTGGGCTGAAACCGGCGCGGCGCTGTTTGGCGGGTGAGCGGCTCAACGTCATCGCTGCCCATCCATTCGCGGGTGGCGGCGTTGTCCATGCTGGCAAAGCTGGCAAGCCCCACCTCGTTTGCCAACGCGCGGATGGAGCGGTTGCCAGAGACGATGGCCGCCTCGCACCCGCTTGCGCGGGCGGCGCGGGTGATGCGCGCGAAGTCCAGCTCCGTGCGCAAAGGTGAACCCGGCGGGACGACCAGCACAACCCGGTTGGCGTTGGCCCACTCAAGGTTGTCTGCCACGCTGGCCGCGTCGTCGTTCTCGCTCAGGTGAATTATTCGGGCGATCAAAGTTAGTTGCTAGTAGTTTGTTGCTGGATGGCAGACGGGAGACGGATGACTGGAGACGGTCACTGCCGTCTTCCGTCCTCCGTCTCCCGTCTGTCATCCGTTAATTGTTTTTTCCAGGGTCGTTCGCGCTTTCTCCAGCGCCTCATCCAGCCGGGCAGGGTCTTTGCCGCCGGCCTGGGCCAGGGTGGGGCGACCACCGCCGCTGCCGCCAACAATTGCCGCGATTTCTTTGATGAGTTTACCGGCCTCAATGCCGCGCTTGTTCAGGTCTTGCGAGACACCCACCAGCAAGGCGGGTTTATCTGCGCTGACCGCGCCCAGCACGACCACGCCGCTCTGGTGCTTCTCGCGGAACCAATCGCTCATCTCGCGCAGGCGGTCTGCGCCATCCACCTCCACGCGGGCAATGAGAACCGGGACGCCGTTCAGCGTTTCGGTTTTTGCCAGCGTGTCATTAAAGCGGTAGCGAATCAGCTCTTTTTGCGCTTTGTCCAGCGCCTTTTGCGTCTCGCTCAATTGCGCCATCACATGCTTGGTTTGTTCGGCGGCTTTGTCTGGGGATGTGTTCAGGGTGCGCGAAATCTCGACCAGTTGCTTTTGCTGGCCGCGCGCCAACTCCAACGCGCCGCGCCCGGTCACAACCTCAATGCGCCGCACACCGCTGGCTACCGCGCTCTCGCTCACCACCAGCGCCTGACCAATATCGCCGGTCGCATCCACGTGCGTGCCGCCGCACAACTCCATGCTAAACGCGGGCTGATCCTCATCGCCAATGCTGACCACGCGCACCACGTCGCCGTATTTCTCGCTAAAGAAAGCCATCGCGCCAGCGGCCAGCGCCTCTTTGTAGGCGCGTTGGGCAATGCTCACTGGGTAATTCGCCAAAATCGCGTCGTTCATCGCGTCGGTCACTTGCGCAATTTCATCGGGCGAAAGCGCCGCGCTGTGCGAGAAGTCAAAGCGCAGGCGGTCGGGCGCAACCAGCGAGCCTTGCTGGCCCACATGGCTGCCTAGCGTCTCGCGCAGGCTCTTTTGCAAAATGTGGGTGGCGGTGTGGTTGCGGCGGATGGCGTTGCGGCGTGCTTCGTCCACCTGCGCCACGCAGGCATCGCCCGTGCGCGGCTGGCCGTACACCACCTCGCACACGTGGGTGATGAGACCCGGAATGATGCGGCGCGCATCGGTCACGCGCAGACACCAGGCGGGTTCTTCGCCCGTTTGGGCGTTGGTGGCGGCGCAAATCATGCCGGTGTCTGTCACCTGGCCGCCGCTTTCAAGGTAAAAGGGCGTTTCTGGCAGCACAACTTCCACCGCCTGCCCGCTTTCCGCATGGTCAACCGGTTGCCCATCATACAAAATGGCCGCCACTTTTGTGTTTAGCCTGAGGTCGCCATACGGGGCGTTGGTCGTGCCGTTCTCGCCCACAAACCCATCGGCCTTGAGTTCATTCAACACATCGGCGTAGCTTTGCTGTTTGTCAAAATCGGCGGTGAATTTTCCGCTGGCGCGGTTGCGCTCGCGGCTGGCCTCGCGAGCCGCGGCAAACCCAGCCTCATCCACCGAATACCCGCGCAGTTTTGCCACGTCTCGCGTGATCTCCAGCGGCATCCCGTAGGTGTCATACAGCTTAAACGCGGCCTCGCCGTTTAGTTCTTTGGATTCGGTTTGGGCCAGCGCTTCGTTCAGGCGCTCCAGACCTTGATCCAGCGTGCGCTCAAAACGCTCTTCTTCGGCGTGAATGGTTTTTAGAATGTGTTCGCGGCGGTTGAGCAGCTCGGTGTAATACCCGCCCATCTTGTCAATCACCGCCTCGGCCGTTTGGTAAAGGAACGGCGCCTCAAACCCCAGGTCGCGGCCATAACGCATGGCGCGGCGCATCACCATGCGCAGCACATAGTTGCGGCCTTCGTTGCCCGGCAAAACTCCATCCCCAATGAGGAAAGTGGCGGCGCGAACATGGTCTGCGATGACGCGGTAGGCCACAAATTGCTCTTTGCGCGCGGCGTTGGTTTGCCCGGCCAGTTGCTGAACCTTGTCCATGATTGGCATGAACAAGTCGGTATCGTAATTGCTCTCGCCGCCCTCAATCAGGCGGCACAGGCGCTCAAAGCCCATGCCCGTGTCCACGCCGGTTTGGGGCAGGGGATGCAGCACGCCGTCTTCGGTGCGATTGAACTGCATGAACACCAGATTCCACACTTCGACCGTCGTCTCGTTCGGGTCGTCATCGTTGTTCACCCACTTGGGGTCGTTGTCTTGCAGCTTGCCGGTGAAGTAGTGAATCTCGGAGTTTGGGCCGCACGGGCCGGTGGGGCCCATGCTCCAGAAATTGTCTTTCTCGCCAAAGCGCAAAATGCGGTTGGCCTTGATGCCCACTTTTTGCCAAAGGTCATACGATTGGTCATCGTCTTTGTAAATGGTAAACCAAAGCCGCTCGCGCTCAAAGCCATATTCGCCCTCCATCAACTCAAGGGCGTATTTCATGGCGTCTTCCTTGAAATAATCGCCAAACGAGAAATTGCCCAGCATTTCAAAAAATGTGTGATGGCGGCGGCTGGGGCCGACGTTCTCCAAATCGTTGTGCTTTCCGCTCACGCGCATCACTTTTTGGGCGGTGGCGGCCCGCACATACGGGCGTTTCTCCAGCCCCAAAAAGGCGTTCTTAAACTGGTTCATCCCGGCGTTGGTGAACAAAATGGTGTTGTCGCCATACGGGATGAGCGAGGATGATGGAAGCACGGTGTGGCCTTGCCGCGCAAAATAATCAAGGAAAGTGCGACGTATCGCTTCGCTTTGCATCATAGCAAGGATGGATTATAGCGAGGCGGCGATGCGCGCCCGCGAGGAAGGTTTTGGGGTTCATCGGGCGCAAAGCCGCGGCGGGCGCATCTTGTTTTCATAATTTGAACTTGCGCCCAAGTTCGCGCATAATGTATCCACACCTTTACCCATTTCGCCGCGTTTGTGATGCGAGAAACTCATGAAAAAAACAAAGACATTTTCGGTTTTGGCGGGCTTTGTGTTGATGACAACCGGGTTTTTGCCCGCGAACCGGGCAAGCGTCGCCAAGGTCGCCTCGCTGGATGTGGCGTTGACCGTTAAGGAAAATTTTGGCGCGCAGGCCGATGGCTACCCGGTGAGCGCGGTTGTTCCCTTGCCGCGCGGACAGTTTTTTGTCACAAGCGCCCTTGGCATGGCAGGAGCGCCATCCCAGGTAGAGCCATTGGAAAAATGGCCGGATGGCAGCCTGCGCCACGTGCTGGTTCATTTTCAGCCAACGGTTGCGGCAAACAGCGATGCCATCTACCACTTTACGGATGGCGGCCAGCTTGCGCCACCCGCGCCCGTGCAAGTGAGCGAATCATCGGGCGAGATCGCGGTCAACACCGGCCCGCTCCGCTTTGTGGTGAGCAAAACGGCCTTTAACATTTTGGATCAAGCGTGGATAGATCAAAATAACGATGGAATATTTAGCGGGTCCGAACAAATTGTGACTTCTGACGCGCAAAATGGCGGCGTGTTTGCGCCGCGTTCCGGGGCGGGTGGAACGCAATACGATGCCGCGCGAAGCTCGCCGCAGGTGACGATTGAGGAGCGCGGGCCGATGCGGGCGGTGATCAAAGTGGAAGCGCCCGCGCAATTTATCACCACGACCAATCACCTGCATGGGTTTGCGACCAGAATTTATGCGTATGCGGGCAAGCCGTATGTGAAGATAGATTATCAATTGCAAAACTCCGATAAAACAGTTGTGCGTTCCTGGCCGCTGTATTTTGAATCTATGAATTTGGATCTGCGCGTAAATTTGTCCGGCCCAACCAACATCCGCATTGGCAAGGGGGATGGCACTGTGTTTGGCGCGGCCAACACCAATGGTGTGTATTTGGCGCAAGAAATGCACAACACTTACAAGATACGAGACGGCGCGACAAACGCGGCGCTTTACGATTCTGGCGTGTTGCCAGACAGCCAGGGGCCGGATGGGTTTATTGATGTGAGCGATGCCAGCCGCGGGGTGATGGCCGCCATTCGCAATTTTTGGCAAACCTGGCCGAATGGTCTGGCGGTGGACAGCGCGAACAAGCTGAGCGCGGAAATGTTCCCTGACTGGGGGGCGCAGTGGTATGACCACCAGATCAGCCCATCGGGGTTGTATTGGCTGAACGATATGCAGCATTATTACAAAGAGGCGCTGTTCAACTTTCACGCTGGGGTGGGGGCCGATGGCGATTTGGTCAACCTGGCGCGGCTGTTTCAATTTCCGCCGGTTGCGGTTGTGCCCGCAGACTGGCATCGGCAAGCTCAGGCCACCTTGGATTTGGGCGGCGCGCTCCCGCCGCAGTCGGCCATCACTTCGCCAGACGAGGAGCGTTTGCCGGAGTATATGTACCCCGAAAAATACTGGTGGAACACGTATTGGTATAGCCCAACACATGGCACGTATGGCGCCGGTTTTGCAAATTTCTACGACCCCGAACCCGGATACCGCTCGGCCTCTTGCACAACCGGCGGCTGGCCGTATAGCGCGGCGGGCGTGGTAGCCACCTCAAACCCCGGAGATTACTTTATGGCCGAGGGGTGGGCGCAGGCCGAGTTGAATTTGCGACCAGAGTGGCTGACTGGATATGATTTTGAGGCGGATTGGCCGTCTTTGCAATTGACCGAAAACCCGTATTGCGGCGGAACATGGCGCATTTTTGAGGGGCACGGCATTTCTACCCTGGCCGCGCCGCCTTTGCCCGGCACGGGCGGCGAAACATCGGTGTATTACGCCCGCGATGACGAGCATGGCTGGTTTTATCATGTGGCCGAGGCGTATTGGCTGACCGGCAACCCGTGGATCAAAGACTGGTATACATTTATTGCCCAGTTCAGGCAAACGCGGCTCAAACGGCTTGACCCCTGGCCAGACAGATCCAGCCGCGCCACCGCCCACGCGCTCAATCACGCGCTTCAGGCGTATCGCATCACGGGGGATGGGTCTTTGCTGGATGACATCTCCGCGCATATTCACACGTATCTGCTGGCCGAGCAGGACCCGTTTTATGGCGATCAGCTTGAATCGGTGGAGAGCAGCGGGGGCGGTTTTCAAACCGGGTATTTGGCGCGGTTTGTGGCCGATTATTTGGAAGAAGTGCGCGCCGCAGGAAAGTGGCAGGCTTATGCCGAGGGGTTCAACTATTTGTCTGGGTTGATGGAATGGAATAAAAACTTTGGCAATTTCCCGTATTATTTCAATGCCCGCGCGGGTGGCACATCCACAGCTGGCGGGTCTGGGTTTACGCTGGTTGACCCGCAAAGCTGGTATTACTGGCATACCGGCAAGCAAGGCTTTTGGGATCATGTGGATGGATATGTGAGCGGCGCAAATGGCGGCGAAACGCCATACGGAAACTTTGCCGACTGGCGCGGCCAATACGAGGGACGGTTTTATCTCATGGTCAAAAACACCGCCCGCCCAGACGCCATCCCCCCAACTGCGATTGCCAATTTGAGCGCCAGCGTGTTTAGCGGCACGGTCACGCTTTCGTGGATGGCGCCCGCCGATGCCGCGCGGTATCACATCGTGTGGAGCGATAAGCCAATTGTTGAGCCAAACTCTATGAGCGCGAGCGTGACGAATTGGTGGGCCGCGCACGCGGTTGGGCCATCGCTCATTGGCGCGCCGGGCACAACCCAATCATGGACGTTTCACACAGATGGGGCGGGGCCAATTTATGCCGCCATTTTCTCGTTTGATGCGGCAGACAACATGAGCGCCATCTCGAATATCGCGCTGGCTCAAAACGGCTCGCCGCCGTATCGCCTGTTTTTGCCAACAACCATCAAGGGCATTTCGGCCAGTTGGTGATTTTTGCGGGTTTGCGGCTAACTAACACGAGGTTTGGATAAGAGTAAGCCTGTCATTCTGAGGAGCGCAGCGGCGCGAAGCAAAGCTGTGCGACCCTTTGGCAAGCTCAGGGCAGGCTGAATCTCTGCAAAATCCTGGCTAAGAAAGAATTAGCCAGAGATTCTT
>Ga0209582_1000994_pt1 | contig 15048 bp, 21 predicted proteins | sample KloWWTmetKNB5Kit_FD_187176 | JGI IMG/M metagenome (GOLD analysis project Ga0209582, IMG submission 187176) | Active sludge microbial communities from Klosterneuburg, Austria, studying microevolution and ecology of nitrifiers - Klosterneuburg... | ecosystem: Engineered > WWTP > Aerobic digester >...
CGCGCGTCGCGCAGCTTGTTGTAAAGGGTCGGGTTTCGCTCGTACAGCGCAAGCTGTGCGGCGGTATCCGTCGGGAATTCCGTCGGGTCATCCTTGGCAGCCTTGTACGCTTCGCCGGTCTTCGCTCCGTCGCTGGACTCTTGACGAGGCGCAGCAAGCACGGGCGCAGCCGTCGCCATTTCGGACGCAGCCGCAGCCGGAGCCGCGACAAGGTAGGCGACGCGGCCGTCACGCTGTCCGGTCGTAATGACGCCGCAGCGCACCGCCATGTCGGCAGCGCATCCGGCAAGGATCGCGACCTTGGCGTCAGCTTCGGACGCGTCCTTTTGCGCCGTCGCCAGCGCGGCAGCTTGTGCCACTTCGCGCTTGGTAATCTCTGCGTTGATCTCGCCCTCGCTCGCATTGGCTGCGAGTCCGAGTCGAGCTGCAATCGACTGCATTCGATACTCCCTCGACGCCGCCTCTGCTATTTCGAGCACTGCGGCAAACGTTGTCACACTATCGGCGAAACCCGATGCAACGGCGTCGGGTCCGTGAATCGTAGCCCCTTGTTTTGCAAGAATGTCCCGCACTGTCAAGGGTCGTGATTCGGAAACTATGGTCGCAAAGATCATTGCGAGGCGGTCGACTTCGATCTGCTCGCGGGCAACGGCTTCCATGTCGAGCGGCATGTCTGGATGCCCGTCCGCTTTTTGCGAACCACTGCGAACGACGACGATATCAATACCGAGTTCTTTGTTCCAGCGGTCCCATGATTCGATGGATCCAAGTACGCCGACGGAAGCTACGCCGCCGCTGTCCGGCAAATGCAATTCATCCGCAACCATCGCCCACGCATACGCTGCGGAGTAGGCGCCATCGAGCGCGAATGCATAGATCTTTTTGCCTAGCGCACGAGCAAGTGCGCGAACGGCGCGAACGGCATCGAAGCATCCGGAAACGACGCCGCCTGGCGAATTGATTTCGAGCACAATGGATCCAACGCGAGCGTCGACCAATGCCGCGGTGATACGAGCTTGCACAGACGCGTGGCCGTCGTACCACCATCCGCCGTATTGCATCAATGGGCCAACGATTGAAATGATCGCGACGCCATTCGATAGCTGATACGATCCGCCATCGGTATCGACGTAATCGCCACCGTCTGCGCGTTTATCGATTGCGCTGGATGTTCGCTCGACTTTGTCCACGAGCATCGCGCGCACGTATGCCGGATGCATCGCAAGCGCGCCGATAATTGATTCGCGTTCTTTCGCGTTATGGTTTCTCATGCCGCTTCCTTCTGCGGCTGCGTCGTCGACGGTACCGCGAATACGTCAAGATCTGCCATAATGTCGTAGCCTAGCGCTTGCCGCCCTTCGTTGCGCGTGAGTAGTTGTCGGTCAACGTGCCACTGCAAAACCTTTGCGCGCCGTGGTTCGTCGAGGCGCGTTTCGTCGACTGGGATCCCAGCCTTTTGCATGAACGCAACGCGGTCGTAAGGCACTTGCAAGTCTTCAAGGTTTTGCATTGCGAGCGCCGCTTCTTTCGCAGCCGTCGCAAACTTGCCTTCATCGTTCGCGGGCTCGACAAGCACAGATATCCATGGCGCAACGTCGGCGCTTAGGTAATTTGCAAACGCCCATGGTCGCGTCACGGTTTCGTGAGCGAATGTCTCCCACGCTCGCGCGTCGCCGCTCTTAATGTCTTGCCGCACTTCGGCTTGCACGTTTGCGCCAGTGCCTACGCCGGCCTGCGCTTCGGTCGGCATATTCGCGCCGAGTACCGAAATGGTAATCGACGTTTGAGCAAGGCGGATCTGCGCCTCGAACGTTGCCCAATTGTTCGCGGCAAGCTCGAAGATCTTGAGCTCGGTTTCTTCTGGCAAATAGATCGCGCCGTTCGTGCCACTACTGCGCCAGTCGTCGACGAGCTTGGTTCTGAATTCGTCATCATGCGCCGCGGGTCCCGTGAATACTGCGACGCCGCGGGCAAACTTCTCGCTTTGGTTACGCCAATCCTTAAGCGCGTAGCCAATCAATAGATACATTGGCGCGAGCCCGCGCCATAGACCATTGAGCCACGGGCGCGACTCGGTCGACAGCCAAAGAATCCAGCCATTGAGACCATTCTTGATCGTCTCTTCTTCGCCGTTATCGAGCCGCACTTTCCAAGCGCGCTCTTGCCAATCGTAACGAAGACAGCGCGGATTCCACGTTTTCAAAAGCGGGACGTTTCGACCGTTGCGAATGCGCGCAACCTTGGGCATAGTGCGCGCAGCTTCGGGTGTTGCCGCGATGGGGTTATCTTCCCACCACTCGAGTCTGCCAAGCGCGAGACCCATCATCCAAAACCACTTTTGAAGCTGGTTTTGCTCTTGCTCGGAGACCATATAAAACCAGTCTTCGTCGGCGTCGATCGCCTTCACGGCGGTACGAGCACGACGACCACGTGGCGCGCGATCAAATCGAATCGCGGCGCCTGATATTGCGAGTGCTCGCGTACGAAGATCAGCGCCTGCGCGCGGCGATCCCATAATGGCGATCGACAAATCTGCAATTCCGCGCATGTCGCCAGACTCGGCAAGCGACATAGCGCCAGCGTACGAGTCGTAATTCCACCCCTGCAACACGTGCGCCCATTGCTCGAAATATTGCGACCCGTCGACAGTACCGCCGCGCGTTTCGAGTTGGCCCTTGATCGTCTTGCGCGACGTCCAGCTTGCGTTCAGCCACGCGCCACGGGCTTGACCAAGCGTACGCGCAACGCCGACGACGGCCCGCGACAGACGGGCGCCAAGCGAAGCAAACCAGCGGAACGGGGAGCGCACACGTCGGCGTGTTGCATCTCATGTCTTACATGTCACGCAAAATCGTTCAGTACGTGGTGCGTTCGGCTTGACTCGAGTTCGGCAACCAAAGCGGTTTCGCGTTTTGATGCGTCAGCGCCCACCAACCACGAACGGCGGCACTCGCAAGATCGCCGTGCACGTTGCCGTCTTTCGGCATGATGATTTTCGTCTGCGCTTTTGCCATCGGCGACGACATGACGCCCTTGATTTGCCGCGCGATGCGCACGGACAAACCATGTCCCGCCGTCGAGATCTTCCCCTTGCCGAGTTCGCGTCGGTAGTCGAGAAAAACTTTCCCGTTGTCGTTTGGTGCGCGGATGGTTGCGATCTTGTTCTTCGCGCCGACGCGTCGAGCGGTCGCGATGTAGTGGCCATCTGTCGCCCAAGACTTCGCGTCGTAACGTTTCGCGAGCTCTGCGCACTCGGCAAAACTTTCTTCGTCGTCGAGCGGTGCGCCTGGCGTTGGTATCAGTTCGAGCGCGTCGAGCAACCATGCGCCGTCGTCGTCGAGCCCCCAAACGACACACGCGAACGAGTTCGACTCGAGCCCCGGATCGATGCCAACGCCGATCTTTTTCGGCTTGCGCACGACATCGATCACGACGTTGCACCTGTCGATTGTTTGGTGGTCAAAGAAGTAGACGGCGCCGCCGCCAGTCGGGATCGATGCGTACTCGCGAAACCATGTTTCAAGGTCTGGTTCGTCAAGGCGCGTCTCTTCAATCGTGCGTGTTGGGTTTGCGATCCATGTCGGAATGTCCGTCGACGTCGCGGCGAGTTTGCCTGCGGAGTCTTCGAGCTGCTCTGCGGCCTTTAGCTTCGCCGCTCGGTCATGCGCCGAAAACGTTGCGCTTGCTTGCTGCCGTAGGAGTCGTGCAGCTTCGAGCCGTTGCGCTCGGTCGCGCTCGCATCCGTCGGCGTAGAGTCTCGCAACAAACTGTCGCTCGTCGTCGCCATCGTTGATCGCGTCATGGTGTCGGTCGATCGTCGAGAACGCAGACGAGATCAAAAACAGGTGCGCCGCGCGCTGCGTCGCCATCGCGGGCATGATGCTTTTGAGAACTTGATCGGCCGGGTTTGCCGCGGTCTTTTCGTCTCTCCACTTCGCCGCTTCGTCGCACAACGATCCGATCGACGTGTGGCCAGAGACGCCGGAGATCGTCGCAGGATAAACGCGAAACTCGATCGCGTGGCCTTGCGCATCTTGCAACGCGATACGCGGTCGCGAGTTCTTCGTCGACCGGACAAACTCGGTTTTGCTCGTCGGTTCGCCCTCGACTTTGCGGTATCCGAGCGACGCTAAGATCGCCTCGATTGTGTCGATACGATCCGTCGCTTCGGCCATGTCGACCGAGATGATCGAGAACACGCCGATCGTCCCGGGCGGTAGGTCGCGCTCGGTCCAAATCGCTTCGGCGATCGCGACTCGGCAAAGCGTCGACGACTTGCCGCCGCGACGACCGACGCGGGCGACAAACCATCGTTTCCCACTCGCGTAGAACTGCGTCAACGCCTCTCGCCACCATGCCGAGATCGGTGGGAACATTCGCTCAACAAGCTTCGCGTCGAGCCAAAGCAAGCGCGCCATGGGACCAACGCCAAACGCGGAGCAGTCGTCGGGTGATAGCTCGTCGCCGTCCTTTATCTTAGGAGCAAGCGCGCCACGTGTCGCCGCTTCGATGCGCGTTCGGATTGTCTTGTCTTCGAGCCACGCGGCGTAGGCTTTGTCAGATACGCCCGCGCGTTTTCGCGCTTCGGTCAGCGGGACATGGTCGACGAGTAACCTGCAAAGTTCATCGAGTTTGTCCGCAAAAACCATCGCGCTACGTGTAGCATTTACGCGATCAAAAGCTCTGCAACCTTACCGCGCTTGTCGCCGTCGCTGTTGATTGCGCGAGACGCGTCGACGTGGTCGATCGTGAAGCCGTCGCAGTAAAGCGTCGACACGAGCGGCGCAGACGAGTTCGACAGCAGCACGTGAACGCCTCGACGTTTCAGCTCGCGCGCGACGTCCCGGAGCTTGACTTGCTCCGACAGATCGAATCCTTCCGACGTGTACGCCGTGAAGTTCGACGACGCGGATAGCGGAACGTACGGCGGATCGAAGTACACAAGATCGTTTGTCTTGGCTCGCGTTAGTACGCGAGCGAAATGTTCGCACTGGATCTCGATGCCTTGAAGCGCTGCCGAGCATGCGCGGATGACATCAAAATCGATGCGCGTCGACGTGTTTCTTTCGCAAAATGCAACATTAAAACGCCCGCTCGCGTTCACACGATAAAGCCCGTTGTATCCACTGCGGTTCGTCCTAATGAACCACGCCGCGACTTGATAATCTTCCCAGTCGTCGACGAACGCGGATCGAAGTCGTGCAAATGTTTCGCTTTCGTGCGGCATGGTTTCAAGCGTGGAGATTACGCGCTCGACGTCATCACGGATCGCTCGATACGTACGCACAAGTCGTTCGTTTGAATCCGTAAGAACTGCGCTCAACGGCGCGAGATCAAAAAACAGCGCGCCGCCACCGACGAACGGCTCGTGATACGTTCCGAACGACGACGGCAGACGTTTGCGCAGTTCGGGCAGTAGTTGCCGTTTGCCGCCTACCCACTTGATAAACGGTTTCGCTTTCATGGTTTTACCTAGAACAGACTGCCTTGTCCTTCGGGCGTCTTTGGTGCTTTTGCTGCGCGCTTCGTTGGCGCCTTACGACGCTTCGGCTCTTCTTTTGGACGCGCCACTTCGGTCGTTTCTTGCTGCGCTGGTTCGTCTTGCTGAACGACCTCAGCGCCACGCGGTGACACTTCTGGCATGCCGTGAACGCGAGCAGCGTGTGAGCCCCATCGAGCAGCTACAGACGCCTGGACTATGCGACCATCGGGATACTCGACGACGAACGAAGGCGCCTTGTACGTCGGCGGCCCGTGTCCTTTTGCTCGTCCACATTTGCACCGTTCGCCGCTCATCGCTGCGCCTTTGCGGCCAGGTCACGCACCCACTTGCCGCCCCAGTCATCGCTACCCAAAGTGATGACCGTTGCCCCGCTAAGCTCGCCAGCGATACGGCGAAACGTTCCGGGGCCGTACATGTCGCAAAGTTCGTCAAGGCCGTGCTCTGACGTTGCGACAAACCTTCGATTGTTTTCCCATCGAGCCTGTAAGACGTTCACCACGATCGCGCGACGAGACGCTGCGACATGTCCGCCGCCCGTTGCTTGCGCCATCTCCTTGCCGACGTCATCGAAGTACAGGATCGAAGCTTTTTTCGCGTCGCGCAACATCGCCTCGTCGGGGCCTTGCAGGCGCGCATCGAGCATGCCAGGGACCGAGACAAACTTTAGATGTTGCGCTTCACGAACTTGCGGCAACCACTCCGGCTCGGGCGGCATGAAGCCATTGTCCGCGCGCGCATATGCATGTTTGTCTTGGTGCGTCTCGCGCGTACACGTCACCATCCCGTCGGCGATCTCGCACGGTTCGTCAAGGTCGCACAGATCAAGACGACGAATCGACGGCAGTTTCGACCATGCTTCCTTCGCCGCTCGCGCCGCGCGAATGTCTTTCGCGTCGTATCCGGCAAGGGCAAGCGCCCACTGCGCGTGAAGGATCGCGAGACACGTTTTGCCAGCGCCAACGGGGCCAACGATAAGCAGGTTTGTCCGCGATTCCCAGTGCGCGAACAGTCGACGTGCGTGCGCTTGCGTGAACCACGGGACGTACGTAGACCACTGTGACGCCGTCGCGAATTCTCGCGGCCTTCGCGGCCCTATCCAATTGAATTTTTCGGGGATGTTTGACCGCGCGCCCCCGAATCGCTTTGCCCAGTTGGCGCGCTCGATGCGCTCGTACTCGTCGTAAGCGGCCTTGACGGCGTCGGCGTTTGGTGCGGGCGTTGCGAGTTTGGCGTGGTCGACAAGAGCGGCAGCGGTAAACACGCCTGAAGCGTAACCACTTGTCAACGCGTGTCTAGGTCGCTACGGCGCGACCGTGACGGACTGCGCTTTGCCCCAAATTGCCTGGTCATAGGTTTGGCCTCGAAATTCTTTTTGCAGATCCACGAATGCGCACACGTCGCGCGGGATCAAGTCGAGCGTCGCAAGCGGGGCAAGCCATACCTCGATCGCGGTGCGCTCTTCGGGCAACAATGATCCCCACCATCCCGGCTGCCCAAGCCAAATCCAATCGTCTAGGTTTGTCGGATTCTTTCGCGCGTAAACGCGGTTCGATATCGGCTTTTCGTAAGAGCTTTTTCGCGCATCCCAAAGGTGCTTCGGCGTCTGTCCGCAGTCGTCGCGCATTGCGTACGGGATACCCCAAAGTGCCAACGTGTCAGGTTGGCGCCAGATCACGACGATCTTGTCAAGGTCTGCTTTGGTAATGAATTCGCCGCGCTCTCGACGAGAACGCTGCGCGGTCATATGTTCGGCATATCGTGCCGCTGAGTCGGCGGCACTCACGACGTCAGCTCCGCTTTTAATGCCGCAATCGTCGCAAGTCGCTCGATTCGTCGACGTGTCCAGAAATCAGCATCCCGTGCGTACATCGCAGCAAGGTCGACTTTGCCCGCAGCAAGCGCCAGGCGAGTAGCCTTGCGCGCTTGGATCGCGTGCTTGCGGGCGGACAAGACAAGTTCTTTAAAGAATCGAAGATCGGTTGTCATGGTTTAGCTTTCTATTCAAACTCGAAAACTACCCTCTAACGCCTCAACTACAGCCAACCGTTCACACCCAACTTGCAAGGCCAAAGTTCGACATTTTCGGCGTGAGCCCAGCGGCCTCGAGCGCGCGTTCGATCGCGCCGCGGATTTGCCAGTGCAATTGCACCTCGACCGTCAACTGACCCCATTGATTCCCGACAACGACGACGGGCTTTGCGACGGTGTAAAGGTTGCTGCTTTGGTCGAGTGCCGCAAAGGCTGCGTCAATAACTTGCTCGACCGTGGACTTGATTGCGTTCGCTTCTGCCGTCGTCTTCATTCCCCAAATCTAACCGGGAACTGGGACATGCGCAAGAGTAAAAGAGTCTCGCCTTGACGATTCTTTGAAACGCCTTGTTTCGTAGCGTTTCCGCAAGGTTCCACGCGACAGACCGTAAGCCGTCCCGTGGACAAACACTGGTCAAGTTTCGACCATGAGTCAAGACTGACACCGCTGTCACGACTGCAAAAAAGGCCACTCCAGCCCGCACGCGACGATCGACTTCGGGCCTGCGTGACCAATGAGCGCAGGCCAGACCTGGTCAGCGATCCATTCGCGATGTTGCCCGAACAGAAACAGCTCGGCCTCATCGCCTTGCAAAACCGCGCAAAGCGTATCACCGCGCAGCTCGACACGGAACAAGTCTTCCATGACCAGAAAAGCCCTAGGCTTGCGCTCTAGGGCTCGTCGGTGCGCTCTGGATTGCCCCATCCTCGATGATCGAAAACGATGCGGACCTGTCGACGTAGACGCGAAGATCGAGTGTCTCGCGACCGAATCTCTGAGTGGCAACATGTATGCAATTGAAGCTCATCTCGGCACCTCATCCCACGTGCGCCCATCGAGCACACGGCCAGCGTTTTTCTTGCCCTCTTTTACGAAGACGACCTTACCACCGAGCTCACGCCCGTCGACGTGTCCATACTCCCCCCATTGCTTGAAAAAATACGGCACCCCAGCCGCCTCGCACCGATCCCGAATCGAGCGCGCCCAGTCCGGATGCATAGGCCGTGCCCCATGCCCACTCTCGCCGCCCACAATGACCCACGAAACACCACGCCACGTCGACGGCGCATCCCATAACGGTGATAACCATTCGCCTTTCGCCAAATCCACCTTCCCCAGCAACGGTTCGACGCTCAAAAACCGCACCTTCGCGGGCACTTTGAGCAGCTCCGGAATCCGTTTGTCCGCGTGCTCTTGATCCTCGACAGTCGTACCAAGCCAGATGTGCGACGGCCATTTGGCGATGTACCAATGCGGCGGCGCCATGTATTTGACATTCTTTGGCCGCTTCGTGAGCAACAGAATATCCAATTCCGTGCACTCTTCCGCGACCCGGAAAAACCGCACGCGGACATCGTCGAGCGATTGCGCAACCACGCCAGGCTGGCCGTTGTCGAGCCGATAAACCGGCCCGCACCAATCCTCGAAGGTGTCGGACAAGCTGTTGACGAAAACGCGCCGGCGAACGTGTTCCGCCCCGAATTGTTCGCGCATGTGTCGCTCACGTCGATTCAGCCTCCGAAGCTCCCGCTCCCAATTCGCGGTTTCGTATCGGAAGCCATTGGCGCCCCACATGGGCAAACCCTTTCCGCGCACACGTGCACCCAAAGAAAGCACCGAGCGGTTTGTCTCGGCATAGCAGTGTTTGCACGCGGGCGAAACCTTCGTGCAACCCGCCCAAATATTTACCGTGCTATGCGCCCACTCGATCCCTGTCGTGTTGCTCATGTTGCCTCCAACAAGGTCCTATAATCAACGAATTTCGTGCATTCGGGACGATGTTCTGCCATTGCGCGAATAATGGCACGCGCCTTTTGCAGACCTGAATTGATCTCGTTTATCGTGGCGTATAGGCCGATCGACCACGAAAGCTCGTACCCGTCAAACATCGGGAAACCACGAACGGAAAGCTCGACCGTAGGCATCACGCCACCATACCCACTACTCGCATCTTGTCAATGCGAGACGTCGCCATCGGCAAGGCGCTCCGCTTCGTTCACTTCGGCCTGCGTCATGTCGCGTGCGACAACGGCGGACAACACGCACACAGCGAGCAAGATCGGGCACCCATCGCGACGCTTGCGGATCTCGTCGGCAAGGACGGCGATGCAGTCGGCGCGAGTCATGGGAGCCAGTCGACGCGCAGCTCGATGTCGAGTTCGGCGCACACGTCTTCGAGAAACATCCTGGCAACGCGCGGGTTACCGTCGGCGACAACGTACAGGTTGCCGGTACCAGCAACCTGCGCCGCGATGGTTTGTCCTGCCAACTCGGAAGCGCGAGCGCATGCACTCGCGAGTTTGTCAGACCAGAGAACAGCGGCAAACTTTGACCAGATACCGATACGCGGAGCGGACCTTGTACGAGTCATGGCGCGTCCTTTTGAATCGTCTCATGTAACTGCTCGCGCGTGACGTTGAGCGTGTCCAGCGCCAGACGCAGATCCGCAGCGGCGTGCGCAACCATGTCGAGGCGCTTGCGGGCGGAAGCGAGCTGTCGAGCGTTCATGAGGTCAATGCTCGGTCGAGCAAAGAAACCCTGGACCGTTTTCGGCGATCCATTCGTCGACAGTCTTTGTTTCGCGAGTCAAGTCGGCAATGTCGTGCTCGATGACGATCGTTAACGGGCCAGTGTCCATACGTTGCGTCCAGTCCTCGATAGGTGACGCGTCGGACTCGTACGGGAAGCCAAGATGTTTGCCCATAAGCTCGCGAGCGTGCGCGGCATCGCGAGCGACATAGGTGTCTGCGCCGTTGGTCCAGAGAGATAGCTTGCCATTTTCGTCTTTGCAGTGCGCTTGTAATGCGCGAAGTTCCGCAACGATGCGCGCCATGCCCTCGGATCGTTCCTGCTGCTGCTGGATTACGAAAGGATCGTTTAGATTGCCGAATCTGCTCATCCCTCAAACATGCTCACGATTCGAGCAAGCGCAAGGTTTGTCTTAGGCTCGAAGCTGCGCGCGGTACTCGTACTCGAAGCGATACCAGAGCACTGCGGCCTGTAGCGTCCGTGGCGAGCATCGATGACGCCGGTCGTGGAAGCGGCAACTGCCACGTGCTCCCATCGCCACGACGATCGCGCATCGGCTCGAGCTTCCCGCCGCACGTGGACCGCGACGACGAGCACAGTGCGCTTGCTCGAGCTTCCCGACGAGCCTTTGCCCCTTGAAGGCCCTTCGTCCCGCTCGAGCGTCACCGAAGCGGGGCAAGCTCACCCTTCGCATGGCCTCTCGGTGCTCTGCTGCGCTCGAGCTTGGCGACGAGCATCGACAGCCGCCGTTCGTCATCATGCCACGCGCAGCAGCAACGACGCACGACGAGTCACCACAGCCGAGCGGAACGGGCTGCTCGAGGTGCGACGCAAGCGTTCGATGGGCAGCTTCGGCGCGTCGAGCTTCGTCTTGCTCGCGTAGAAGCTTTTCGCGTTTGCTTTCTTTGGTCACTTGGTTTGTCCCGTCCGTTTCGCCACGCCTTAACTAAAGGTGTCAGGTGGTTGCTGATCTCAGAGAGGGCCATACGCTTGCCCGTCTTGCCGAACTGCATCGCCTCACTACCAGCGACCTATCGCCGCTCCCCTGAAGAGAGCAATCACAACCAGCCATCCTTGCCGCTCTGCAACGAGGCGCGACAGCGCCGAAGTGAAGAGCAACAGGGGAGCGGGGACAGTGAGTCCCCGAAACACCTAGAAAGAACGATCCCAGAGACCGCGCGCGAGCGCTTATCGGATCGTGGGCAACCTTGGGAATAGGTCAAATTTGACCCCCCCTACGAATGTTGCGAAAGGCTTTGAAACAAGGCACTTACGCGCGTACCAGGACAGACTTTGACGCGCGATGTTTGGTGGACTCGACCACGACACAACGCGCAACCGTACGAGCGTGAATGAATTATCGTTTTCCTTTGGTAAACTTGTGAGCTGCGAAGCGACAGGACGCCGCACATGCGGCAACTTGCCGCATGGTTCGCATGTTCAGTGTCCGCTTCGCCGAACTTCAGCAGCGGTTTCGCGCCAACCACCGGGAACCTCGACGTCAAAACCGAGACGCGCCGCGACCTCTTGCGCCCACGAACGCTGGGCATAGGAGAGCGCGAGCAGGCGTCGTGACAGCATCGACTCGCGCATGCCGCCGAACGCTCGAGACTCGGCAGCCGTGAGGCGAGCAGGCGTCGACATGATAGCGTCGAGCAGTTGTCGATCGGTACGTGGCGACGCGACCGCGACCGGCTGCGTATCGAGCGCCATGGGTCGAGCCGTCGGCATCGGTGGAGGTGGTCGAACTTTGGCAGGTTCGTCGTCGAGCGATTCGATCGTGAATAGGCGGCGCGTCATTGCGGCATAATGCGCACGAGCGGCGAATAGGCAACGAATGAAGTGGGAAGGCGGGAAGCTATCAAGGCGTCAGGGTACGAGCCCTTGATCATGCGCGCGGAACTCGAGCACGGCGTCGTCGATGCGTTTGCGGTAGTCGGCGTCGATGGCGGTGCCGTCAAGCTCGACAGCGGGCCATGACGGAAGCACGCCGGGAATGGCGACGAGTAGGCCGGAGCGGTCGAGGGTGAGTTTCATTTGTCTCACGCAATATCGCGCAGAATGCGCATTGCCATTGCGGGACCAAGCGGCGCGGCTTCGAGCTTGGCAACAATGGTCGAGAGTTTGTCGGTGTCGAACGCGTTACCGTTATGCTGACCGACCCAAACGCAAACGACGCCGGTTGTGCGCTGGTACAGAAGGACGTCCGCGGCTTCAAGGCGAGCGGCGTCGGCTTCGGTCATGGGCTGCGCGCGCCATAGGTTAAGCGCCGTCGGGATGACGAACGTTTTGACCTCGCGAGCAACAAGCGCGGCAATAAGACGATCAAGTGCTGGTTTGTCCTTAGTAAACACGACTGCGGGATAACGGATCTCGTTCATGCTGCCGCCTTTCGATGCATTCTCGATGGGTAATGTTCTCGCGCAAGCTCTCGACCGACAGCGCGATCGATCGGCCGTAGCGCTTGTGCAACGGCGTCGAATACGGCGGACCAATCAACGCGCCCGTGCTGCCTGGCGTTATTGCACTCGCCGCAGCACGTTACAAGGTTTGCCGGCGTTGCCTTGCCGCCGTCCTTGCGCGGGATCAGATGGTCGAGTTGCGCGCCCTTGATCGGCATAACGACGCGGCAATACGAACACGCGAAGCCGTCACGATGTAGAATCGCGCAACGAGTCGACGCTGCGATCGCACGGGTCGAGCGCCATGACGAAGATCGTTTATGTTTGCGGCTCATTCGATTCGTCTTTCCAAAGCCCGTGCTTCTGGGCTTCCGTTTTCAGTTTGTCCTTGTCGAGCGCAATGGGCTCGCGTTCGCCTTCGTCTTGCTCACGCATCGCAAGCTTCGCCATTCTCGACGTGAGCGGAATAGCTTCGACGTCAAAGATCGGCGTACCTCCGATTGCGCGCAGAACGCGCGTGAGAATCAACGACACGCGAATCATTGCAGCGGCACGAACTCGAGCGGCGTCGATGCGTTGCCAGGCTTCGGCAAACGCCGTCGCTCGTTCCGCTGTCGTCGCTTTCTCCGGCACGTCAACGCCTTTGGTCAAGAGCGCGATCGCGTCGTTCTCGGCAACGATCCGCAGCCCGTGACCATCGCGGCGCATTCGATGCTCGAACTCGGCGATGATGCCGCGGACGGCTTCGGCAATGCTCACGACTTCGGCCCCTTCTTCCCATTGCCACGCTTCCCTGGCTTTGCGCTCGGCTCCTTTGCGCTGAATACGACACGAGCCGATCCATCAGGCGCGAAGAGCACGAAGCCGGGATATGCGTTGCGCTTCGCTTGTTTCATCGCGCCCCACGATGGCGGAATCTCGCCGCCCGGACCGATGGCGCATGTGGCGTAACCCGTCGCGTCCGGTACTGGCGAGCAGACGCCGAACTGATGAAACATGAGCCACGCGCGAACTTGCTCGAATATCTTCGGCGTCGCAGGAAACTCGAGTTCGGCGAACTCGCCTCGACGATGCGCAACGATGGTATTTGCGCAAGCGGACGGCGCTGGCGCTGCGTCCTTGTCTGGCCAAACCATGCGCCAAATACCAGGCGACTCGACGCCGCTTAGCTCAACCTTGGAAGCACTCGTGTCGACATCCGATTCGTCGACAACGATCGTCGTGTGCCCGTCGGCGTGGGTCGTAACCACTGCGCGATCATCGAATGATTTGATCTGCTCGACTCGTTGCGCCGTCAACTCGCGCGCCATTTCTGGATCGCTTGCGCCGGTCGCGTCCTGCCATTGCTTGTCGCGTGTAAGTAGTGCGTCTCGTGCGTCGCATTCTGCGGTGAGGCGTTCGAGTATTGTGTTCCTTTGGTCGCAAACGTCTCGATGGTTGCTCTCAACAATCGAGAGTTTTGTTTTCAGTGTTTCGATCTCTGCGTCACGATCCGATAATGGCTCATTCGTTATCGAAACGATATTGGCCAATGGCGCGCGCAATCGAATTTGCATGCCGTCGGTGCGAGGTATGAGGCGCACACCTGTGACAACACCACGATGATCGAGGTACGCGATCCAGCCGGAAAGCACTGCCTTTGCGGCAACGGCGTCGATGCTTTCGCATCCGTCGAGGCTGAGTGTTTGACCCATGCACGTGATCTGTTTGGGTGCCGACGAAGTAAGAAACGAAGTGGACACGAACACACCAAGGTATCCGTCACCCTGGCCAACGGCGTCGAGGATCGAAAGCTGCGCGGACGGGTCGAAACACTTGGGTGCCGTCGCCAGATCGATGGGATTGCGCTGCCCCCATTGCTGTTCGAATGTCTCGCGGTTTGGGCCATGTCCGGCTTTGAGCCATTCGTTGTATGTAAACGGCGTACTGATACCTTTGTAGCATTCGCGAGCGACAATGTTGTACGCGCGATCGATCGCCTCGTGTCGGGCTGCGGCCCATCGGATCGCCGTCATCTCGTCGCTGTCGTCGAGCAGGTCGTCGTCATCGCCCCTGCCGGGGCCACGCGCCGCGACGACAGCAAGGCGCACGGTTGCACGGTCGAGAAGGTACGCAAGTCCGAAAGCTTCGAACAGGAGCACCATGGCAAGCGGAGCAAGCGCGCGCATCGACTGTGGCGGGCGTTTGCGGGCAAAGAGCCGTGAGAAGGCTTCGAGCAGCTTGAGTTCATGAGGTTTTAAAGCATCGGACGCTTGTTTGAGGATGGGGAGTTCGGACATGGGCGCAAACATGACAACGTTTGAAACGCTTGCAACTGGACAAGTTTTTGACCATGGCGCGCTCACAGTTTGTCAACGCGCAACCATTGAAACAATATCCAAACAACGATGCAATGATATGGCAACCAATGAATAATTATCAATGAAACAATTCAATGCACCATTGCGCAATTACGATAATGTACGAAAATGGCGCCAGTGTATGACGCGACGCACAAGGCACGAAAGTGTAGCGAGGTGTAGGTGTATCCATACGTTCACGCGACGAGCGAAGCGAGGAGATCATGATCTCCTCGCTTCGCTCGT
>Ga0209582_1000996_pt1 | contig 15037 bp, 11 predicted proteins | sample KloWWTmetKNB5Kit_FD_187176 | JGI IMG/M metagenome (GOLD analysis project Ga0209582, IMG submission 187176) | Active sludge microbial communities from Klosterneuburg, Austria, studying microevolution and ecology of nitrifiers - Klosterneuburg... | ecosystem: Engineered > WWTP > Aerobic digester >...
TCGTTCAGCATGGCGGTTGTTTGGGCTTTGGTAGTATTAGAGCGCGTAGCAATGGCTTCAATCAATTCGGTCTTGTTCATGGGGATGCCCTATTAGTGGTTTAAGAAGTGGATGGTAATCTAGCAGGGTATAATGTGAAAAATCAATAACTTTTATTCGTTTTATACATTTATCACCTGAAAACTTATTTTATTCGCAAATATAGGACAGAGTGCAGGATTAATTAAAGATTCGCTATCAGTATGTACATTGCATCTCCTATTTAGACGGGATTATGTGGCTATGGTTTTCCTCCATTTCTTAAAACCACTTTTGACAGTAGTCAATTTTCGCGACAGAACCGCCAGTTTCATAAGCTTGTTGACGCTACTCTAAAAATGACCAGCTAACTGTCTTTTGTGTTAATAGAATTTTTACCAAGTGGAGCTGGTTAAAAGATGCATTATCTCGCATTGACAGTTAAAGAACAGAATAAATTGAATTTATGCGAGAGTTAGTTCATATCGCTATAATCAACCAAATGAATGAAAATAAACTAACCCTTTCCCAATTAGAACAATACCTCTCCAAAGCCGCATGGATCTTAAAAGGTCCGGTCGACGCCTCAGATTTCAAAGTCTACATATTTCCTTTGTTATTTTTTAAGCGGATATCGGATGTTTATGATGAAGAATTTCGTACTGCACTAGAAGAATCCGATGGTGATCAGGAATATGCGGCCTTACCTGAATTTCATCGTTTTGAAATCCCTGAAAGCTGTCATTGGAATGATGTGCGGGAAACATCAACCAATGTCGGTTTAGCCATTGAGAAAGCGTTAAGAGGTATAGAACAAGCCAACCAGGAATTCTTGTATGGCATTTTCGGCGATGCTCAGTGGAGCAACAAAAACAAACTCTCTGACAGCCTGCTGATCAATTTGATTGAACATTTCTCTCAATACGCACTGGGTAATGAAAAAATCAATCCCGATATGCTCGGTCAAGCCTACGAATATCTGATCAAACACTTTGCCGATCTTACCAATAAAAAAGCCGGGGAATTTTACACCCCTCGTTCTGTCGTGCATTTATTAGGATTAATCCTTGATCCGCACGAAGGCGAAAGTATTTATGACCCAGCGTGCGGCACCGGCGGCATGCTACTCGAATGTGTCGATCACCTTAAACATAATAAAGAAGATTTCCGCACGCTAAAACTCTACGGCCAAGAGAAAAATCTGACTTCCAGCTCAATTGCTCGAATGAACATGTTTTTGCATGGAATAGAAGATTTCGAGATCCTCCGGGGTGATACGTTACGCAATCCAGCTTTTTTTGAAGCCGATGGGCTAAAGACCTTTGATTGCGTAATCGCCAATCCGCCTTTTTCCTTAGATAATTGGGGGGCAGGAAACTGGGTGAATGATCCTTTTGGTCGAAATATTGGCGGGGTCCCACCGAAAAGTAATGGCGACATGGCTTGGGTGCAACATATGGTTAAATCCATGAACAGCACCGGCAGAATGACTGTCGTGCTACCGCACGGTGCATTATTCCGCAAAGGGGCTGAAGGCACTATCCGGCAAGCGTTGATAGAGCAGGATTTGCTGGAAGTCGTAATTGGCTTGGGACCAAATATTTTCTATGGAGCGCAACTGGCCGCTTGTGTAATGGTATTCAAGCAGAACAAAGCACTCGAGAAAAAACACAAAATCCTTTTTATCGATGCTTCCGATCAAATCAGGGCTGGTAGAGCACAGAATCACCTGGAGTCGGTGCATGTCAAGCAGATTCATGATTGGTATCAAGCTTTTCGTGATGTCGAGAACTACGTTAAAGTGGCTACAATCGATGACCTCAAAGAAAACGATTACAACCTGAACATACCGCTGTACGTGGAAAAAATCATTGAGGATAACTTACCCAGTGTGGAAGAAGCATTGAGCGATTTAAAAGCGGCCTGGCAAGCCAGTTTAGAAGCAGAGGAACGTTTCAAATCAATTTTAAATCGATTTATTCAATCATGACCCAGCAAGAACTCGAAAAATACCTCTGGGGTGCAGCCACGGCGTTACGTGGCACGATCGACGCCGGGGATTACAAGCAATACATCTTTCCCTTGTTGTTCTTCAAGCGCATTTCCGATGTGTATGACGAAGAATTTGCCAATGCCTTAGCGGAAAGTAATGGCGATCTGGAATACGCCGCGTTTGCTGAGAACCATCATTTCCAGATTCCCGACGGAGCGCACTGGAACGACGTGCGGGAGAAAACCGTCAATATCGGCGCAGCCTTGCAGGAAGCGATGCGTGCGATTGAACAGGCTAATCCGGATACCTTGTTTGGTATTTTCGGTGATGCCAGTTGGACCAATAAAGACCGATTATCCGACGCTATCTTAACCGATCTGATCGAGCATTTCTCCCAACACAAGCTCAATCTCAGCAATGTGCCGGATGACCAGCTGGGTAATGCTTACGAATACCTAATTAAGGAATTTGCTGACGACAGCGGTCATACCGCCGCTGAGTTTTATACCAACCGCACCGTGGTTAAACTGATGACCCTGATCATGGATCCACAGCCCGGCGAAAGTGTGTATGACCCAACCTGCGGTTCCGGCGGATTGTTACTGAATTGCGCGCTGCATTTGAAAGACGAAGGTAAGGAATACCGCACCCTCAAACTTTACGGGCAGGAAATCAATCTGCTGACTTCCGCCATTGCACGTATGAACATGTTTATGCATGGCATCGAAGAATTCAGTATTGTGCGCGGCAATACACTGACGAATCCAGCCTTTCTGGAGAACGACAAGCTCAAAGCCTTTAATGTCATTCTCGCCAATCCGCCTTATTCGATCAAGGCTTGGGATCGCAAAGCGTTTGAGAGCGATCCCTATGGACGTAATCTTTGGGGCACACCACCGCAAGGCTGTGCCGATTATGCGTTTCAGCAGCATATTCAAAAAAGTCTGGATATGAAGAGTGGTCGTTCCATAACCTTGTGGCCGCATGGTATCTTGTTCCGGGATGCTGAATCCGACATGCGCCGCAAAATGATCGAGCAAGATCAGGTTGAATGTGTGATTGGTTTGGGGCCAAACCTGTTTTACAACTCGCCGATGGAAGCCTGTTTGCTGATAACCAAAACCAATAAGGAAGCCAATAAGAAAGGTAAGGTTCTGTTTATTAACGCGGTGAATGAGGTGAAACAGGATAAGAATATGGCATTCCTTGAACCACAGCATATCAGCAAGATATTTAATGCTTACCAAGACTTCGGTGATCAAGAAAACTTTGCCGCTTTGGTTACGGTTGAGGATGTACTAGCCAAAAAAGGCAATATGGCAATCAATCTTTATGTGCGTCCAAACGCATTGAACTTAGAAAATTCAATTTCATTTGAAGAGGCCTATCAACAATGGAATGATTCAGCGGATGAATTGAAATCGTCAATGGAAGCGCTTTTTAAAACACTAACTGCTTCATGAACAAACCGTTGAATAAAAGTTTGTCTATCGATAAAAGAAATTGGACCAAAGTTAAATTGGGTGATGTGGTTGCTGAACCCAGAGATACCGTAAAGGATTTTGCGAGCGAGCAGATAGAACATGTCGTTGGTCTGGAACATATCGACTCAGAAGATATTCATTTGCGCCGTTCGGCCAGTATGGATAGCAGTACTACATTTACCAAAAAATTTTCAGCGGGAGATGTGTTATTTGGCCGACGTAGAGCATATTTAAAAAAGGCGGCTCAAGCAAAGTTCTCCGGCATTTGTTCCGGTGATATTACTGTGATGCGGGCAAAGGAAGACTTATTGCCTGAATTACTGCCGTTTGTAGTCAATAATGACAAGTTCTTTGATTATGCCGTGAAGCATTCGGCGGGAGGTTTGTCACCGCGCGTTAAATTTAAAGACCTTGCTCACTATGAATTTCTGCTTCCACCCAAAGAGCAACAAGAAAAACTAGCTGAGCTGTTTGTTAGTTTGAGCGCAGTATTAGAACAAAGTTTGTTTTTACTAAAAAACAACGAGATTTATATTGAGTCTTTAGTCGAAAATAATTTGACATCAACTAGAGTGGGAGGAATCTTGAATGATTATTGCTCCAATGACGGCATCAGAATAGGCCCTTTTGGTAGTCTTCTTCATGCATCCGACTATCAATCGGAGGGTGTTCCAGTAGTGATGCCAGCCGATATAGTGGATGGTGTAATAAATGAAAAAGGTATAGCACGTATCAGTAATAAGAAAGCGGAAGAATTAGCTAATTATCGTTTAAAAGAAAATGATATTCTTTTTCCTAGAAGAGGTGATCTAACAAAGCGGGCGATTGTATTAAATCATCAAGAAAATTGGATATGTGGTACGGGAACAATACGGGTTAGAGTGAATGAAAGTGTAAATTCGAGAACTGTATTTTATGCAGTTACAAGTAAGTCAACAAACAATTGGCTTTGTGGATCATCAGTTGGGACCACCATGCAAAATATAAATGCATCAGCGATTAAGAAGATTCCTTTTCATTTACCAAAAGGTGCTGAAGCACAGAAGACTCTTCGAGATATTGAGTCAGCAATAGCTGCTTCTATATGTATTAAGAATCATATTACCTCCTCAGAAAATCTAAAAAAATCTTTGATCCATCAAATCTTTTAGTCATGGCCTTCACCGAACTGAACAGTGTCGAGCATTACATCATCCACCAAATCAGCGGTGTGAATCTGAACACGAACAAGGTGGCAGATCATAAAGCGAGTTATGGAGCACAGTGGATTTATCAATCGGCAGATGAGTTAGCACGTGGTGTTAATGAAGTGCTGGTGGAAAGCGAACTCAAAGCGGCGTTGCTGCGCTTGAATCCAGAAATTCAGCTACGCCCGGAATTGGCCGATGAAGTGATCTATAAACTGCGGGCGATTTTGATTTCGGTGAATCAAGTCGGTCTGGTCAAAGCCAACGAAGAGTTCTTTAAATGGCTGAGCGGAGAAAAGACCATGCCGTTTGGCGACAACAATCGCCATGTGCCGGTGCGCTTGCTGGATTTCGACGATCTGGCCAATAACCGCTATGTCGTCACCAATCAGTTCCGTATTCATCACCGCGAAACCAAAATACCTGATGTGGTGTTGCTGATCAACGGTATTCCGGTGGTGGTCGGTGAAGTGAAAACGCCGATACGTCCCTCGGTCAGTTGGCTGGATGGAGCGCATGAAATACATACGGTGTATGAAAACGCAGTGCCGCAGTTATTCGTTTCGAATATTTTGTCGTTTGCCACCGAAGGCAAAGAACTGTTTTATGGCGCAATCCGCTGCCCGCTGGAATTTTGGGCTCCGTGGCGATTGGAATCGGACAGCGGCGACATTGCCAAGAGTCTCGGTTTAGCGGAAATCGGCAAGGAATTGACCGATTTACTCAAGCCAGCGCGTTTGCTGGATATCCTGCTTAACTTTTCTTTGTTTACTACCAACAAAAAGAAACAGCGCAGCAAAGTGATCCCACGTTTTCAGCAATATGAAGGTGCGAATAAAATCGTACAGCGGGTGATCGAGGGGCGAATTAAAAAAGGCTTGATCTGGCATTTTCAGGGCTCCGGTAAGTCGCTCCTGATGGTGTTTGCCGCGCAGAAACTTCGCCGAGCAGCGGAATTGAAAAGTCCGACGGTGATCGTGCTGGTGGATCGGACCGATTTGGATACGCAAATCAGCGGCACGTTTAATGCGGCAGATGTGCCGAATGTGGAAACCACCGACAGCATCAGCGAATTGCAAACTTTATTGGAACGCGACACCCGCAAGATCATTATTTCGATGATTCATAAATTCCGCGATGCCAAGCCGAATATGAATATGCGGGACAATATCATTGTGTTGGTCGATGAGGCGCATCGTACGCAAGAAGGCGATCTGGGTCGGCAGATGCGCGCCGCATTGCCAAATGCATTTTTATTTGGATTGACCGGCACCCCAGTAAATCGGGCCGATAAAAATACCTTCTGGGCCTTTGGCGCGGAAGAAGATCAAGGCGGCTATCTGTCACGCTATACCTTTCATGACTCGATTCGTGATGAAGCGACCTTGCCGCTGCATTTCGAGCCACGCTTGGTGGACGTGCATGTCGATAAGGAATCGATTGATCGGGCTTTTGCCGAGTTTACTGAGGGCGCGGCGCTGACCGATGAAGAAGCCGATGCGTTAAATCAGAGATCGGCAAAAATGGCGTCGTTTTTGAAATCACCGGAACGGGTGACTAAAATCGTAGCCGATATTGCAGTGCATTTTAAGGAAAAAGTGGATCCACAAGGCTTTAAAGCGATGATTGTGACACCTGATCGCTATGCCTGCGTGCAATACAAAGAAGAACTGGATAAACACTTTTCTGCTGAAGCCAGCCGGGTGGTGATTTCTACGTCAGCCAATGATGGGTTTGAATTTAAACAAAAGTGGGCACTGGATAAATCGGCACAGGAAAAGGTGGTCGATGAGTTTAATGATGCTTATTCCGACCTAAAATTTATCATTGTCACAGCCAAACTGCTGACTGGCTTTGATGCGCCTATACTGCAAACGCTGTATCTGGATAAATCGTTAAAAGATCACACGCTACTGCAAGCAATTTGTCGCACCAATCGTTTATATCCTCATAAAACATTCGGCAGAATCGTGGATTATTTCGGCGTGTTTGATGATGCTGCCAAAGCACTGGAATTTGACGAAGAAAGCGTTAAACAGGTGATAACGAATATTTCGGAGTTAAGAGGAAAGTTACCGCAGGCGATGCGCGACACCTTAGCCCATTTTGCCGGTGTCGATAGAACGCAGAAAGGGTTTGAAGGTTTAGAAGCGGCGCAGAATGCTATTAACACCAATGAGAAGAAAGATGCCTTCGCACTTGATTTTAAGTACCTGGCGAAATTATGGGAGTCGTTATCACCCGATAATATCCTGGAACTTTATAACCAGGATTACAAATGGCTTGCGCAAGTCTATGAATCGGTAAAACCCGCTTCCGATAATATTGGTAAGCTGTTGTGGTTATCCTTGGGCGCTCAGACTACGCAACTCATCCATGAAAATATTCATGTCGGCGATGTGCATGTTCTGGAAGAGTATGTGCTGGATGCCGATGTGATTGAGGATATTTTCAACCACCCTGATCCCAAAAAAATCAAACAACTGGAAAAACTGCTGATCAAGCGGTTTCAGATACATGCTGATTATCCCGTTTTCAAAAAGCTCAGCGAACGCCTGGAAGAGTTACGTGATAAAGCTGAGAAAGGTCTGATCAGCTCGATTGAATTCGTTAAAGAATTGTGCAAAATTGCCAAAGAAACGGTTCAGGCAGAAAAGGAATTAGCAGAAGTCTTACAGGATAAAACTCCGCAAGCAGCATTGACTGAATTATTTTTAGAACTGAAAACCGATCAAACACCGGCTGTCGTGGAACGGATTGTTGCGGATATTGATGCGATTGTGCGTGTGGTCCGCTTTCCCGGTTGGCAGCATTCTACTTCCGGCGAACGTGAAGTACAGAAATCGTTACGCAAAGCTTTGTTGAAATATCAGTTGCATAAAGATCAGGTACTGTTTGATCGGGCTTATGCTTATATTAAGGAATATTATTGAAAAAATTCCAGTTAACCGCCACTTTGCAGTTGCTGGTTCTGGAAACAACCAGATCCGATAATAAGGAGTTTATGAATAGTTATCCTGGATCACCATAATCTCAAGCATCAAGAGAAGAATGCTATACAGATTGTTCGCGGGAACACTACTAATGCAACAGCGGGCAGTGTTGAAGCGCGGCGCGAGGCGATTACTAGTCGACCCTGGATGATGATATGACCAAATGAAGCTGAGTTAGTACTGTTAAAGTTATATAGAAAAAATGCCCATAATTAACTGTTTGTAAATAATTTGAAATTTATGCTTTCAGTAATCGTTTTCCAGTCTACAAATAAAATACTGTGAAAAAAACGATGCTACAACAATTCTCACTAGTCAAATCTTATGCTGCTTGACAGTTTTTGGGGATTGGAAAGTATCAAATATCTATCTCTATACCGGAAATCTAGTCGAATATTCTCAGCAAAATAAAATGTAAATGTCTGTTATAGTGGAGTTTATCTAAGATATGCTAAATTGATAAATGAACTGTACTTATTTCTACCAATTTTTTGATTCATCGTGTAAATCAAAACAGTTAAGTACCAATAGTATTTTTTATGAAAAAATAACGCATATGTTTAAACACTTAGCTGTAATGTTGATTGCAATTATTTTCAACATGAATTTAGTTTTTGGTGAGATCACGAATTCACCTCTCTCTGATCCAAATAAAAGCGCGAGTGTTACAGCTAGAAATTTACATATTGATAATATTACTATTCAAGCTGCGATGGATTTAAAAGAATTTAGTTTGAGTGACGAAGATCGAAAGAGACTCATCTATGAAATTTCTCGGGATTCAAAAAAGGAAGTTATTGATTGGCATAAAGACCAATATTTATGGTTAGGTATTGCATTTTTACTAGGTGGAGGTGCTTTCATTAGATATACCGTTACTTCTGTAGTAAAAAATCAAGTGTCGAGAATGGATGAAGTCAGAGATAAGGCTATTGAAAGTACTCGACTTGCAACCGTTGAAGTAGATGAATCAAGAAAAGTTCTTGACGAATTTAAGGACTTAAAAAGGACTATCAAGGAGGAAATTTCCAGCAATTCAAAACTTCTCAAAGAGCTACAAGATAAAGCCAAAGAACTAGATAAAACTATGTATGGTGTTTATGATGATTTAAGGGACGATTTTAGAGGTGACAAAGAATATTTAATAACTAGACTCAAAGCTCATGATAAATGGCTAAAAGCTATAGATATATCTGCAGCAGCTGCGAATATAGTTACCGATACGCTAATTGATGATCTAAAAGGTAATGATATTGATGCGAAAATTGAGGCTGTTGAGCTTTTGCCATATTTCGCACATGATAAAGAAAAAATAGTCGGTGTACTTAAAGAAATTCTTGAAAATGAAAGTCAGAACCAATTCGGGGTGATAATCTTAAGCAAATTAGGAGAGTTTGATGCAGACGATCAGGTGTTTGATATTTTAACAAAATACTGTAATGATTTAACGAAACCTAATGTCGCTGCAGTAATTGGGGCGCTTGGTAAGCTTCAAGAAAATAGAAAAGATGATCCTGAGTTTATTAAGAAAATTGTCAGTAAACTCATAAATTTGCTTGAGTCTTTAATTAATAAAGGACAAAGTAAAAATGAGAATAAGGATGAAATTGCCAACATTAAAAACGCTATTGCATTAGCACTTAGCTATTCTGGGGAGCTAGGAGTAGAAGCAGTTCCACTCCTTATTCAATTGGTAGAGGATTCTAGTGAAAATGAGTATCGTATGTCAGCCGCAATTGCTTTGGGCAATATCGGCGAAAAAGCCGTACATAGTATTCCTGCTTTGACGCAATTGTCAGATGATCCACGGTTGGAAGTGACTTCCGCAGCACAAGATGCGATTGATAAAATAAGAAAAGTTAAGTCAACCTGAGAAGTGCCATAGTTAGTAGGCTTCCTTGCTTCGTTAATGCTTCAGATTTATCAAAATCACATAATGATATTAATTGGCTTTCGATCTCTTCCTTTCGTTTTTTCAGGAATTTTTGATTAGATTGATTAATGTCTGTCATTAATATCTTTTTAATAAACTCTCTGATAGTTTTAAATACATAGAGTGTATGGATAATGCCACGTGCATTTCTGTATTCATTCTTCCATGGTGAGAAATATTTTTGGTTTGATTGATTAACTAGTGGCATTTCCTCTTCGATTAACGTGAGTTGAAGATGCATAGTTTCATGCAATATAGCCTCAGCAACTCTCAAACTATCATTGTCTATTCGCTGCGAAGGTATTGAAACAAAAATTGAAAAAGGTATATTAGGTAAGCTGTAGCTGACATCATATTCATCATCAACAAGTTTAAGTAAATGAATATTTCTAACTAAAGCTTTTATAGTATCAATGATGGAGCTTTCAATTTTCAGCCATTCGAAAGCATCATCAAGACACTCCTGAATGGGTAATGCCTGTAGTTCATTTGCATTATAAGAACCGATATTATTTTTCTCATTGTATAAGGCTAATTCAAACGGCACTGGAAACACTGGGATTTGATTTTGTAATACATGAGCCAAAGGGTACAAATCTGCAATCTTTTTATTTATAAGGCAAGCTTCTGTTGAATAATTATCTTTATTAAGCCCCGTTTGTTTTTCTAAAGTTTTCCATTTTTCTTTTGCAAGCTGCTGCCCTAGACAAGGAAACCATGGTGATGAGTCCGCATTGTTAAAATGTTGCAGGATGAGTGCCGAAAGTTCATTCACTCCTTACTCCTATAAAAAGAATAAACAAGAGTAAAACGTTCCCCTTCTTTAATTGTTGAAACTGCGTGGTTTGATTTGGCAGATATTTCAAATGCAAATGCGCTATTGTGTATTGGCCTGTATATCTTCCCAAGGTCATTCGGGTCTGTACTATTGAATAACATAAGCATACCGCCATTCTCATCAATCCATCCTCGATTGAGTTGTATTAGAAGCCTGTGAGTTTCCATGTCAGGAATAAAATCGTTGTGTATCCTAATTCTTTGCCCCGGGATAAGTTTGTGAGCAGTACAATCAATCTTGTCATCAAGTGTTATAGCAAATACATTTTCCATAAATATCTTAATTTGATTAAGATATTCATAGTCGCTTAGAGATACAAGGTTTGAAGGCAGGTTAATATCATAAAAACTAAATTCATATTGCTCGTAAAAGTTAGTCTCGGTCAATGACCAAGGAGCTGATTTTTCAAGCCATGACAATAGTTCCATACTAAATTCAACTTTGAATGCGTTTGGAGAAAACGCATGAGGAAATGGAACCTCGGATTTAGTTACAGGACCTATTCTTAGATAGGGATGCGTTGATATTCTCATTTAGGATATGTTGAAGTTTCGCTCTGATATGATTGATGATGTGCAATTGATCTCGGCAATAAACTGATGGATTATTGTATTCAGATTTGGCACTCCAACGATGAAGTGGCATACCTCCGCCGCACACATAAAGCTCTTGACAGGTTTTGCATTTTTCTGAAGTGGGGCGTTGAAGCATGTGTGATAGGGCAAATTCTTCGGACTTAAAAACATCTACAAGTTCATGCGTTTTTATATTCAATTGCTCTGAGAATCGATCAGCTCTACTGAAGTTACTTTTTAAGGTGTCATTTTTAGTAATTGTTCCATCTGTATCAATCACGACAATACCAAAATCTGTGATTCCTGCACCTTCCTTAATACTTCTGCCACCCAGAATCAAGCGAATATAGTCATCCAGAATTCTAATTTTGATAGGATTTTTATCTTTTAAATATATATCAACCAGGCCCTGAAGCCATGTGCCATATTCATTCGAATCAAACGAAGCTTTACCATAGGGAAGCTTGTCATGGTTTCCATCACGATATAGAAAATCTACATTCTTAGTGCCAGTTGATTTAAAAAAGTTATAAATTTCCACTGGATTAGATTTTGGTTCAATTACTGCCAATAGTCCTGCAAAAAGAAAAGATGAATCTGAGTGTGATTTTAGTTTTTTCAGACCGGCAATAACTCGACTAAAAGTACCTTCTCCTTTATGACCAACCCTATTTGCGTTATTAATGTTTTCCGGGCCATCCAAGCTAACAGATATTGAGACACGGTATTGGGAACATAAATCAAGTATGGCTTCGTTAATTAGCATTCCATTGGACTGGATACTGATGCAGTATTTATCTGGAATTACAGAACGAAGTCGCTGCAGAAGATATTTGAGTCTTTGAAAACCCAAAAGCAATGGTTCACCACCATGTAAAACGACAGCAAAGGGTTTAGTTTGCGAGATTCTTACTTTTTCTAGATTAGCTGCGATTGCTGAAATCGTTTCTCTAGAGATAAAGTTGGGCATATCTTCCCAACTATCATCTCCCATATTATATACATAACAGTAGCTGCAATTAATATTGCATCGGCTGGAAACCTTAATTAATACGGTATCAATCTGAATCACTTAGGATTCAACGGTTGTGCCGATTGTGCACTCGATCGTAATTGTAAACAGTTGACTCACTTTCATTTCTAACTTCTTCGATTAGACGAGAAAGAATGGGGCTGTCTATTGCATCAATATCAATCTCTACAAGTTGCTCATTAGGTGTTAACGTATCAAAGCGAAAATGTGGGGAAGGTTGATTCATCGTTGAGTCCATGGTTAGAAAGTTACTTTCTTTATAATATTTTTTATAAATTATTTGAAATCCAAATTTGTTGTAAATATTAAGCTAATATTCAATTAATTGCATCAATTTCTTTGGCGAGTTTATGGAGAATATAATTCTATTATTTTTGTGGAAAATAACATTCTGTTTTTTAAAAGAAAATATTGGTATATTTTTTCTATTTTTTATCATTCATGCAAGATCTTTATCAACAGATTACACCGCTCTTCTCCTTCCATACGCCAGAAGGGATCATAGCTCAGGCATCTACCCCCTGGTTAAATTTCAACCACAATGGGTGGTCAATTTTAGACCGGTTTAACAGCTTTATTGAGTCTGCCAAATAATTGTTAGTTTTCGTCAGAGACATCGGTACATAACACCTTCCCTTATTCTAAAATATGACTCCAACCAGCAATTGAGGCTACAGTGGAAATACACAGAGTACTGGAACATTCTCAGCGCAACATAATATTACTAATTATTATTACGCTTGCAGCTCTGATGTTTCATATAGACCATAAAGCAAATAAAGCTGAAGTTAATTCAATCAGCGTTTCATTTAACACACTTTTATTGAAAGGTGCAATCAATGGCCTTGAAGAGGAAAACTCTCTTAATGCAGCAGGTGTTGTGAAAGAAATGCTCGATATGACCTATACAAGTTTGGAACGCGCTAAGATAAGCGAGCTTGAGAGTGAAATTAAAAATATTCTGGATGAGAAAATTGCAAGTGCTATATCGATTTCGATTCCACTGTCACCTTCACAAAGCTTATGCAAGTTACTATTGATGCATAAACCTATTGACACCTCTACAACCACACCAGATATAAAACACTTGATAATGATTTACAAAAGCGAGTTATGCGGCTATTTGGTGAAAGATATTTTGCCTTCGGCAATTACCCTTGATCAGGAATTCATTCTGAAAGGTTTTTTATTTCCAAAGAATATTGGACAATCAATATTCCCTGCTTGGGCCAAAGATTGCGAAAAGGTCTCTAATGTATGTTTAGATATTGACTTGGTCTTTCCAGAGAACTCAAGATTCTACGAATCAACTTTTGCCTACTTGGACAAACCATTTGGGCAGAACCAAATCTTTGTTCCTTTAGAACTACTGGGCCACCCGACAAGTGCAACCCTCGATCTTCCAGAGAAGTTGAGCAAAAGTATTGAAATACTTCAAACAAAAGCATCTAATAAATCCTTTGATTACGAAGGCGTAAAAATATCCGTGGACTTAATTCCATTTTTCGTGCTTGTTGCCAGTTTCTATCTAATTACAATAATCCAAATGAATATTAATAGCCTGAAGTTGGTAGATGGAATGTATATAGGAGCGCCTTCAATATTTCTTGATCGATCGAGTTTTAATATTTCTATTGTCAGATTTGCACTACTATTATCCCCTCTCGGCATGACTTTGGTTAACTTTTCTCTATTCCAAGATTATTTCAGAATAGTATTCAAATTACCAAACTTCGACTATTACTTTTACATTAATCCCATGGAACTCGAGCTCAGGCACGGCAGTAAAATTGCGAACCTGGATTTCTTACCATTGATAGATAAATTAGATATATCGGAGATTATTTTCAACATAGCAAGTCTCGGCTGGATTCTTCTAATCTTCACTTCTATCAAACTTACATGCAACTTCTGGATGCTCTTACGACGAATCGCTGTAAAAAATTCTTAAGCACTCGCAATTTCAGTAGACCTATTACATCAAAAAACTAACCCCAAAAAATAATTTTTGCCCAATTGGTACAATACTTAAAACCGCTATTACATTTTTAATTTCGCTTCACTATATGAGTAGGAATCAAATTGGAATCAGATAAACCAATATCAAATTTATCTGATTGTTGGTTTAAAATGCAACATATGACTGTGTCAAATTTGTGCCAAGGTGCTGTAGAAATACCATCATTTGAGGCTGCTTGACACTGGTTTCATTGTAAGTATCGATTATATTAAGTGCCCATTCAATGGCTGTGTCCCGGCCTCCCATATGCGCCGGTTGAACCGCTAGCAGAACTCATTGAGATACTCTTGCAAATATCTGGGCAATTTTTCAACCGGGCATCAACAGCAAATGTAACAAATCAAATTTTTAGCGTTCTCTTGTTCTTAAACGTATCTATTGGGATCAACGTAGCTTTCTCCCCATCATACGTAATGGCTACATCTTTCCCAGCAACAGGTTTGCCTTCAACAGCATTTAATTGATGCACAATATATTCCTTATTGACCTGCTGATAAAAAACAGCATTGTCTTTATCAACATGAATAATTTGCCCTTCATATTGTTTTTTATCAACCGGAGTTTTGGCTAAATAAATATTGTATACACCCGGCTTGATACCTTCATCAACCTTCTTGATAGTGCCAATTGTCTCCCATTCATTATTATTCTGAGTTTGTAGAATCTTTTGTCCATTCATTACAATCATTCGTAGCTTTGCGGGTGTCGTCATTTCAAATTAGTTGTTGGTAGGATTGATAGCAAGTCTAAATTATCCCGCTTCCTGTTGTCCGGCAATTTCTTCCAGTATTTTCATGAGATCGAAAGACTCTGATCTTTCCATGCCATGCAAAAAGGCAATCAATTGCAGTGCGCCGCTGCCCTTGGCTGAGAAACTGCCATCTTGCAGTGCTTTGATGGTGAACTGAACGATATTTGGGCAATTTCTGCCTTGCTCAAAATAATCACTAATCTTGGTTTTTA
>Ga0209582_1000997_pt1 | contig 15033 bp, 12 predicted proteins | sample KloWWTmetKNB5Kit_FD_187176 | JGI IMG/M metagenome (GOLD analysis project Ga0209582, IMG submission 187176) | Active sludge microbial communities from Klosterneuburg, Austria, studying microevolution and ecology of nitrifiers - Klosterneuburg... | ecosystem: Engineered > WWTP > Aerobic digester >...
GCTTTCATTTCATTCAAGTTGGCAACATGTGTGCGCAACACTTTGCAATGGAGCGCGCGGTTGCCTTCAGTCACCCATTCGCACCATGCTCCAGGGAAAGGGCTCATGCCGCGCACGAGATCATGTACCTGCTGTGCTGAACGATCGAAATGCAAACGGGTGTTGTCGTTGTTCAATTTTGGTGCCGCTGGCAGATCGCTATTATCGTTGCGCTGTGGCGTGGCGTGCAGTGTGCCACCGAACAACCCGTGTATGGTACGCACCATGAGATCGGCACCCATGACCATCAAGTGATCATGCACATCGCCGGCCGTATCATTCTTCCCGATGTCGATCTTCTCTTGCAGAAGGACATCGCCGGTATCGATCTCTTGCTGGATGCGAAAAGTGGTCGCACCCGTTCCATCTTCTCCATTGGCAACGGCCCAATTGATCGGGGCAGCACCGCGATACTTCGGAAGCAATGAAGCATGCAAATTGATCGTGCCCAAGGGTGGCATTTTCCAGATCACTTCCGGCAACATACGGAACGCCACCACCACATGGACGGAAGCATTGTAGGCCTTCAGCTGCTCAACGAAAGTGGGATCCTTCAACTTTTCAGGTTGAAGAATATCGATCCCCAATTCCAAAGCACGCTGCTTAACGGCGGAAGCCCGGAGTTGTCTTCCGCGTCCTGCTGGTCGATCAGGAGCTGTTACCACCGCGCATACTTGAAAGCCCGCAGAAACAAGAGCATCCAAAGTGGCAACCGCAAATTCGGGTGTGCCCATGAACACGATACGTTCGTTCTTCAATTCCATTCCAACTGCGAATATGCGATGCGAAAGCGATAAGGGAGCAGCGCATCTTCTCCGGCATAGTCCACACCGATCCGTGGACCGATCATCACCTTCTCATTTGGAACATGAATTCCGCGATCCTCGATCCATATCGCATCGCCCAAAAGATCAAGACCATCGTGTGCTGTGCGGATGCCCAAGGCTTGTGTCAAGGTTCCCGGCCCGCCGGTGCTGGTTGCGGCAGTTTGTCTGCGCCGCTGCATGATCGCGATCCCGTCAACCGCATGCACGGAACGGACCAGAACCGCCTGCGGAACATCGACAGTACCTACCACTACGTTGAACAAATGGTGAATGCCGTAACAGAGGTAAACGTACACCGTGCCTCCGATCGCATACATGGTCTTGTTGCGCGCGGTTCTCTTTCCACCGTGTGAATGGGAAGCACGGTCCGTGATGCCCATGTACGCTTCCGTCTCAAGGATCACGGCACTCGTTCGTTCTCCATTCAGGTCGGTCACCAACACTTTTCCCAATAGTTGGTGCGCCGCATTCAGCGCAGTTGAACAAACATAGAATGACCGTTCCAATTTCATTGACCGTTCTTCTCTCTTTGTCTTGATCATTGGCGCCTCACTTACCAGCCCCGCGATCATCACTTTTCCACCGTGCCTTCACTTGTTGGTCCTTGTCGGGTCCTAGCGGCTGTGCGATCTTGATCGGGGTAACATCGTCCATTTTGTATGCCACACGCTTTGACACACATACATCACAGATACCGCAATCGTGGTCCATGGGTTCGCCGAAATAGGCCAACAACAGAACAGCTCTACATGAGGTGGTGTTCTTCAGAAAGGCGACCATGGCGTTCATTCGCGCCTCCGCCCGTTGTTTGCGTGCCTCCAACGCTGCGGGGTCGAGCACCATCCGCTTGGGGTCAACACGCGGAACGAGCAAGGTGGCGGTTGGTGAGTCGGTGCGTTGTTTGTACGAGATCACCTTCATCTGGTCGAGTTCCTTCAACCTGGATAGGACCGTTGGCACCTGCCATTCCGCTGCACGCGCCAAACGCAACTCATCGATCACTACCGGTTCTTCGTAAAGACCACCATACAATCGCAAAAGTGCTTCCAGCATTGGGCCGTTGCGCCGATCGTTCACGCGGGTGTGGTAGACCACTTGTTGCGTGGCGATCATCAGGACCCTCGAAGGTGTTCGCACCCCATCGGAAAGCGCGAGCTTCCCATCCAGTTCCAATGCCTTCAGCGAATTGGCGACGGTTACCGCCGGTAGTGCAGTGCGCCTTGCCAATTCGCGAATGTCCACCTCATAGGTTTCCAGAAAACCGGAACCCATGGCAATTTTATGAAGGTCTGCGAAAGCTTGGTAGACGCTGCGCACATGGGTCATTGATGGGAATGACGCGGCCAGCTGGTCCTGCAACCGTTCTAGATCGCCGGGGCCTGTCAATAGGAAAGCATGGGCGGTTTCGCCATCCCTTCCTGCACGGCCGGCTTCTTGGTAGTAGCTCTCCAGATCCGGTGGTGGCTCGGTATGCACCACCAGACGAACATCCGCCTTATCAATGCCCATTCCGAAGGCGTTGGTGGCCACCATGAAACGCACTGCACCACTCGTCCATTCCTGTTGGATACGATCCCGTTCCTCACCGGGAAGTCCAGCGTGGTACGCAGAAGTTGGGATCTTGTTCTGCACGAGCATATTGGCCAAACGCATAGTGGCCCTTCGTGTACGCACATAGACGATCCCACAGCCCTGTACGTTCCGCGCCACCTTCAATAGCCTACCCTCTTTGTCCTCACCGTTGCTCACCCATAGTTTCAATTCGGGCCGGTGGAATGAACCGCGCACCAGCTTGGGGTCGCGGAACATGAGCTTTTCCATGATGTCCGTTGCCACAGCAGGCGTTGCGGAAGCCGTCAATGCGATTATCGGGACTTCCGGCCGAAGCTCCCGAATGGCTGCGATCCGCAGGTAGGCAGGCCTGAAATCATAACCCCATTGGGAAATGCAATGAGCTTCGTCCACAGCGATAAGTCCCAATGGCAAACGGGGCAGGCGGCCGAGGAAAAGGGGAGAGGCCAATCGTTCCGGGCTCACATACAGGAACTGGAGCTTTCCCACGGCAGCGCTTTCCAATGCATTATCGATCTCGGCCGGGGTCATGGAGGAAATGATCGCACGGGCCTGCACGCCTTGTTTCCGAAGGCGACCCACTTGATCCTTCATCAATGCGATCAGCGGCGACACTACTAGGCAGAGTTTCCCCATGCTCAGTGCGGGCACTTGGAAACAAAGGCTCTTTCCACCACCGGTAGGCAGCAGCGCGAGCGTGTCACGACCTGCGAGCACGCTGTTGATCACCTCCTCTTGGCTCGGTCTGAATTGGTCATAGCCCCATACCTTTTTCAGCACCGCGTGGATGTCACCGTGCGGAAGTGCTATTTTGGGCGCTGAGGCCATGGGTACTTTGGATATTGTAGGGATGTCAGAAAACGAAGTGGCTACATTTGTTCCAACCTCTTAAAAACCCCCAGATTGATGATCTCAACCGGGCAAAAGATAGCAACACAACTTATCGATCGATCACGATTGGTCGACACGGATCTCGAAAACATCAAGTTCGGTCGCGTCTTCAGTGACCACATGTTCGTGATGGACTTTTTGGATGGTGAATGGAAAGAACCCGTGATCAAGCCCTTCGCGGACATGCGGATCAGCCCTGCGGCATTGGTGCTCCATTACAGCCAAACGATCTTCGAAGGTTTGAAGGCCTACCGAACGGAAGATGGCGCAGTGCATCTGTTTCGCCCACAAGCGAACATTGCACGGATGAACCGCAGTGCGGAGCGCATGTGCATGCCAACTATTCCTGAAGACTTGTTCTTGGATGCATTGGTGCAACTGGTCAAATTGGACATGGGATGGATCCCCAAGGGCCCAGATGCAGCCTTGTACATACGGCCGTTCATGTTTGCTAGTGATGAATACATCGGTGTTCGTCCAAGCGATGGTTACCGCTTCATCATTTTCACCTGCCCCGTACGTGCCTACTATGCGGAGCCAGTGCGTGTGAAAGTGGAGACCCATTACAGCCGTGCGTTCCCGGGAGGAACGGGCGAAGCCAAATGTGGTGGCAACTACGCCGGTGGATTGTATCCTGCCAAGAAGGGCGCGGAAGAAGGGTTCCACCAATTGATCTGGACCGATGGGCTCTCGCACAAGTTCATTGAAGAGAGCGGTACCATGAACGTGTTCTTCAACATCGATGGCAACTTGATCACTCCGGCTTTGGACGGGTCGATCCTGCGTGGTGTAACGCGCGATAGCATCATCCGCATTGCGAACGACCAAGGCATTAAAGTGGAAGAACGCCAAGTAAGCGTTGAAGAGATCCATCTGGCAGCGCGCAACGGTCGGCTACGTTCGGCATTCGGTGCGGGTACCGCGGCCACCATTGCCCAGATCGCGAGCATCACCTTCGGAGATGAGGAATTCTCGCTTCCCAGTGTCGATGAACGGCTCTTGACAAATTCGATCGGCGAAACACTCGATGGGATACGCAGGGGGCGTGTTGCCGATCCTTACGGTTGGCTGGTGCCGGTGGTTTAAGAGACTGTCCCTCTGAAGTGCGGGACTGGATCTGGTGACCGGTCCGGAGGTGAACTAGGCCCAATTATTTCCGTAACCCTGCGATGCTATCCGGGATCACAACGATCCCCGCTATGCAAAGGAGCAAGGTGAAGATGGGCCAGTTGAAGAAGGTAACGCCGATCAAAATGCCACTGATCAGTACTACTCCGAAACACAAACCGGTCACATGTAGGCCAACGTATGCGAACCGGTTCACGGGTCGATCGTTGCCTACAGGGCTTTGTGTGGCGTGGTTCCGATAACCCGCTGGTCGGTATTGAGGAGGTATTTCGGTGTGTTGTGATCTGTGGTAGAACTGGAGTCTTTCATCATAGACCTGGCGCCGATCCGGATCGATCAACTCGGTATACGCAGCGTGGACCAGTTGGAACAAGGATGCTGCTGCAGGCGAATCGGAACGGTCAGGATGGTAGCGTTTGGCCCGCTCGCGAAATGCCCGTTTGATGCGTTCGGGCGTTGCGTTGCGTGGAACCCCGAGAACCTGATAGTGATCATATTGTAAGGATCCTTTCATCCGGAAATGGGTCCATTTCGTCCTTTCCTCGCTGTGAATGTATGCGATCTTGGAGGTTCGTGTATCTTACTGATGTTAACGCACCATGTCCAGGATCCGCATATTTCTGATCACGATCACCTTGATTTTGTCGGGCTTGGTATGCGCGCAGTCCAATGTTCGGCTTCATGGCAACGTGGTGAATGAGGCAACTGGAGAAGCATTAGCTGGTGTGCACGTGAAACTGTTAAAGAGTGATCGCGGAACTACAACGGACGAACAAGGGAATTTCGAATTCCTGTTGGTGCGAGGCAGATCTGCGGTACTGGAGTTCTCCTTTGTTGGGTACACCACGGTCCAGCGAAACCTATCAACGTCCGAATCGGAGGCTGGTTCCAAATTGGTGATCGCACTTGGCAGTCGCATGGTGGAACTACCCGCGGTTACGATCACACGCCCTGGCCCGGAGGTGGTCTATCAACGCGAAGATCTTCATGTAGGGGACTACCATGCCAATGACCAGGGACTTTGGGTGCTTACCTATGAACGACCACAGTATTGGCACCGCGATTCGGAAGTGGGGGCACAGGTCTTTCGGGAGGCGCGCCTGCATCTTCTCGATACCAATTTCGTGGAGCTTTGTTCGGTGCGCATACCCGGTGATGCGGTCCGTTTGCAACATGACCACGCCAACCGCACGATCGTGGAAGGCACACGGAAAGCGTGGATCGCGACCGTGACGAAGGAGGAGATCCTACTCGGTGCGATCGACCTGAGCACACTTCGTGAAGAAGTCCTGCCCTGGACAGATAGTTTGCCCGACCTCTTGCTCGGAAGCACCATGAGCACGACCTATCCCGCGTTCGAACACATTGGCTACACCATTGGAACGAAGGAGACCCGCGTGTTCTGTCAAGTACAAGACGACCATACCATGGAACTGTTCCGCAGCCAGTACAAATACATGACCGGTCGGGATAAGGTGATCGCCATGGACTTGGAAAAGGAGACCGGGATCGAGAGAGAGATCATCGCCGGTTACATGACCGGGTTCCAGAACGACCCTTACTTCGTGTTGCCCTATGCTCCCTTGTTCGTGGTGCATGATACGTTGTGCATTTTCGACCACGCCAAAGGAATGATCCACCGGTCAAGGTCGGATCTCATGGCGATCGATGAGATCCCGATCAGCTATCAGAAAGATCGCAGCTGGAGCGCACGGTTGATCCAGGACCGAATGGATGGATCCGTGTATGCGGTCTATTCCAAGAACTTGTTGACGTGGCTCCGAAAGGTGGATCCTTCAACCGGAAACCTAGGTCCTATTAGTCGGCTTACACATCCTTTTCCAGAAGAGGTCAAGGTGCATGGGAGGCATGCGTACTACGTATACCGGCCCTATGGCTCGTTGCAACATCGTACGTTGTACAGGGAATCGGTCCATTGAAAGTAGAAGGGAGCCGTCAAGCGCGGATCCTCACTCTTGCCCTGAATGGTTCTTCGGATAGTCGAACCAGACCAGGTTACCTGTGTTCCTCGCCACAGCACCCCAGTCGTCCAAAGCGAAATCAATGCGGGCCAATCCACATGTCGGCATTACGCGCACACCTGCATCGGCAAGGTGATAAAGCAATTCGCTGAAACCGGGGTTGTGGCCGAAAAGCAACACACGTTGCGCGTCGTTGGGCAAGTTGTTCACCACATGCACCAAGGTTGAACGTTCAGCATGATAGATCGCTCGGTCTTGTTTGAAGCGAGCATCCGGAATATCCAAGGCAGTGGCGAATGCACGCGCTGTGGTCAGTGCTCTGTTCGCTGGACTTGTTACGATCGCATCAACGCGTTCGCCACGTTCCATCAAAAGGTTCGCCATGAAAGGCGCATTCCGCAAACCACGCTCGTTCAACGGTCGATCAAAGTCAGCCATGCCTGCCATGGACCAACTGCTCTTTGCATGTCTGCAGAGGTACAGCGTCTTCATGGCCGCAAATGCGCAACTATTGGACCGTGATGCCCTTCAAGCCGTCCATCAGGCTTATCATGAGCACATTGGGATCGTTGGTAATGGGCAACTCTACCGTTGCGTGCTTCGCATCGCTGAATTGTGTGTTGTTCCGAAACCCTTTTGAAACGGTAAGGAACAAGGCTTCAGGATACCGACCCGTAAAGTGCAACTGGGCCGAATTGCCCCCGGCCATGCGTAACACGAAACGTGGATAGTGGCTCGCAGCATCACTCCATTCAGTATCTTCTTCCAACACGTGGCCTTGTGCTTTCAAGTCTGCGCTCCATTCGTCCATAACGTAGAGCAATACGTTCTCCACGAAGATCTCCGGGTCGTGCGGTAGTTGTTGTTGGCTGAAGTCCAGCGGGGCCAGCAGGCGGGTACGTGCGGTGCGCAAGGTGCTCACCATCGTGTCAAGTTGTGCGGTAAAGGTCATATCAGGTCTAAATGCGATCGCAAACTACTCGGTACAAGTGAACCGACGGAATAAAGGTGACCGATGTTATCCACGATCCGGTAAACGATCACGGATCCTATAGTCCATAAAGACGAAGGGGCCGTTGGATAGTCACCAACAGCCCCTTCAACATGGCATATCAAACCCTAATGCGAAACCGCCTTTTCCTTCTTCCCCTTCCCGTTCTCTTTTTCACCGATCGGCTTCCGGAACACGATCTTCCCATCGAACACATCGATCACCTGCGGTATTCCAGTTTCAACTGTACCCGCGATTATCTGTGTTGAAAGTGCGTTCAGCAGTTCCTTTTGGATCATGCGCTTGATCGGGCGTGCACCGAATTGCGGATCGTAGCCACCTTCCACGATGTGTGCAACTAGTTCTTCACTCGGTGTTAGGTGAATGTCCTTTTCTTCGAGTTTGCCCATCAACTGATCGAGCTGCAGTTTCACGATCGCTTTCACGTCGGTCTTGCTAAGTGGGCGGAACATGATCAGATCATCTATGCGATTCAAGAATTCCGGGCGAACCGTTTTGCGCAAGAGGTCCATCACTTCGGTCTGGGTTTTCACCACCACAGCTTCCAGGTCCTTGTCTTTCAGGTTCTCGAAATTCTCTTGAATGATGTGCGAGCCGATGTTGCTCGTCATGATGATGATGGTGTTCTTGAAGTTCACCACGCGCCCTTTGTTGTCGGTGAGGCGTCCGTCGTCAAGCACTTGCAAGAGAATGTTCCACACATCGGGATGTGCTTTTTCGATCTCATCCAGTAACACAACGCTATACGGCTTGCGACGAACGGCTTCGGTCAATTGCCCGCCTTCATCATATCCGACATAGCCCGGAGGCGCGCCCACCAAGCGGCTCACGGCGTGGCGTTCCTGGTATTCGCTCATGTCGATCCGCGTCATGGCGTTCTCGTCATTGAACAACACTTCACTTAGCGCTTTCGCCAACTCGGTCTTGCCCACTCCGGTCGTACCCAAGAAGATGAACGAGCCGATCGGACGCTTCTCATCTCCCATACCAGCGCGGTTGCGTCGCACAGCATCGGCAACGGCACGCACCGCATCATCCTGGCCGATCACGCGTTTGTGCAATTCATCTTCGAGCTTCAAGAGCTTGGTGCGTTCCGCTTCGAGCATACGGCTCACAGGCACACCGGTCCAACGGCTCACGACGTCGGCGATCTCTTCCACATCCACTTCCTCCTTGATCATTTTGGAGCTGACCTGCATTTCGGCGAGAGCGGCCTTGGCATTGGCCAATTCGTCTTCGGTGTCCTTCATGCGGCCATAGCGGATCTCGGCCACCTTTCCAAAATCGCCTTCCCGTTCGGCTTGTGCAGCATCGAACTTCAGTTGCTCGATCTTGTCCTTGGCGGTGTTGATGTTCTCCACTAGATCGCGCTCACTTTCCCAGCGCGCCTTCATGCCATCGCGTTTCTCGCTGAGTTCGGCGAGTTCCTTGTTGATCGTGGTCAGCTGCGAATCGTCGTTCTCGCGTTTGATCGCTTCCCGCTCGATCTCCAGTTGCATCACCCGGCGATCGATCTCATCCAGTTCCTCCGGCTTGGAGTTGATCTCCATCCGCAATTTGCTCGCGGCCTCATCGATCAGATCAATGGCTTTATCGGGAAGGAAACGATCCGCGATGTAACGGGTGCTCAACTCCACGGCAGCAATGATCGCGGCATCCTTGATCAACACTTTGTGGTGGCTCTCGTACTTCTCCTTCAACCCACGTAGGATACTGATCGCATCTTCGCGGGAAGGCTCGTTCACCATCACCTTCTGGAAGCGACGCTCCAGCGCCTTGTCCTTCTCGAAATACTTCTGGTATTCGTTCAATGTGGTGGCTCCGATCGCCCGCAACTCGCCACGGGCAAGCGCTGGTTTCAAGATGTTAGCGGCATCCATAGCACCTTCTCCGCCACCCGCACCGACCAACGTATGGATCTCATCAATGAAGAGCACGATATTGCCATCCGCGCTGATCACTTCTTTCACCACGGCCTTCAACCTTTCTTCGAATTCGCCTTTGTACTTGGCACCGGCGATCAATGCGCCCATGTCCAAACTAAAGACCTGTTTGTTCTTCAGATCGTCCGGAATATCACCGCTCACGATGCGTTGAGCAATGCCTTCTGCTATCGCCGTTTTACCCACGCCGGGTTCACCGATCAGGATCGGGTTGTTCTTCGTTCTGCGGCTAAGTATCTGCAACACGCGCCTGATCTCCTCATCGCGCCCGATCACCGGGTCCAACTTGTTCTCCTTCGCCAACTGGTTCAAATTCTTGGCGTACTTGTTCAGTGCGTTATAGGTCTCCTCCTGACTTTGGCTGGTCACCTTTTCGCCTTTGCGCAATTCGTTGATCGCGGCTACGAGGTCTTTCTTTGTAACGCCATTGTCCTTCAACAATTGGGCAATTGTATCGCCGCTATCGAGAACACCGATGAGCAAATGTTCCACGCTTGCATACTCATCGCCGAATTCCTTCAACGCGGCCAGGGCTTTATTCAATGTGGTACTAGAATGGCGCGAAAGGGATAACTGGCCACCGGTCACTTTCGGGTAGCCCTGTACGATGCGATCCAGCGCTTGTTCCAGCGCGGGCATGTTCACATTGAGTTTCTTCAAGAGAAAGGGCACCACATCGGTGTCCACTTCCAGAATGCCCTTCAGCAGGTGGCCGTTCTCCACCATTTGTTGGCCCAAACCGGTAGCGATGGTCTGCGCTTGTTGAATGGCTTGCTGGGAACGGATGGTGAATTTGTTCAGGTCCATAGTAAATAGGTTGAGTTGCAACAGGGCGACAAACCGCGAGCCATTGATGTTCGTTCGAAGTTAATGGTAAGATCGGCAGGAGATGAAGGAAGATCTGGACAATTCGACAGTCGGAACTGGTCCTGAACGCCAATAATGCAGGTGCATTTGAGAAACTGAGGTCCAGGGTCATCGTTCCGGTCGGTCGTGCCATTTACTAGAAGCATGCATGCACTGATCCGGTTATCGATCCGAAGCCGAGTTCTATTTTCGCCGCCACTTCTACTATGGAATTTGCATCCATTGCAGCGGGCGATCGCAGCGCATTCGATACATTGTTCAGGGCGCATTACAAGCCGCTCTGTGCGTTCGCCGTGCAGTATGTAAAGGACCGGGATGTTGCCGAGGATCTTGTGCAGGACCTGTTCTTCCGCTTATGGCAAGACCGTGAAAAGGTGAGCATCACCACCTCGCTTAAGGCCTACCTCTTTACCGCGGTGCGCAATCGATCACTGAACGCCGCGAAAGTGAGCGCGCGAATGCGGCCGTTGGAACATGCCGACATCAGAAGTGCATCGGATGGAATGGATGAAGAGGACCGACATACCGAACGAGCGGCCCGCGTGCATGCCGCCATTGAACTGTTGCCGGAGGAGCGAAGGAAAGTGTTCAAGATGAGCAAACATGATGGCAAGAAGTACCAAGAGATCGCTGATGAATTGGGGATCAGCATCAAGACCGTGGAGAACCAGATGGGAAAGGCGTTGAAAACATTGAGGGTGGAGCTGGCCGACCTCTTGCCTTCGGCAACTGTAGCATGGTTGCTTTGGTTTTTCGGTAACGGATAGGGGGATTTGAAGAATGGATTGTCATAAGGCTGAACACACGTGAACAAAGGACCACATATCGATAGCGAACTGCTCGCACGTTACCTCTCTGGGGAGAGCGATGCCGTGGAACGCGCTGCCGTGCAGCGGTGGGTAAGCGAGGATCCGGCCAATGGGCAGGAACTCGAAGCCATGCGCGCGATTTGGGACCTCTCCGGCGAAGGATACCGCATAGAGGTGGATATGGAAGCCGCGTTGCGCAAGGTGAACGATCGTATCGGTCAGGAAGGCAATACGAAGGTGATCCCGATCCAGCGACGCGTTCCCGTTATCCATTGGTTAGCGGCCGCAGCTGTTATTGCTGGCGTTTTCATGGGTGTTCGTTTTCTGCTGACGAACAACTCCATAACCCTCATGGCATCCACGGAATACCAGCGCACAACATTGCCGGATAGTAGTTCGATCATCCTTTCACCCGGCTCAAGCCTTAACGCGCAACTCAAGAAAGAACGAAGGATCGATCTTGTAGGAGAAGCCTACTTCGAGGTGAAGCGGGATGAGCAACGTCCATTCATCGTTGAGGCGGATGGGGTTACCGTTACTGTGCTGGGCACCGCGTTCGAGGTGAGCGCATTCGATACGAGCAACAGCGTCATGGTGCGCGTACGACATGGCAAGGTGCGTGTTGTGGCAGGTATGGACAGCGTGGTGCTTCATGGCGGCGAATACGCCCGTTACAACAAGGGTGCGCACTTCTTGGAACGCATGCCGGCACCGCCATCCGAAGTATGGGGCGATCGCATCATCCAATTCCATGATACCCCGTTGTCGCAGGTGGTGGAACAATTGCAAGTTCTTTTCAAGGTCCGCATTCAATTGGGCAATGGGGCATTATCCCGCTGCAAGCTCACCGCCACGTTCGAGGATGAGCCGATCGACTACATCTTGCGTGTGATCGCCGATACGTACGGAGCCACGCTCAACATGGAGGCCATTGGTAGCTACATCCTCAGCGGCGATGGGTGTTGAACGACTCTGGCAAGCACTGCTTTTCCTTCTTCTGGCCTTTCCCGTAAATGCACAGAAGATCCTGGAACGGCGGGTACAAGTGATCGCCAACAATGTGCGCTTGTCTGAGGCACTGTCCTTGGTAGCTCACGATGGTGCATTCCAATTGAGCTACAACGCGGCCAGTGTGAACGAGGACAGCCTCGTGGTTGCAACGCTGAATGGTTCCGTGGAAGAGTCCTTGCACGCGTTGGTGGGCAAAGGGTTCCAATTGAAGGAGACCGGGAACCACATCATCCTGTTGGGGCCGGAAGGGCACCGTGACAAATTCAAGGTTTCGGGATCCGTGTATGATCAGAAAAGTGGTGGGCCGGTGGCTGGCGTATATGTCCACGAGGTGGATGGCAAGGCCATGCAAGTGACCGATGCGCTCGGCACCTTTAAACTCTCTGTTTCCGGCGAACAGGACCGCACGGCCATCCTTTTGATGCGGAAGGAGTACCACGATACAGTGGTTTACGTAGGGCGAGATGGAGCATCGGCCAGTGTGCCCTTGCGAAAACGAGCGACGATGGAACGCGTGGAACCCTTGTGCATCCACGAACGCTGTCAAGTGGCCGACCTTGGTGTGGCACGTTTACTGATCCCCAACGCCCAATTAGAGCAAGGCACGGACCTTTCATTCTCGGAAAAGCGCAATTGGCAGATCACATTGATCCCTACGGTTAGTTCAAACAGACAAATAGCACCGGTAGTGGTCAATCGATATTCGTTGAACGTTCTCGCCGGTTATTCACGCGGGTTGAACGGGATCGAGGTGGGAGGCTTGGCGAATGTCGAGAGCCATGATGTGGTGGGTCTACAGATCGCGGGCATAACGAACTTGGTCGGCCGAAATACAAAGGGGGTCCAGATCACAGGGGGCATCAACCACACCATGCGATCGCTGGAAGGCGTGCAGATCTCCGGCATCGGGAATACGGTTTGGGATACGCTTTCAGGGGTTCAGATCACGTACGGTGTTAACGTTGTGAAAGGTGGCCTGCGGGGCGTGCAGATCTCAGGTACGTGCAATTTGGCCACCCAAAATGTGGATGGAACCCAGATCAGCGCAGGGATCAATGTTACTCCGAAAGATGTGCGTAAAGCCCAGATCTCAGGCACGGGCAACTATGCACGGAACGTGAGCGGGGCCCAATTGTCAGCGGGCGTGAACATCGCTCGCGATACGGTGGGCGGTGGTCAAGTGGGTTTCGGTGGGAACTATGCGCGTCATGTTACGGGTGGCCAATTCAGCTTCGGGGCGAATATCGCTCCGGGCAAAGTGAGTGGTGGGCAGATCGGTTTCGGACTGAACTATGCCGGATCCGTTACTGGTGGTCAATTCTCGTTCGGGGCTAACGTGGTGCCGGGCACAGTGGAGGCCGGACAGATCGGTTTCGGCTTGAACTATGCCGGCAATATCACCGGTGGCCAGTTCGGTTTCGGGATAAATGCGGTTGCAGGAAAGGCGCAAGGCGCACAAGTCGGTGCATTGAATTTCGCGAGGCATTGTTCGGGTGGTCAATTGGGACTGCTCAACTTCAGCGATTCCCTTTCAGGCTATTCGATCGGCCTGCTCTCGTTTTCATTGAAGGGGTATCATCGGTTCGATGTGATCACCAACGATGTGATGCCCTTGAGCGCTCAATTCCGTACCGGCACGCGTGGCTTTCATAACATACTTGGTTATTCACCACAAGTGGAACCCGGCGCGCGTTGGGGCTTTCTTTATGGGATCGGTACTGGACCAAGGATCGGCAAGAACGGTTTCCTGAACATCGACCTGACCGGTGAACAGATCGTGGAACAGACCGAATGGGTGGATGCCATTAATATCCTTGGAAGGTTCAGCTTGGCATACGGCCACAAGCTAATTGGCCCGTTGGTGCTTTCCGCAGGACCGGTCTTGAATATGCTCGTGACCGATTGGCACGATCCTGAAAGTGGACTTTACCTCAGTTCATTGCCACCAGCCGATCCCATGTACGAAGAACGCGATGGAACTACCCGGATCACTGGCTGGTTCGGTTGGAAGGCGTCGTTGGGGGTAAGATTCTAGAAATGGAGTAGGGGTATCGAGAGGGGCGGTTGTCATACACACAACAACCAAACAAAACACAACTCGATGAGACCCGATCTTTCTTCTGCTGTTGTAGCAGCACTCCTCATTTTCGCACCCCAATTGTCGAATGCCCAGGAAACTGAGCCCAACACAAATGACCAAGCCCCGCGTACACTTTTCGGCGGTCAAGGCAAAATGACCCACGGAGGCTGGGCCGCACCCACCGCATCGTATACACAGATGCTGAAGCAGGATGCCATGCTGGTTGGTCTACGCGGCGGCTGGTTGGTGAACCATAGACTTACCATTGGCTTGGCCGGACAGGGAATGGTGACAAGCCTCGGCAACGAGGCCTACGACAGTGCCATTTTGGAAACCGGGAGCTTGCCTCGTCGCTCAGGTCGATTTAATATGGGCTATGGCGGATTGTTGATCGAGCCGGTCATCGCCTACAAGTCGCCGATCCATATCAGCTTTCCCATCGTCATTGGGGCAGGTGGTTGTGCCTATACCACTGAGTTTCCTTGGAATGACGAGCACCATGACGGCACGGATGACCATTACGACTTCAACTACCGCGATGATGCTGCGGCCTTTTTCGTGATCGAACCAGGTGTGGAACTGGAGATGAACCTCATTCCCTTCTTACGCATCGGCGTTGGTGCTTCGTATCGCTACACGACGGATATCGATCTACCCGGTACAGCCAAGGATGCATTGCATGGCATTACCACCGGGGTCAGTATAAAGGTTGGCAAGTTCTGATCACTGATCTTCTTTTCGCCAAAGGGGCCGGATCGTTCAGGGAATATTTCCCGAACCGATCCGGCCCAACTATTTTTTAGGAAGAAGTAGGGGTATTCAATTCAGTGCTTGTCCTAAACCACAAACCACCAAACCATGTCCGTTCGAAT
>Ga0209582_1000999_pt1 | contig 15016 bp, 12 predicted proteins | sample KloWWTmetKNB5Kit_FD_187176 | JGI IMG/M metagenome (GOLD analysis project Ga0209582, IMG submission 187176) | Active sludge microbial communities from Klosterneuburg, Austria, studying microevolution and ecology of nitrifiers - Klosterneuburg... | ecosystem: Engineered > WWTP > Aerobic digester >...
CGCTCATCGGAGTTATGCCGCTAATCCTATGTTTTGAGATTATACTTCTAGGGCTAGTAGCCATTTAACCACTCCTTGCCACTTTCTTATCGAATAGATGAGGAAGTGGCACGTGCTTTTTTAATGACTTATAACGGATAATCCGGTCGCTATGGTTTTGGATTCTCCCCTATCAACGATAGCAGCATCGCTCCTATCGTTTGTTATTTCGTTTTTCTCAATTGCATGGTTGATAAAGAGAAAAGCCGATTGGGCATTGGATCACCCTAACACACGTTCGCTGCATTCAGTGCCAGTGCCTCGCGTTGGTGGCTTGGGTTTATTCTTTGGCGTGATGATCGCATGGTTATGTTTTTCGGTGACTATGCCTATTTCGGTATGGGCCGGAGCGGGTTTGTTAGCGGTCGTATCGCTTATGGATGATGTTGGGCGTGTGCCGATTTGGTGCCGCTTACTGATACAAAGTATCGTTGCAGTAGGGTTTGCGACATTCCTGTTGCTGGATTATGGTTGGATGATCGTGTTATGCGCGACGATTGCTATGATCTGGATGTCTAATCTTTACAACTTCATGGATGGTGCGGATGGTCTGGCCGGTGGAATGGCGGTAATTGGATTCGGATATTATGGCTTGTCCGCTTTGTTGGTAGGTGATTTTGATTTTGCCAGCATCAATCTCTCGATCGCTGCCGCAGCGATGGGCTTCTTGTTACATAATTTTTATCCGGCGCGCATTTTTATGGGCGATGTCGGCGCTATTCCGCTAGGGTTTCTCGCAGCTGCATTGGGGATGTTGGGATGGATAAATAATGTATGGTCGATATGGTTGCCGCTCTTGGTGTTTTCGCCTTTCATCGTGGATGCGACGGCGACTCTCACTAAACGCCTGCTGCGCAGGGAAGTCATTTGGCAGGCACACCGCGAGCATTATTATCAACGTATCGTGCAAAATGGTTTTGGTCATCGGAATACTGCATTGGCGAGTTATGGTTTGATGCTTCTGGTGGGTGGAAGCGCTGTCTGGTCAGGTCAGCAAGATATCACCATGCAGCACCGGGTGCTAATGATTTGGGCGGGTATTTATCTGATATTAATGATTATTTCTGATTGGAAGCAGAAATATTATTCTGATCGAGGATGACATGTTTGCAAGCAAATTTGGAATTCGCACATTCATTGCAGTTACTCATGATTTTGTTGCCGTTGCTGTTGCTTGGTGGTTGGCTTATCTATTTTGTTTTAATTTTGAAGTTCCTTCTGCTTCGTTGGCGATTGCGCAGGAGATACTTCCTTGGATTGTGTTTGTCCAGGCGGGTATATTCTTATGGATGGGGCTTTACAGAGGGTTGTGGCGCTACGCTAGCCTGCCGGATTTAAAAAGAATCTTTGTGGCAGTGCTGATAGGAACTTCGGCAGTGTTGCAGTTATTGTGGTTCATGGATCGATTAGCCAATATTCCCGGAGCAGTCATCCTGCTGGCACCATTGTTGCTGCTATTGATCATGGGAGGCAGTCGCTTAATTTATCGCGCCTGGAAAGAACGTCGACTGTATAGTCTGGAAAGTTACGAAGCTAAGCTGGTTTTGGTTCTTGGTGCGGGTAGTACGGCGGTGAATCTGGTTAAAGTCTTGGCGGGCAGCCGTGATTGGCATGTTGTCGGGATGTTGGACGATGATCCTAGAAAATTGGGAACGCGCTTGCAGGGGGTGCGCGTACTGGGAACAATCAATGAATTGCCGCAATGGATACACAAGTTGAATGTGGAACATGTCATTATTGCTGTGCCTTCCGATTCACATCGAATACACCGCCAGGCCTTGGAAATGTGCTCGGAGATTGGTGTAAAGGCAATGACCGTGCCTTCTTATGTGGATCTGATCAGCGGCAAAATGACGGTGTCACAGATTCGAGAGATTCAACTGGATGATCTGTTGGGCAGAGACCCCGTTGTTTTGGATGATGATGGTTTGCATGGCTTGTTAACAGGGAAAGTGGTTCTGGTGACCGGCGCCGGTGGTTCGATTGGTTCAGAGTTGTGCCGACAGTTGATAGCCTTTGAACCGGATCGTATTGTTTTTCTAGAATTGAATGAATTCGCACTATATACCATTCAAGAGGAATTTCTGCCTCGCTTTCCAAAAATCAGTATGTCGTTTGTGATAGGCGATATCAAAGACCATGCGCGCATGGTGCAATTATTTACTCAGTTTCGACCCTCAGTCGTTTTTCATGCCGCTGCTTATAAGCATGTGCCACTCATGGAACAGGAGAATGGTTGCCAGGCTTTACTCAATAATGTCTTGGGTACTTATTTATTGGCTCAGGTTGCGGTTGACTTTGGGGTGGAAAAATTTGTTCTGATTTCAACGGATAAGGCAGTCAATCCTGTCAGCATTATGGGGGCGAGCAAGCGCCTGGCTGAAATGGTATGTCAGGCTTTGCAACAATCGCAGTTGAAGAGTGAACAAACTGACTCGAATCGTCCAAACCACCGAACTTGTTTTGTGATGGTACGTTTTGGCAATGTGCTGGGAAGTACGGGCAGTGTAATTCCAAAATTCCGAGAACAGATTGCAAAAGGCGGGCCGATAACAGTTACTCATCCAGAAATGACGCGCTATTTCATGTCCATTCCAGAAGCGGCGCAATTGGTTTTACAAGCGGGATTGATGGGAGGGACAAAAGGTGGTGGGGAAATATTTGTGTTGGATATGGGGGATCCAGTCAAGATTGTTGATCTTGCCAATGACCTGATTCATTTATCTGGACTAGGTGAGGAAGATATTCGGATTGTTTTTACTGGATTGCGGCCAGGAGAAAAGCTGCATGAAGAGTTGTGGGCAGCTAGTGAGAATACCTTGCCGACGCCGCACCAGAAATTACGCATTGCTCAAGCTCGTGAGGTTGATGAGCAGTGGTTGTCGGATTTGATTAGTTGGTTAAGTAAAGTGACTGTCTCAAGTGATCACGAAGTTCGTAGCCAATTGGCAAAGTGGGTGCCCGAATATACCAATAAGGAAATAGAGTAAAAAATAAGCAATGCGTTCTAGTATCCGAGCAGATCCAAAACAAAAGATTGTTACTGATTTGTCTCACTGAATCAGCTGCGAGCCGTTTGCATTTTCTGTGACGCGGCCATGCTTGAAAACAGCTAGTCGATCTATTTTTCTCAAATGTGGAATTTTCTGACAAAAAATCAACACTGTGCGGTTTTGCATCAGCAATCCCAGGGCTGATGACAACCGGTGGTCAGAGTCCAATTCATGCGTAGCAGGTATTTCATCCAGAATAAGTATCGGTGAGTTCTTTAGTAGTGCACGTGCAATGGCGATGTGTTGCCACTGTTTCCTACTGATCTCAGCGTCTCCTTGACCACCAATGGAGGTTTGTAGACCGTCAGGCATCTCGCGAATAAATTCGATCGCATGGGAAGCTTGCGCTGCGGCTGTAATGCTTGCTTCATTGGCGCATCTCAGGGTGCCATAGGCAATATTACCGGCAATCTTGTCATCCAGAGCAGCGTTATCCGCTGAAACAAGCGCTATATTGGCGTAGAGATTGTCCAGTTGAATATCACTAAGCTGGCAATCATCCAACAGGATGCTGCCATGGGTGGGTTGCCGCAAGCGTAGGATCAGATCAATGAGTATGTTTTTTTCAGTGAGGGTGTAGCCTGTAAAAGCGATCACTTCGCCTGGTTGTATGGTGAGTGTAATCGAATTCAGAATGGGGTTATGTTGCGTATCATTGCAAAAAAACACTGTTTCAAATGCCAATTTTCCTTTGATTGGCTGAATGCTTTGAGTGTCTGATTCCTGTTCGGTGACTTGATCAAGAAAAGAAAATATGGCTGCCAGGTTTGTTTGGTCGAGTCGCAACCGGGCAGGGGTGCCAGTGATGCGCTGTACCGGCATAATGAGCAGTAATGCGGCGGAAATGAGCGCGCCCACGGTATCTAAACTCAGCACATTATTAAGCGTTTGCTGCGTAATAAAGTAAAGAATTGCGATCAGTATCAATGCGGTGATTAACTGGCCTAGCGGAATGACCGTGGCCTTGATCCTGGTTTGTTGTCTCTCTGCTTGATAAATAGGCTCGGCAATCTTATCCAGGCGCTGACTCTCATGCATTTGGCCGCCGCCTAATCTGATTTCCCTACTATGTTTGATGGATTGTAATAACTGACGAACTAGCTGCTGAGATGCCAACTGGCTTTTTTGGCTGAGTTTGTGCAAATGATCGTGTGTCATTTGAATGATCAATACGATCAGAGGCGATACTAACAGTAGTAACAATGTAAATTCTCGATTGAGATAAAGGATACAAATGATTAATCCAATGACGGTCAAGGTATCTTGTACCAAAATCGCGATATGGTGAATCGTGACTTGTGTTATCCGGTTGATGCGCGATATCAGCGTATCCAATTCATTGTTGTTGAGATAGTCGTAATAACTTATGGGCAGTGTTAGCAGCTTGTTAAAAGTATCAGTGCGTAAATCGATGCCTATCTTGCTACTTGCTTTACCAACGGCATAAATGCTGAGATAACTGGCAAAACCACGCACAATGAATGTCGTAATAATTGCCAATGATGTCATTTGTATCAGAGATTGATCTTTCTGGATGAATGTATGATCAAGAATTTGCTGAATGAGTAGCGGAAGCGACGCCATGCTTAACGCAACGATCAGCATGGAGAACAATGCGAGTAGCAGTAATTTCCAGTGAGCGGCAAGTTTTCCCAGCAAGCGCGAGTAAAGTTGTGAATGAATCATAATCAGCCATTTTACATGAACATTCGGTAGTTATTGCATCGTGCAATTATCTGGAATGTGAGACATCTATAGTACAATTACTCATCTTCTTTTAGCATTGATCCAGGTGAAAGTTCGTTAGTTTAATGATCTTTTGAGCATCTGGATTTTATTTATGACGACATCAAAAACTTTTTATAACGCAAGTGACGCTTCAACATCTACTATCCCGCGCAGAAAAGGCATTGTTCTGGCGGGTGGGGCGGGTACACGGTTGTACCCGGTGACAAAAGCGGTTTCCAAACAACTATTGCCGGTGTTCGATAAACCTATGATTTATTACCCGCTTAGTACGTTGATGTTGGCGGGTATTCAGGAAATTCTGATCATCTCGACACCTCGCGATGTCGGAAGCTATCAAGAGCTGTTAGGCAATGGCCAACAATGGGGATTGAACATATCGTATGCCGAGCAACCCTCTCCTGATGGCCTTGCGCAAGCCTTTATCATTGGTGAATCATTTATCGGTGGCGATTGTTCAGCACTGGTTTTAGGCGATAACATTTTTCATGGGCATGATTTTCATCATTTGCTGAGCAACGCGATGCAGCGTAAGCAAGGGGCCAGTGTTTTTGCCTACCATGTGCATGATCCGGAGCGTTACGGTGTGGTTGAATTTGATGCTCAAGGCTACGTGATTAATCTGGAAGAAAAGCCCAAACAACCGAAATCCCACTATGCTGTGACCGGTTTATATTTTTATGATCAGCATGTGGTTGATTATGCAAAAAGCCTTAAGCCATCAGTACGAAATGAATTGGAAATTACCGACCTGAATCGGCTCTATTTGGAACAATCAACGTTGAATGTCGAAATCATGGGGCGCGGCTATGCATGGTTGGATACCGGAACTCATGAATCTTTATTGGACGCCAGTCAGTTTGTGGCTACGATTGAGCATCGACAAGGATTGAAGATCGCTTGCCCGGAAGAAATCGCCTACAGGTTAGGATGGATCGATGCATTGCAATTGGAGAGACTTGCTGCGCCGTTAGCGAACAATGGTTACGGACAGTACTTATTGCAAGTTTTAAAGCGTGAGTTTTGATCGAAACTCCAACTAAAAGAGGTTTTGTCTGCGATGAATTCCACTCCACTGGCTATTCCAGAAGTTGTTCTATTTGAACCACGTATATTTGCTGATGCGCGTGGTTTTTTCTTCGAAAGCTTTAATCAGCGGGTATTCGAGTCTACCATTGGTAAATCCGTAAATTTTGTACAAAGTAATCATTCGCGCTCTATGCAGCATGTTTTGCGTGGTTTGCATTATCAAATCAAGCAACCACAAGGAAAATTGGTGCGTGTGATAGTGGGGGAGGTATTGGATGTGGCAGTGGATATTCGCCGCTCATCGCCCACTTTCGGGCAGTGGGTGGGAGAGAGACTCAGTGCGGAGAATAAGAAACAGTTATGGATTCCAGCAGGTTTTGCGCATGGATTCTTGGTGCTCTCCGAACATGCCGAGTTTTTATACAATACGACTGATTACTGGGCGCCCGAGCATGAGCGCTGCATTGTCTGGAACGATGACACTTTGAAGATTGACTGGTTGCTGGCCGGCGGCAATCCGATTTTATCCGACAAGGATGCGCGTGGAGCAACATTTGCTAGCGCCGAAGTTTATGATTAGCAGTGTTGATGGCTAAACAAAAAACAATTTATGCCTGCACCGAATGTGGCGGGCAGATCTTGAAGTGGCAAGGGCAGTGCCCGCATTGCCAGGCGTGGAATTCATTGATAGAAACCATCGCAGAGAAATCTGTCTCGCGCTTTAGTCCGGTATCAGAAATCGACCAGGTACAAAACTTAAGTGACATTGAGGCGCGTGAAGAACCGCGCTACCCAACTGGGTTGGAAGAGCTTGACCGAGTTCTGGGGGGCGGTTTGGTGCACGGTGGTGTTGTGTTGCTGGGCGGTGACCCGGGTATTGGCAAATCGACTTTATTACTGCAAGCACTTTCTCATATGTCGATGCAACATTCAGTACTCTATGTGAGTGGTGAAGAATCGGCGCAGCAAGTTGCATTACGTGCCAGGCGTTTGGCTTTGGATGTGCAGGCTGTTCATTTATTGGCCGAAATTCAGTTGGAGAAAATTCAATCTGTCCTGGCTGAGCATAAACCAACGGTAGCGGTGATTGATTCCATTCAGACGATCTATTCCGAAGTTTTGCAATCAGCGCCGGGTTCGGTAGCTCAAGTGCGAGAGTGCGCAGCACAGCTCACGCGGTTAGCGAAGGCCAGCGGTATTTGTATTATTCTGGTGGGGCATGTGACCAAGGAAGGTGCGCTGGCCGGTCCGCGGGTTTTGGAGCATATGGTGGATACGGTGTTGTATTTCGAAGGTGATATGCATTCCAGCTTTCGTATGATCCGCGCATTCAAGAATCGTTTTGGCGCGGTGAATGAACTGGGTGTATTTGCCATGAGCGAGAAGGGGCTGCGCGAGGTGAGAAATCCATCCGCATTATTTCTTTCCCACCATGATGAACAAGTTCCGGGAACTTGCGTCATGGTTACGCAAGAGGGGACACGCCCGTTACTGGTGGAAATACAGGCCTTGGTTGACGAGGCTCGCTCGCCGAATCCGCGGCGATTATGCGTGGGACTGGAACAAAATAGACTCGCTATGTTACTGGCCGTATTGCACCGCCATGCGGGTATTCCCTGTTATGACCAAGATGTTTTTGTCAATGCGGTTGGCGGTGTGAAAATTACTGAGCCGGGTGCAGATCTTGCCGTCATGCTGGCGATTGTTTCCTCACTCAAAAACAAACCATTGGCCGAGAAAATGATTGTCATTGGTGAAATCGGATTGGCGGGCGAAGTGCGTCCAGTGCAGCGCGGGCAAGAGAGATTGAAGGAAGCTGCGAAGCTTGGTTTTAAACAAGCAATCATTCCGTTAGCTAATAAACCCAAGCAATCGATTCCTGGGTTTCAGATTATTGCAGTTGGAAGAATCCGAGATGCGGTTGCTCAAATGTATTGATCATTGCTACAGCCCTGAAAATTTTTGCATGACTCATAGGATTGAAAATGCATCGAATTCTTTGGATGCTAAGTGGATTATCGATAATTGTCGTGGGAGCGGCTGCGATGCTTCCGCCCATTGCTCAGCCCATTGAATATCATCAGTTTGCCGATCAGAGAAATTTTCTCAATATTCCTAATTTTTATAATGTCGTTTCAAATCTGGCATTTCTATTGAGCGGTGCTGCTGGATGGCTGTTTCTTTTGCGCGCTTATCATTCACCTGCGCAAACAGCATTTCGCAGCAAGGCTGAGTTCTCACCATACTGGGTTTTATTTTTCAGCGTGATTGCGTCAGCATTCGGTTCAATTTTTTATCATTGGGTGCCGGATAATGATTATCTGTTGTGGGATCGACTGCCTATCGCCATCGGCGTGACTGCTTTGCTTGCGGCGACCCTGGCTGAACGTGTCGGCGCTGTATTAGGGTTGTGGTTGCTGCCTATGCTTACCGCATTAGGCATATGGAGTGTGCTGCATTGGTATTGGACTGAGCAAGCCGGTGCAGGGAATCTTAATTTTTATATTGTGACACAATTTTATTCGATTCTGCTGATCGTGTTACTGAGCGGATTTTGTCAATCACGCTATACGCATGCGAACTATATTTATCAGGTAATTGGGTTGTATGCGGTGGCTAAGCTGGCAGAGATGCTAGATATGCAAATTTATCACTTCACAAGCCAGTTGATCAGTGGACATACCATTAAGCACTTGCTGGCTGCCTTCGCGGTTTACCGGATTGTCCGCATGTTGCAAATAAGAGCATTTCTGCCAGAAAGTATTTAATTCTATGACTAAAGAAGAAAATAAGGGTTTTTGTGGGAACTGATATGCCCAGCTCCGAGACTCGGAACAGGGCACGATGCTAACAAAAATTACTTTGTTCTGGCAAAATGATTGCCTGGACTGGAACTATTGCCATTTCTGAAAGAACTGGTGCGATTGTCGTGACTAAATGAACGGCCACGATGGCCATTTTTATTGCCGGCAGTATCACTGGCCGTGCTGAAATCGTGACGACTGCCATTAGCTAACGGAGAGCGTTTACGTTTTTGAGTGACACTAGGTGTACCTCTAAAGCCGCCATCCTGAACGCGTGGTTTGATGCGTGGTTCTAAGCCTGGAATAATATGCGACGCAATTCGCTGTCCTGTATAACGTTCAATTTTCATGAGATGAGCGCTATCTCTGTTAGATGCAAAAGAAACGGCCACACCTGTTGCGCCTGCCCGGCCTGTGCGGCCAATGCGATGCACATAATCTTCGGCAAACTTGGGTAAATCAAAATTAATTACGTGTGTTATGTCCGCAATATCAATGCCTCTGGCAGCAACATCAGTTGCTACCAGGACACGCAAACCACCGCTACGCAATTTGGTAAGTGTGCGGGTGCGTTCGCGTTGATTCATGTCGCCATGTAATGCAGCCGCTGCGTAACCTTGTGAGTACAAATTATCGGCTAAAGTATCAGCATCGCGCTTGGTGGCAGTGAAAACGATGGCTTGTTTGAGAGCCTCGTCACGTAATACGTGGTTGAGTAATCGGTTCTTATGTGACATATCGTCGACATAATGTAGTCGCTGCTCAATATTATCGAGCCTGGCTTTTTGCGAGGCCACCTGAATGCGTTTGGGGGATTTTAAAAGTTTAGCGGCAACTTTATCGATAGCCCCATCCAGCGTAGCAGAGAACAATAGCGTTTGACGAGTGGCTGGTGTGGCGGCAGCGATCATTTCCACATCATCGATAAAACCCATATCCAACATGCGATCGGCTTCATCCAGCACAAGCATTTCCAATCGTTTGAAATCAATCCGGCCACGTTGGATGTGATCAATTAACCGCCCTGGGGTAGCCACTAGGATATCCACTGGCTGTGACAGCAGTTTATTCTGTAATGGATAAGGCATGCCGCCTAGAATGCTGATTACTTTGGTGCGAGGAAGGTATTTTCCATATTTTTTGGCAGCTTCGGATACTTGCAGAGCAAGTTCGCGTGTGGGCGTCAACACTAAAACACGTGGCCCACGGCCCTGTGTTTTGGAGGGGGAAGCCAAGAGATGGAGTGCCGGCAACATGAATGCTGCCGTTTTCCCTGTTCCAGTTTGCGCTGATGCCATGATATCGTGACCTGATAACAATTCAGGTATGGCCTGTTTCTGAATTGGGGTAGGGGTTGTATACCCTGCATCCAGAATGGCTTTAATAATGGCGGGATTTAATTTGAGATCTTCAAAAGACACGGTGTTTTTCCTAAAAAATGAAAATGAGGCGCACACAGGCAAAAATTGCCTAATCCTGCTAGCGCATTAAATAAAGCATCGCCGCTAACCAAGATTGCTGCACATTTTCCGGAAAAGCATGAAAAATTGAAGAGAGGCCAGGAACGATGAAACCAGAAAAGTCAAATCAACGTAAAGTCAAAATAACTTAACTTAATATTCTACATTTTTATTCAATAACTAGCAATCTGTTCTCGCGTTTATTCTCGAAGAGATCGAGAAACACTCAGTGTAGGGAAATAGTGGGTTTTCTGGTTCAATATAGTTAAGGCTGCTAGGAATCTTTGAATTGCTAGGGAAAAATGATGGTAATCGTTGATTTATGTTGCTAGGTGATGTGTTTTACTAGTACCGTATTCATCAAAAGTCGCGAGGAGGTTTACCATGATAATGAAGGAACTTTCTGTTGATAATGCGGATGTTATCAATCCTATTGATGTTGATATTGATGATGAGGGCGTATTGGCGGATGGCATGATTCCAGATAGCCGGATTGTCAAGCTGATTGATGAACTGGAGTTTGCCAGCGATGATTTTGACAATGATGGAGATTTTGAGAACACGCTGGAATTTCTGGGATTGCGCTAATATCCAGTGAATTTGCATAAACGATCACTTCAATGGAGAGAAAAAATATGTTTTTTCTCTCTCGGATGTACCGAGGGATTGGTTGAGAGAAATCAATTGCTCTGATCGAAGCAAACACAATTCCTGCCTTGTTTTTTTGCGATATAGAGTTGTTGATCAGCCAAGCAAATTAACTCATCCAGTGATACGTTGGGATTGTGAGTATGTGCAACACCAAAACTTGCTGTTAATGAAAGTTTTTCGTCATTCTCAGTCATTACCTGAATTGTCGAAATTCTTTTGCGTAACCGGTCTGCAATAGCGGCTGCATCGGTTAATTTTGTTTCTGGTAAGAAAATAAGAAATTCTTCGCCTCCCCAACGTGCCAGTATATCTCCGGTTCGTGCTTCTTTCTGTAAAGTTTCGGCCAGGCATACCAGTACTCGATCACCGAGCGCATGGCCATAGTTGTCATTCAGCAACTTAAAATTATCGATATCCATCATGATGGCTGAGGTATGGCTCTTGCTACGTAACCCCAATGCCCATATCGGTTTAACAAATTTATAAAATGATCGTCGGTTATTAAGATTGGTCAGAGAGTCGATGCCAGCCATTTTTTCGGCTATCAGTTTTTCGCTTTGGCTGATCTTGAAGCGCTCAGCGATTGCCAGTGCAAGCAAGATGGCATCAGCCATCATGCCAATATCAACAGCGCGGTAAGTGAATACGTTAAAGGGAATCAGTCCCCATACAGAAGCCGTAGTAATGGCTGCGCCACAAACGGCAGAAATGGATGCCAAAAGAAAATATTTCGCGAATTTGTTGCCTGCACGCAATGAAATAATTCCCAGTATGATCATCAGGCTGGAGAAAAAGAAAACAAATGTGAAGGAGGTAAATAGCGCAGTTGCAGAACTGTTAGTCATTATGCAAAGTAGTAGTAATGCAACAAATGACAGGCAGCTTGTGATGACAATGCGATAAATGCGCGGCAGACATATTTTGATACTCAAGAATTGCAAGGCGAATGCTAGTCCGCTCACCGAGTAGGCCATGATTAGGATCGGATTCGACCATAGCTGCCACTGTGGCGATTCAGGCCACAACCATTGATATCCATGCCCAGTGTAAGCCATATTCATGCTTAAGAAACAAAGCAAGTAAATGGAGTAAAGCAGATAAGGGCTTTGCCATAAGCCAATATAGAGCATCAGATTGTAGGCAATGAGAGCTAGAATAACGCCATAGAGAAATCCATAGCTATATCCTTGTAATGTGTTTCTGGCAGCAATATTTTCTGTGCTCATGAAATAAATCGGCAGAACCATTGGATCTGCCGATTCCACTCGAATCAATACTGTAGTTTCGCCGTATTCAAAGTCATGACCAGTCACGAAGAATCGGTGGTTTTGAGGGCGTTCGGAAAAAACTAAGCTGTCACCGACATGATAACTATTGGCTAACCGGTTGTTGTGCAGAAAATAAACATCAATTTTGTCCAACCACGCAGTTGCAAACAGGAGATTCCGATGGATTGCGCTATTGTCAGAATTCTTGACCTGTAGGGCAAGCCATACCGGTTTTGAGCCTATGCCAAAGTTAATGACTGAAGGATTAGTGGTTGAGAAATCGCCATTTCTGAGGGCTTTTAAGGCATCGTTCATGCTCAACTGCACATCTTTACTTCGATAAACCTGCATGTGCTGGCCGATGGTTTTTTTATATTCTCTGGCGACATCTATCGTGTCAGCGCTTGCAGGCAAGCTATTGAAGATAAATATGTAAATTAAAAAAATAAAAATACAGAACTGCTTCATGGAATACTTGCTGATAATGTTCGAGTATTGGTAAAAAATAGGCCGCGGGTGATCACTGGATAACTTGAATAGTTTTTCGAATGCATTGTGTGTGAGAAATATCTTACATGATAATCCAATAATATTCAGTTTCTTTTCGGTGAAAATAAAAAATAGTCAATAATGAATTTATCTTCAGGTTGTCATGAGCATCGGCTATATTGAGCGCTGCTTAAGCAGATTTAACAAAGACGATCATCTCGTTCGATTAATTTTTTTGATGTTAATTAAATGGTATCCACTATGAATAAACCATTGGGTTACTCCCGCTGGAGTTTCAAACTTGCACTAGGTGCTGTAATGGTGGCAGTGATGGCGGTATTGGGTCATCGATTGAATATGATTGATTTTCAGCCCGCTTTACTTGCATTGTTGGCGAGTACCTTGGCCGGCTTATTGGCCATCGCGATGGGTTTGATAGGAACATTGAAAGCAATCAAGACTAACGAGTCAAAAATTGCTACTACACTGAGAGGTTCAATATTAGGGCTACTGGTGGTGATGCCGGTTGTCATCACGATGCTGGCCGGTGCCGGGGTGCCGCGAATTCATGACATTACAACTGATCTCGCTCAGCCACCTGAATTTGTGGCGATTAAGCAGCTGAGAACATCGTCACATAATCCTTTGGATCGCCTTGAGCCAGGGAATTTAGCTGAGTTGCAGCAAATCGGCTATCCTGATCTGGCACCGGTATTGATTGATCATCCGTTCGATCAGGCATTTGAGCAAGTGGTTGCCTTGGTAAAAGAACGCGGTTGGGAGGTGATTGCGGTTTCTCCTCAAGAAGGCAGAATTGAAGCAACCGATACTACACTCATCATGGGTTTTAAGGATGATGTTGTCATTCGAGTGCAGGGGGTGGGCAGCCGTACACGGATTGATGTGCGCTCAGTTTCGCGCGTTGGGAAGAGTGATCTGGGCGTGAATGCCAAGCGTATCCGGCTTTTTCTTGCTGAGTTGAAAGATAGTCGTGAATGATGCGTTCAAATTTTGCTACCGCTCATTTATTGGGCAATTGGGCGGATTACTCAAAATCAAAGGCACAGTGCAATAGAGTGCCTAATGTTATCATTGCCAAATTCATCATCATTTACGGCATATAATTGATTTAATCATGATTAATCCAACATCCATTCAATTGATTGCAGCAGTGCTATTTGCGCTGGCTGTGGTCCATACATTTTCTACTAAGTATTTTGAGCACTTAGCGCATATTCAGCCTCAGCATGCAGGGATCTGGCATTTATTGGGCGAAGTGGAAGTAGTATTTGGCTTTTGGGCGATGGTTTTGATACTGTTTATATTTGCCTTGAGCGGTCAGCATGAAGCGATTACCTATCTCGAATCGCGCGATTTTACTGAACCTATGTTTGTTTTTGTGATTATGGTGATCGCTGGGACGCGTCCGATTCTGGATTTTGCGGCGGCTACCGTGCAGCGCATTGCATTGCTATTGCCACTGAATTCAGGTGTGGCAATGTATTTCTTATTGCTGGCTTTTGTTCCCTTGTTGGGATCATTTATTACAGAACCGGCTGCCATGACGCTCGCAGCGCTGATGCTACGGGATACGCTGTTCAGCAAAGAGATATCGACTCGATTGAAATATGCCACCGTCGGTGTGCTGTTTGTCAATATTTCCATCGGTGGCACGCTGACACCTTTTGCTGCACCGCCAGTGCTCATGGTGGCCGCAAAATGGAATTGGGACATTGTGTTCATGATGACGACTTTTGGCTGGAAAGCTGCATTGGCCGTTGCCGTTAATGCGTGCGTGGTGACGTGGTTATTTCGCCATGAATTAGGACATGTTAGCCAAACGGAAAATGCAGCTGCGCCTAAAACCCCATTATTAGTGGTATTGGTCCATTTGGTGTTTCTGATCTTGGTAGTTCTGTTTGCGCATCATCCCGCAGCCTTTATGGGGTTGTTTTTGTTCTTTCTTGGATTTACTACTGCCTATCAACAGTACCAAAGTCCACTGATCTTGCGCGAAGCTTTATTGGTCGCATTTTTCCTGGCCGGTTTGGTTGTGCTGGGTGGGCAGCAGCAATGGTGGCTTCAGCCGATATTGATGGATATGGATGATACGGCTGTATTTTTCGGTGCCGCCTTGTTGACGGCAGTGACGGATAATGCAGCGTTAACCTATCTGGGTTCGCTGGTGGAAGGGTTGAGTCAGGAATTCAAAGTGGCGCTGGTCGCTGGCGCGGTGGCCGGTGGCGGACTGACTGTGATAGCCAATGCGCCTAATCCTGCCGGATTTGCTATTTTGAGGAGTAAGTTTGATGAACAGTCTATTCATCCATTGGGATTATTGATTGCAGCATTACCCCCGACGCTGGTGGCCATCATTGCATTCCGTGTGCTATGAAGTTGAGTGGTCGCGTAAGATATTGATTGGCAAAGAGCAATAACTTGCTCTGAAATTAAATTAGGTTGCCTTTTTATTCGAG
>Ga0209582_1001007_pt1 | contig 14970 bp, 6 predicted proteins | sample KloWWTmetKNB5Kit_FD_187176 | JGI IMG/M metagenome (GOLD analysis project Ga0209582, IMG submission 187176) | Active sludge microbial communities from Klosterneuburg, Austria, studying microevolution and ecology of nitrifiers - Klosterneuburg... | ecosystem: Engineered > WWTP > Aerobic digester >...
CTTCCGGAAGAAGTTCCATAACCCTCTACCACAATGTAGTAGGTAGTTCCCAGTGCGGCACCGAAGGTTACCTCGCTCTGTAGACCACAGTCGTCATCATTACCGCCAACACCAACTGGAGATCCACATGATCCAGACCACACGTGAATACGTGTATCGAAGCTAGAGGCGCAGAGTGAAAGTGTAACCGTTTGGTCATCCCCTACATACTTCCACCATACTCCGTTCGTAATGGTGGGATTGAAAGTTGTACCCGCCAAGCTAGGAAGACCATCATCCGTTGCGTTAACGTTGGTACCCGTATAGGTGTTACCACATGTGACCGGGATCGCGTTTGTACAAAGGTCATTCGCAGGTGGAAGTCCAAGCGTGGTAAACGTAAACCCGCCGACATTCGCAGTGTATATGCCCGATCCACAATCACGACGCACGAAGTAACGATAGCCGGTCGTCACAGCAAGACCAGGGATCTGCTGGAGATTTCCAGTGAATGCGATCACCGTTCCGTTCGTTCCAGCTGTTCCATCAACACCAGGAACCGTGAAGTTGGACTGAAGACCATACTCAAGTACATAGTTCGCAGTTGGCGATCCAGGTACGTTCACGTCAGCGCTCGAAGCGGTAACGTTCGATGTTGTGATACCGGATGGTGGTAAACAATCTGATAACCGCACCAAACACACGCTGAACGTTGGGTCCGTTGCAGCCGTACTATACCAGTGGTATGTACGCGCATAATAGGTCGCTCCAATGTCCAGACCGATCAACTGCTTGGTCTCCACTCCACCACCAAAGGTGCCATCGGTACAGCCCATGCTTACCAAACTCGCGCATGATCCTGTTGAACTGAACACCTCCAGAACACCATCATAGTCCCCGTTACCATCAACGCTCAATGAATAGTTCGCACCAAGGGCTACGAACTTGTACCATACGTCATCGTCCGCCGTACCACCGCATGTGGCAGGCTGCGATTGCGTCGCTCCAAGAGCCGTACCTGAAATATTCACACAGGTAAAGTTGTTATTGGCCAAGGAGATCGCTTGCGCACAGTTATCATTCACAGTAGGCAACGAAAGTGTGGTAAAGGTGACCGCATTGCTGTTCGCGCTGAATCCATCACCCGTTCCCTCACAATTCTGACGGACGAAATAGCGATACTGCGTATTATCACTCAATGCACCAAGTGACTGAGGTGATGTCGCTCCAAGGATCACTGTACCATTGGCCCCATTTGTAAGGCCGGTTCCTGGCGTGGTAAAGTTTGAAGCTAATCCATACTCCACAATGAAGTTGGTACCTGAGCCACCCGGATTCGGTGTCCAAGTAGCATTCGCTGTTCCAGTTGTAATACCGGTTGCAGCAGTTGCTGTTGGAGGTGTACAAAGAGGTAATCTTGTAACGCAGATGTTGAAGCTCGGTGCAGTGCTATAGGAAATACCTGTTCCAGAGTCATACACACGCACAAAGTACCTGTTACCAATGCTCAGACCGACAGCGGTAAAGGTCTCAAGATTCGCAGCACCGGTTGCATTCTGACACGTAATGCCAGGACCTGCTACAGGACAAACACCAGGATCCGAACCTCCATCGAACAACTCGAATACAGGATCGAACGTACCGTAACCATTCACACGAATAACATGTGAGGTCTCCGTTGCCAAGAACGAGTACCATACATCATCATTGGCCGTGCCAGAGCAACCAGCAAAAGATTGCGTAGCACTCGCGGTATTTCCATCCGTAGGGGTACATGTCAGGGACGTTGCATCCAAGGGAATAGCTGCTGCGCAATCATCATTCGCAGGTGCTGGTGGGATCAGCTGCAAGCTGAATGTTCCTGGGCAAGGGCTTTCATTCGGAGAAGGCCAGTTATCGAACCAGACATAGTATGTCGTGCCAAAGTTCAAGGCTACGACCAGACTCACCGCAGTGGCAGATGATCCCGCAGAACCAACACATGTACCCAAATTCGTTGGGCAGGCATCAGCGTATACGAAGATCGAACTCCATGATAATCCGGTGTATGAGATCGCATAATTACCCGATACTGATGGCGTAAAGGTGTATAATGCTTCATTTGCGCCTTTGTAGGAATTACTAGCACTACCGCAAGCAACAGGGACGTTGGTCGCATTCAGAATACCAGGGCTTGGTACTGAACTGCACACCAAACTTTGGTTGGTTACAGGAGCACTTGGAATGTTGATCGCTCCGTCGCACTCATATCCTGCAGGTTCTGCTTCAACACAAACCGTAAATGCACTCTGGTTCCCTTCTAGGGTATAGAAACGCATGTAATACTGGTCCGGTGGAACGTTGAAGGTGAAGGGCTGCGTCAAGATGGTTAGATCATTGTTGCAAATTCCTGCTACTCCTCCACACGCTGTGTACAACTCCAGACCTATTGGCCCAGTAGCACCGGTAACCGACATGGAAGGTTGTGCAAATCCGTTCGTATCCATGAAGTACCATACATCTGAAACAGTTCCGGTTGCACATGAAGGCTGAGCGCCTGTCATGGATGCACCGAACGTATCCCCTCCAATTCCACTTGCAGGGCATGAACCCGGTGCTCCAACAGTAATGGTGATCGCATTCGCACAATCATCATTTGGTGGTGGGCATGCACTTAACGGAATGGTCAAATCAGACCCAATAGGGTTGTTACACACTGTTTCACCATTGCCATGGAGCAAGGTCACATCAATTTCAACGCCCAACGGCCATGAACCGAGTGAGGTCAGCAAACCGGATTCATCCGAGGTCTGCGTAAGAACGATCGGTAACTGTGCAACACCGCCAGCAGTCCATGAAATTGTGGTTGTAGCAGGTGGAGATCCAGCATTCGGTCCTGTACCATTAATACCAAATGATTCAACATACACACTCGCTTCAAACGTTCCAGCACTGCAATCAACCGCCTCTCCGTTATCGGGTGGCAACAACACCAGTCCCACAGGCTCTGTACACCCGCTGCAACGTACCGTGAAATTCCAAGCTGTTCCGTCCAATCCATCTTCACATGAACCTGAACCATTCGTGGTGATGGAAACACCAAGGTATTGATTGGTCTGTCCAGTGAACGTGAGGTTGCTCATATCACCACTGTAAGAACCGATCTGTACGGATGCTCCAGGAACACCGTTCCAGAAGATCACGTTATCGCCAGCTCCAAGTTCGGATCCGGGCAAGAACTTCAGATCGATGGCACCACCAACCTCTGGTGTATGGAAGTACCATGTACGCGTGTCACCATTCGAATAGCAATGTTGGAATGGCAATGGTGAAGTTGCAGCACAATCAAGCTCAACGGCGCAAGCACTTTGCACATTACCGATCTCATTCGTGCAACCATCGTCCGTAACCAACGTGATGAATGCCGCTTGAGCAACATCAATACCCGCTATGGTCGTGGAAGGAGGAGTGAAATCAACATCATCTTGGGCCACACCATTCAATGAATACTGGATGGTTCCGTTACCGGTTACATCGATATCCGTTAGTGTGATATCATACGTTCCAGCTAAACAATCATCCACAAACGATGGAGTAACGCTACAGGTTGGAGGCGTACAATTGCTTGTAGTGGTGAATTTCACACCCGTCGTTCCTGCACTGTTCGCACTGGTCCAATTGGCACCTGGACAATTCGTGTATGGTCCCGTACCACGATGGTCATACAATAGAACACCGAACGGATTGTAGAACTGGAGTGCTTTCTCATCCGGGTAATTACCTAAGTTGGTCCATTCCAAGGTAACAGTAGCTCCTTCGCAGATCGTTACTGGAATATCCATATAGTCGTTTACACCATCACCACACCCAAGAAGTTGTGGGCCAATTGTTGCCACAACAACGCCGTTCTGCTTCACTTGCCATTCCGAATTATCCCAACCATCTCCGTATAGGTCAGCGAAACGAACCATATAGTCGCACGTGGTTCCGCCACATAGTGTGGCAAAATTCGCTACGGATGAGTTTGCACTGAATTCACCAGGGCCACAACGCTCGCGCACCACAACTGAATATGCTGTTAGGCCAGAAAGACCCGTAAGCGTTACAGAACTTCCTGAAACCACAGTACCGGTCCAAACAGTACCACCAGCCCCTGCTGCGATACCTGTACCCGGAGTAAATCCTGGCGCACCGTACTCAACAACGAAGTCATCAGCTACCGAGCAGGTAACGCATGTCCATGAAACATCCGCTCCATCCGTGGTAGGGTTGATCGCAGTAACTCCGGTTGGGGCTTGGCAGGTTGGTGGAGCCACAACATTCAAGGTGTAATCCTCAGTCTCGCAATTTGTACTCGTTGTTCCGCAAGGAGGTGGTATACCCGCAAGCCAATCAGTCTTTACACGCATGCGGTACGATCCGATCGGTGTACCCAGTGGTACCGTGAATGAATTGCTGAAAGGAGTATCCATGTATGTCGTGGATAGGTACATCGTTTCACCTGGATCCGAGAAATCCAGGTCATTGTTAAGATCCACCCAGACGCCTATTCCATACGTATCTGGATCCGTGCTACAGGATATGGTGAAATTCACAAGTCCTGTTTCAAACTGACTAACAGATTGCGCCGTAAAATCTCCATAACCACTAGGCGAAATACCTCCAGAAGGATTCGAGATGTTCGTTACTCCACCCGTCGTAACAAAATTGGTAATGTGACGGATAGTCGTAACTCCAGATCTAGTGGATGGGCAATAGCCCGTAAAGAAGTTGACCGGCCCTGCATATGAGCTGGTCTCACTTCCGCAGTTGGATTGTACCCATATATCATAACTTGTGTTCGCGGTCAAAGAGCCTGCTGTGGCCGTAAAACCTGCAGTAGAACCTGAAGCCACCGCAGCTCCAGCACTACCCGCACCTGCAAGAACAACCTTCCAATTGTAAACGACCGGTGGAGTGCCTGTACTAGGAGCGCCCCAACCGAATGAAGCACTCGTGGATGCAACGGTCGTGGTAGCCAATGCGGTCGGGCCAAAACAAGTAGGTATAGCCCCTGGCGTCCATTTGAAGGACGTACCGGATACCGGAACAGTGACCGCCGGGCTGGTGCCGAAATAACATACATCACCGACAACGCTACTTGCTGTGGTCGCATTCCAATTTGTTGTAGTTTTGCGACTGTTGAAATCTGCAACCGTTGTTCCTCCCAATCCAATAGTGCACGTGTTCGAAGTTGCGCTCCAGGTCATGGAGCCGAATACGACCTCCACTGTATTATCCACTTCATTCAATCGGGCCTGGAAGTTGAAGCTCTCACCCGCAGCGCCGTATCTGCGCATCCCTAACCATTGCACAACACAAACCTGATTGGGCGTGGTGCCGATGGTTTGGATCCTCATTTCCGATCCGGCTTGACCCTGTAGGTCACGCGCCATGGCCGCAATGCGGCTACGTAGGTGCGTTGGAGTGGTTGCGGACGTCGAGGCCAACGGGGTATAAGAGCTTGTAGAAGCATTGTTCACCGATGGTGTCAGCGCAGAGTTGCCGAAACTGAGCCACCCGTTCGTATTGACCGCAACACGGTTATACACTTGCCCGTTAAAGAAGAGATCGAACCCGATCGGGAATCCGATACCGGTGGTGGTAGTACCACCTAAAGGCGTTACCGGTGTTACAAAACGTTGATCATCCGATGTAGTGCTACCCAATACCGTTCCACCGGTAATAGGAGTGAACGTGCCAACGGGTTGAGAGAATGTGTAGGTATTCACTTGGGCGGAAATGTTCGTACCAAGCGCGAGTAGCGCGCCGAGCATCAACCCATTACGCCACTTCGACGTTCGTCGCCAAGGCGCTGACTTCGAGTTATCAAACTTCATCTTGTTTGGTTTTGGTTAAAGTTAAAAGGACTAAAGGACTAAGGATAGCAGCCAATGCGGGCCACCAACGCTAAAAGAGTAAGGTACCATACTAGTGATGGTGCCTGTTCGCATTCTATAGGACAATTAACCATTGTGGAACATTGACCAATGCATTCGAGGCATTTGAGTTGATCTGGTTTTTGGACGACCACACTTTCCGTGTGATCTTGGCTGTCGCTTGATTAGGGTTTGAACTAAAATGGACCACTGCTTGGGATCGCAAAGTATATGATCCATATGAAGGAACCAACTAATAAAATTTTATCAACAGGAGGCAACCATTTAAATAACGCTCGTCCGCGTGCGGCCTTGACCAGTTCCAAAGTGCGGCGGCATGGTTGATTTATCAACAGCCTATTGGGATTCCATCAAGAACAGTTCCCAGCCGATAAGTACACTTAAATTGCCGATAAACCGACATTCAACTGATCGTATCCAACCACTGCACCGGCAAATTACCGATAGATCCCAGGATCACTTCCGGACCATAACGATGATAATAGCCGTTGCACCAATGGAACGAGGAACACGATCGAAGATCTCTTGCAAAAGGCATACCACGCGTGGATCCATTTCATGGATTGCCCAAGATCCCGCATTTCACCAATAGGAATTGAATGCAACGGAAGTATTTCCATAACGTCACCTATACGATGTAGGATCCTGCATGGATCAAGGAACTCGGATCCGGCTCTATGCAGTGCCTTGCAATTCCATCGGATGACCTCCCTCATTAAAAGTAAAGGATGTTGATGAATGCAAATGGAACTCGGGAACGTGGGTCACTCCATATTCCCCAAGGAATTCAGCTCAGCGCACAGCGAAATTCCATTCAACCCATGGACGGGATGGGATAAGCCCCTGTTCTGCTATTCATCCGACTGCCAAATTCACCACTATATCGGAAACCAACCGCTATCCATGGATGGTCTGAACAAGGTGGTCGTTTCGTATGTTATGTAGAGGCAACCCTGTACCCACAACTTCGTCTACTTGATAACATTAGGATAATCAAACAATTGCAAGTAAAAACACTTTGGATCCTATGCTTGGTCATGTGCACTTTGCCGATGTTGATCATCAGTCATTCTATCCGTAACTTTATGCCCTAACTTTTGGTCTGCTATGGACATGCATCATGTAAACATGCGATATTGCGCACCGAACATTGAGTTAACACGTAGTATGGACACAGGAAAGAATGCCACCGTGATCCGTGATAGATCGTATTTTTCGAGTAATGCGCATTCAATGAATAGATGCTATCACTTTTCTGTAAAACCCAGCGCATAGCGATGAGAACAACTTTACTCCGTTTATTTTTCTTCGCTTTTGTGGTTGCATGTACAATGCCGAATGTCTTGGGTCAGGCACAACTCCCAGATTGTAACGCGTGTACTTGTGCTCCGAGTGGGCCAATTAACATAATTGCTCCTATGGCAGCGCCAGCAGCCCCACCCGGTACATTCGTGCAATCAGCTCAAACTGCAGGAAGAACCTATCAACGATTTAATGTTATCGCCGGCAACCGGTACCGCGTTGACCTTTGCAACACCCTTCTTCCTGCAAATACACTGCTATTTATTCATTCCAACACCAGTCCCTTTACGCAAGTAACCGGGGTGTGTGATGATGATGGTTGCGGTACAATAGGTGGTCATGCTTCTGTATTGTTCAACCCTACAGTTTCGGGCACGTATCGCGCTTATTTTTACTTGAATACGTGTGGTACTCCAATTACGGCTACTGTTCAACTTCGCGTTACCTATTTGGGGCCGAATACACCTCCCCCGAATGATGAACCCTGCGGTGCTACGTTGATACCTAGCCCATTGCCTAATAACTGTTCTAGTATTACAGCAGGAACAACGGTAGGTGCAACACAGACCTTGACACCCGGTTCTCCAACAACCTTATGCACCGCACCATCAACGCAATTCAATGGTGGTGATGTGTGGTTCCAAGTAGCGGTACCTCCATCCGGGCTTATAGCTATTGAGACCACGGATGGTGGGGTCTGTGCTGGTGCTTTCGGGTTGTACAGGAGTTCTACAGCCTTATGTACAGGAACGTTGAGCATGTTACCGGGAAGCGGTGCGAATATTGGGTTGTGCTCCATTGAGGGGTTCAATGCACCCTCTGGGGGAGATGCCGGCGTAAGTATTGACGCATTCGCCTTAGGTCTGGCTGCTAATGAGATCATTTACATCCGGTATTGGGAGCGTAATGCCAATGAGAACGGTGCTTTCTCCATATGTGCATACGAGCCGTTACCACCTGTGAACGATAATCCGTGTACTCCGTTCCTCTTACCAACACCAGGCACGTGCGTAACGCCTGTTGAGTACAACACGACGAATGCACAACCACTAAGTTCGTCCATGACGCTTTCACCGCCGCTTACTTGCGTTGGTGCGCCAGATGGAGGTGATGTATGGTTCCAGTTCACCGTGCCGCCTTCCGGTGCGTTGACCATTGAAGCTTCTGCTGGAACATTGGATGAGATGGCCATGTCCTGGTATCGCCTGACCGCGGGTACGCCTTGTGCCGGAACGTTGACGCAAATTGCGTGTGATAATAATGCTGGACCCGGGAACATGCCGCGGATCAATAGCCAACTTGCTGGAATTGCTCCTCCACTGGTAGCTGGTCAAACAATTTATGTGCGCCTATTCAATGACCTTAACGCTCTCCAAGGAACGTTCAATCTGTGCGTTACGGAGAACATTCCACCAACGAATGATAACCCATGTGGTGCGATCAGTTTGGATGTAACCCCAACTTGTTCACCTGTTAGTGGAACAACCGAAAATGCATCCCAGACAGCAAATGCTTTTCCTGGTGGCACTATTGGCGTTCCGTACCCTGTTTGTGCGGGTCTGATCCCTACTGATGTGTGGTACACGGTTACCGTTCCTAGCGACCTTCCCGCACCGTATGGAATTGCGTTCCAAACCACTGCTGGCACGTTGTTGAATGGAGCCTTTCAAGTTTACGCCGCTACAGGTTCTTGCGCTACGAATAATCTTGCGCTAACCCCACTGGGTGGATGCCAGAACGGAGGTGCAGGTATGCCCAATTTAACCTTGAATGTCCCTACCATTTCTCCGGGTCAGCAACTGTACGTGCGCGTTTGGCGTGAAGCTGGAGCGGATGGCACTTTCAATATTTGCGCCCAACGAACGGACCCCACGTTGTGCATTGGCAACGTTACTGACCCCGGTGGTCCGCTCGCGGATTACGGCAATAGTCTGACAACGACAGATCAATATTGTTCCACCAAAGCCGGAGATGCCGTTACCTTAACGTTTTCGCAATTCGATCTGGAACAGGGTTGGGACTTCTTATCCATATATGACGGTACTTCAGCTGGGGCGCCGCTGATCGGCACGTATACGGGTACGAACAGCCCAGGCGTGGTTACAGCGAGTATATCCGCATTGAATCCAACGGGTTGTTTGACCTTGGTCTTCACCAGTGACTTCATCATTGTTAGACCTGGCTATTTGGCCAAGATCACTTGTGCTCCCGGGGTGGCACAGGTACCACCTGTTGGTGATTGTGGATCATTCGTATATGACCCCGGTGGTGTCGGAGCCGGTTATCCCATCAACATAGGCAATCCGCCTAACCCAACTTGGACGGCTTTCTATTGTCCCAATAATCCTGGTGATGTTGTTACCTTGGATTGGTCCACGTTCCAGGTTGAAAACAACTGGGATCATTTATATATCTATTACGGCACTTCTGCTATCCCAGCCAATTTAATAAGTAGTGGCAACCCTGCGGGATTTGCACCGAACAATGGTCCAGGAGCATGGTGGGGTGCAGGTATTCCGGATATTAGTGGTAACCCAGCGATTGGTGGAGGTTGCCTATTTCTGGAATTTTATTCAGACGCTTCAGTAACCGGTAATTGGGCGGCACAGGTGATCTGTGGCCCACCACCTCCTCCACCGCCGCCTCCTGGCCTTAGCTGTGGAAACACATTCCTTGATCCTGGTGGCGCTGGGAATTATGCGAATAATGTGGATGTGACGTACACAATTTGTGCACCGGCCGGTCAGGTCGTGAATGTTACATTCAACCAGTTCAGTCTGGAAGCCAATTGGGATAAGTTATATGTGTATGACGGGCCCAACACGGCTTCACCGCAGATCGCTAGTACCAATGGCACAGGTAACGGGCCTACCGCGGGTCCTGGATCCTTCTGGGGTACGGCTATTCCTGGTCCGTTCATCTCTTCCGGCCAGTGTCTTACGTTCCGCTTCATTACGGATTTTTCAATTATATCTTCCGGTTGGTCAGCGTCTATTACATGTGCTCCTAGGGCACCCAATGATAACCCCTGTGCACCGTTCCCTGCAACTGTGCTTCCCGTTACTCCTTCATGTTCCTATACTACATCCAATAACACGAATGCTGGCAGTACACCGGGTATATCCAACGCAGGTTGTGGAAATTACCAAGGCGGGGACGTTTGGTTCAAATTCACCACTCCGTTGGATGGGGAGGTATTGATCACTACGGAAGCAGGAACGCTCACAGATGGTGGTATGGCCGTCTATTCCGCGGCCAGTTGTGCAGGACCCTTTGTTATGGTGGAATGCGATGATGATGATGGACCGGGCAATATGCCGGAGATCGATCGGCGCTGTAATCCACTCGCCCCAAGCACCGTGTATTATGTGCGCGTATGGGGGTATAGTGGAGCACGTGGAAGTTTCGGGATCTGTGTTACGGAAGGTTACACAGCCACACCACAAGGGGATTGCTTAGGTGCATTCACCCTATGTACCGGTGATCCGGTTTCCGCAGGATTCGCTAATCCAGGTTGCACGAACGACCTCTCCAACATCAATTGGGGTTGCTTAGCTGGTGGTGAACGCATCGGCTCTTGGTATGCATTTGCTGCCAACACGAGCGGTACGTTGGGGATGACGATCACACCGAGCGGTAATGAGGACTACGATTGGGCCATTTGGGGTCCATTCCCTGCAGGAAATACCATGAGCACGTTGTGTCCGTTGCCGACTGGTGCACCGAAGCGTTGCAGCTATACATCATCAAATGTTACGAACACAGTTACAGGTGACTATGCAACTGGAATGGGTATTAATAATGTTGCTTGGGCCAATCCACAATTTGGAGCACCTGCCACACCTTACACGGATGTTATTGACGGCTGGACACCTGGCTTCTCCAGCGTTAACGTGGGTGAGATCTTCATCATGTTCGTGAATGACTACCACCACACCGGTTCCGGTTACAGTGTGACCTGGCAGATGGGCTCACCGAACATGTTGGATTGTATGATCCTTCCGGTGGAATTGCTGGAATTGGAAGCGCATCCGCGCACCAGCACAGTGGACCTTACATGGAGCACCGCAAGCGAGAACAACAGTTCCCACTTCGTAGTACAGCGTAGTGGCGATGGCGAACGTTTCGAGCAGATCGGCACCGTTACCGCAGCAGGTACTACGCAGCAATTAACCCGCTATGCCTTCACGGATCAGTTCCCATTGATGGGCGTTAACTACTACCGCCTTACCCAAGTGGACTTCGACGGAGCTTCAGCACTTTCCAACATGGTAAGCGCAGAGTTCAAACAACGCACGGAAGTGATCGTTGTACCGAACCCAGCGCACGATAATGCGGAACTCGTATTCTCCGAAACACAGGAACAATTGCTGATCATCCGCATTACGGATAGCGGCGGCCGTGCAGTGGGAGAAATGCGCTCCATGGAAGGGGTGCAACGTGTTACACTACCGATCGAGAAACTCGAGCGTGGAACGTACTTCGTGCGCATAACCACTGCGGAGGGTGCACCACATGGTGTGGTACCGTTCGTGAAACAATAGTCTCTACCAAAACCTATGGGAAAGGGCTGCTTCGGTGGCCCTTTTTTGTTGGGGTGTAACCGGATCAGTCAGGCACTGACCAGTGACTTCTTACCGCAGATGATCTTCACCGTTAATGAACGTTGGACTGGATGGCCGAACGGGTATTATCCGGTAGCTCTTTCTTTGGCAATACACTGCCGTTTTACTCCATTGCATCTCGTAATAGGACCGTGTCAGTGTTGCGAATCATGCTGCGGCATTGAAATAGACAACCATCCCGTTTTGCCTTACCTTCGCGTGGATGTCTCTGCCGCGTATACTCTTTGTGCTAGCCACCATTCTCACGTTGTGCTCCATGCGTTCAGGTGCCGGAGAAACAGCGCCACCGCTGGCAACCTATACGTTCGGTCTCGGGCTGAACACTGGGATGAACAATGAACTTTTTACGTTGTTCATCATCAAGGAATTCGAAGGAAAAGTGATCGAGACCGCTCCTTTAACGCGTGCGCTGTTCGTTCAACAGGCACAAGGCATTGTACCAAGTCAGGCCAATAGTGAACAGATCAACCTTTTCCGCAAATACAACGTGGAGTTCTGTTACATACCTGAGGATACTGCCGTGACACTCCTGGATTGTCCCGTGTTCGATGAACTCTGGAAGTTACGATTCTGGGAATATCCATTTCGACCCATGGAAGGCCAACACCCCGGTAAAGGATGGGCTGAAAAGCCTGATGCGCCTTCCGGACGCCAATTGCTATTGCTGACCGATTATGGCATCATGCACTCTACCGGTGTAGCTATCGGGAACGATAATGTATTCCGACTTCTGCACGATATCGGTGATCCGGAATGGGTGGACAACTACAGAAAAGGATATTGAGCCACCGTTCAATTTCCATGGATCATCAACTTTGTCTTTGGTCCATAGCGAATTCAGATAATGCTACAGCCCTTGTGGTCCATTACTCACGAATGGCCTAAGATCCCGAAACAACCTTATCTTTGGTCAACACGGAATATACATCCCTGAGACCAGTATCCATTGCGTGAAAAATTCCATAACGGCATAGAACCGTAATATCGGTCATCGGTCGTTCCGAGATCAACATCTAACAAAAATGAAATCCCTGAACATTCAATTATCGGATCGTGATTTCAACAAATTGGGTTTGGACAAGACTACCTTGTCCTTCTCGGAACTCATAGAGATCATTGGAAAAAAAATAACTCAACGAACGCTTGAAAAAAGCATCCGGCTGGCCGAAGAATATGGACTTTCCAAAATGACCATGGAAGAAATAAACGACGAGGTCAAGGTCTATAGGAATGCAAAAAATAATTCTTGACACCAACGTTCTTGTATCATCGTTGATCCAGAAAAATTATCCATACTTACTGGTTCGTCATTGTATCGAAGGGCACGCAACCATTTGCGTGTCTCTCCCGATCGTTAAGGAGTACATCGAAGTTCTTGCGAGACCTAAATTCACGAGATTTCCGGATTTCAAGGCTAATGCAGATTTCCTTATGATCCGATTGATCGAAATGGCCAAAATGTACGAGCCAAAGTAAAAGGTCGAGAGAATGAAAGACTTGCCAGACAACCGATTTTTGGAATTGGCGCAGTTTTCAAAAGCTGACTTCATTGTGACAGGAAATACAAATGACTTTACCATGAAGACGCACAGAACTACGAGAATCGTAACTCCAAAAGAATACTGGGAGGAACATCGCTAGCGGGACAGGATGGCAACAAGGATCCATACTGTTCCGGATCGATCCTTCCATCGGACCGAATGCATAATTCAAGTTCAGCATGACCACATCCGTGAACGAACTATTTGAACTCTTGCGCACTGGAGATCGTGGCGCGCTTGGAAAAGCCATAACGCTTGTTGAGAGCACACGTTCACAGGATAGGGACCCTGCAAAAGCGCTGCTGGCAAAGTGCGCACCGTTCAGCGGAAAAGCCAATAGACTGGGCATTACCGGCATTCCAGGTGTCGGAAAAAGCACGTTGATCGATGCGCTGGGAACGGAATTGATCCAGAGATCCCATAAGGTCGCTGTACTTGCCATAGACCCCAGTAGCGTAACCAGCGGAGGCAGCATTCTGGGTGATAAAACGCGCATGGAAAAATTGGGGCAGAATGACGCTGCCTTTATCCGACCAACGTCTACTGCAGGCACACTGGGTGGTGTGGCACGAAGGACGCGGGAAACAATAGCGCTATGCGAAGCTGCGGGTTATGACCGTATTCTTATCGAGACCGTGGGCGTAGGCCAAAGTGAATTGGAAGTTGACCGGATGACCGATCTGAACCTGTTGCTGATGATCGCAGGGGCAGGTGATGAACTGCAAGGAATTAAACGGGGCATCATGGAAACAGCGGATATCGTTGCCATTACAAAAACAGCATCGCAGGAATTACAACGCGCAAAAAACACGCAACGTGACCTGATCAACGCGATCCATTATTTGCCCAAACGCATGAACGGCCGCCATCCGCAAGTGCTCCTAACGGATGCCTTAGCGAACACAGGCATCACCGAATTGACGGACCACATCGAGGAGCTTTTCTCGCTGGAACAGGGATCCGGCACGCGTGATGCGAAGCGAAAAGAACAAGACCGGTATTGGCTCATGAAAGCCGTTGAAGCTGGCCTTTTGGAGCGATTCCGTGAAGACCCGAAAGCAAGAGCGGCCATGGATCACGCTGAAAAGGCCGTAGACAACGGTGCAGACCCTTTTTCTGCAGCGGAGGATGTACTTGCATCGATCTGATCAGAACATGCGCCGCACTTCCTCCTTGATCGCCTGCATGGCTTCTTGACTTGGCGTGTGCGACAATTTTGCGGTATTCTCAAAGATCTTGCGGCTCAATTCCGTTCCGGAGTTCACGTTTCCGGTCTGCTCGTAGCTCAAGTTGATCAACCGAATGGTCTCCTCCTTGGCTTTCATCACCTTGGACCAGGCCTTGTCACTTACATAGATCTGCTGGGTAACGTTATGCCCGAACTCCTCACGAATGGTGCTGATCAGCGCACTATGCAAGGAACCGGAACTCATGCTGCTTTTATGTAAGCGCAGCACCAAGGCTCCCGGTGAAATACGCTCCGTGAACAGCGCTAACCGCTCGTAAGCCTGCAGCCGTAAGGGCAAAGCGTGCTTGTGGTCTTCTTTCCGCAGGTCCGTTAGGCGCTCACTTTGGCGCGCTCCCATGAACTGTTTTATCGCATAG
>Ga0209582_1001011_pt1 | contig 14912 bp, 8 predicted proteins | sample KloWWTmetKNB5Kit_FD_187176 | JGI IMG/M metagenome (GOLD analysis project Ga0209582, IMG submission 187176) | Active sludge microbial communities from Klosterneuburg, Austria, studying microevolution and ecology of nitrifiers - Klosterneuburg... | ecosystem: Engineered > WWTP > Aerobic digester >...
TAATGAAAAATGGTCTTTCCGGCATTCATAGTAAGTCGCGGTGCAGAGTAGGGCGGTTGTAATTCAGTCAAAGGAATGACTGTTGCTCCGGTAGTATAATATGAAGGTGGTGTGTAGGAAGTATAAATCAATTCCATAAACATGTAACTACTGGAGTCTGTCTGACCATCCATCGTCACTGCGGAGGGTGGGCATGGATTAACACCACTAAATTGATTATCTGGCGGGATACTAAAGTTCCTATTAGACACTGCTTTAAAAGTGACCGATCCGTCTAATGCCAGCGAGTTAAATTTAGCTGCCGGAATATTGAAATATATAGTACTGACTTTAGTACAACCTCCTGTAAGTACATTGCCCTGACCGGCTTCAGTCTTACCCAAAAAGACGTCGTTTTCATCATAAATATTGAAAAATTCTCCTCCGGACTCAATATCTCCCTTAAGGTAAATATTCAATCGGACCGGTGCATTTACACTGCCATGTACATCATTGAAAGTAAAGATTTTGTCCTTCGCCAGAAAATTATGTAAATCATTATTTTGTTCAAATATCAACCAGGCACTAGCAGTATCTGAGGGGACAATGAGCAGGAAATTATCACCCAGTCCACAATTGTCTTCTATCTTGGTAGGAAGTGGAATGGAAAGTAGTGTATCACAAGAATTGGAAGCCAGGTCCACATTGATATCACCCGGGCAGGCGATAGCAGGTGGCATAGTATCTTTAATAAATACCTGCTGAATACACTGTACACTATTATTGCCACAGTCACGGGCAGTATAAGTGATCTGATGCATCCCTTCACGGAGCTTTTCAATGGGTGGATTATTGAGATCATAGACTTTCTCGGTATTATCATCAATAGCATAGACATATTGCAGCAATGCTGAGTGACCAAGTGAAACCGGCATCTCGCCACGCGCCATAGATCCAATGCATATATCATTGATGGACTGGCTACCTAAGGCTGGATCATGTGGAGCCAGGTATAATTGTATATAGTTATCGCTTTTCCAAGAGTTAAACTGAGTTTCAGTCAACTGAACTGTGGTGATAGAATGGCCACATTGTGAATCTGTAGGCATGGTCGTACCAAGCAGACTTAGGTCTTCCCCGTATATATCAAAATATTCACCGGGGCCTTCACCATCTACCGAGTCCAGATGTATAGTAATCCTGCCGGTAGAGAATTCTGAGGAAAAATTTTGGAAATTAAGCGGGCCAAACGAAAGGGTTACCGTATCGACCGGAATGTTAATATTACCGGGCATACTCGAATGAATTGCTGAAGTAGCTTTCAGTGTCGTATCTAGAACTGTATGACTACAGGCGTCTGAAGCGGTGATAATAGGCAGGATATATTCTGCAGCACAATCTTTAGTATTCACTACAATGATGGTATCAGCCGGACAGTAGATAAGCACAGGTGGAACGGTATCTGAGATCGAAAAGGTGGCTGTGGTAACTACTGCATTTCCGCATTGATCATAAAAAACAAAATCAACCGGTACTGAAATCAGGCTACTATTATTGCATTGAATTAAGCTATCCCAAGTGGGGAAAATTCCGGGGAAAGTGGTTGGATCAGTTAGTGAATAGGAACCTGGTACCGCTGAAAAGGAAGATACCGAACTGCATTCATCTGTCGCATCCGCACCTGCATTATTTTGAAGCCATTCTGCAAATAACTGAGCGGTTCCTCCATCTAAATCAGGACAATCTATAGCTACTCCCTGAGCCAGAGTTAACAAGGTAGGTGGCTGATGATCTATCAGACGGATGATGACAGTATCCTGAAGTGTATTGAGGCAAATATCCTGTGCTACTACCTCAAATTTTCGGATTACACCCTGCACACAATTGACTGAATCACTGACGCCCAAATCATGCAATGTGATGTAAACGGAATCAGAACAATTGTCTGATATAAGTGAATGAATAACTAATGCAATACCTGCAGAATCCATACAAGTGAGCTCAAGTGTATCACCAATAGCAAGACTAGGCGGCGTTGTATCCTGAACACTAATCAAACGCGAGATAATTCTGGTATTCTCACATAGATCTTTAGCAGTGTAGACTCTGGTAATGGAATAAGTATAGTGCGCACAGCTATTCTCATCAGGGTCAAAGGTAGAAGTTTCATCTAGTGTATAGCTGGCCAGACTACAATCATCATTAAAGAAAACCTGAGCCTCCGGTATTTCATCGTGACAGCCCAGCACCAGATCAGACAGATCATCCAAAGGTTCAGGGGCAACTGTGTCCACTACATGAATGATCTGGCTGAGGGTAGTTGCATTCCCGCAGAAATCGGTTGCGGTCCAACTTCGAGTGATGTCATATTGATAGTGAGCGCAGGTGCCTAGATCAATTGACTGAGTCGAAGATGTGGTAAAAATCACCTCACCCTGAAGACCACAATTATCGGTAAACATCGGATCGAAATCGGGAATATTCTGACTACAGGCTATTGTCGTGTCCAACGGTGGATTAACGGCAACTGGTGGTTCATTATCGCCCGAATTGAATCTGGCAGTATCGGAAGAGGAATTATTGCAATTGTCTTTAGCATAGAAGATTAAGTCAATATATCCGGTGCAACTGCTACTATCTGCCTGAGGATAAGGTCCCACATCAAATTGTCCGGTACCGCTGTCGCCTGTGCTAGATATCCATGAAAAATGATCCCATTCAGGTTCATTACAATCATCGATTACTGCTCTGCCTTTTCTATTAATCCAGGAAATTAGTGAGTCCTGACCATCATTGCCAATGCAAGAAAGTTGGTAGTCTTCCGCTCCAACTGTGAAAGTCGGTCCATCAGTATCATGAATTGAGAATACGGACACGAAGGAAGTGTCAGCAACATTTCCACAATCATCCCGAGGAGTAAATCTGACACTCAGCGACTGATCACAAGACTGATGACCCGAATTGAGTGAATCAAGTGCTTCACTTAATGTGGGAATACCTTGCCACTCGACGCCACCACAATTATCTTGTGCCGAGGCACCTGCGCCTGAATTGTACCAATCTGTAAAAGTCTGAGTCAGGCCACCTGGAAGACAGCTAAATAAAGTGGTATCCTGTCCCGGGGAAATTAATACGGGCGGAGTCGTATCCCTGATAGCAAAATAAGCTTGATCACTGACAGAATTACCACAGAAATCGGCATAGATAAATTCGATATTCAAATAAGCTTTTACATCAGTATAAGTCACACCGCCGACTAATTGCTGATGACAGGGTAACTGCAACTGTGCGGTTAAAGTATCTAATAACTGAGCCTCTGAAATATCTTGTCCATGATAGCGATAGCTAAGCTGAATATCCGGACTACAGTTGTCTCTGACATCCGCGTTAGCACCGCTTTCAAGCCAGTCTGCAAATGCAATCAGCGGGTCAGTCTCACAGGAGGCGAGCAGGTCAACTGCCGGGCTTTGTAAGGTAGGTTTGACATTATCGGTCACATAGAATGAGGCAGTGGTAGAATCCCGGTTGCCACAGAAATCACGAACAATAAAAGTTACTGTGACGGGTACACCACAATTTCCGTCAAAAACGGGGTTTGCAGGACGGGTCAACCACTCATAGATACCACAATTATCGCTGGCGGCGGCACCTCCTTGGCTAGTTATCCAAGATTGAAACTGGGTCTCAGCATTGCCGGCAGAACAATCTGCAGTATCATTCTTTGCTTCGGTGGTGACCACCGGAGGTGTAATATCAGGAGTAAGTGCGATTTTTTGAGTATAAGAAGTTGAGTTGCCGGCAGCATCTTTAGCGGTATAGATGCGTGTAAAATTCCCTGAGCAAGCTGCAGGTGGAAAATTAGTCTGAACGGAGATATCGATTTGAAAAGCAGGTGTGCAATTATCGACCGCGCTCACATTATAGTTAGGTAGATTTAGCGGGCACTGCACCGTGATATCCGGCGGCAGGGAGCTTTGATTAAATACGGGTGGAGTCCTATCTACAAATGCTATGGTGAAAGAGAACTCTTCATGGTGCCCATAATTATCTGTAGCTTCATATACGACCGTCACAGTAACGCCTCCAGGGATCGGGTCACCGTATGAATAGCCTCCGCTGATGGATTTTAATTTTTTAATAATAATCTCCTGACCCTGGAAGGTGGTGAGACAGATGATCTTATCATCTCCGCCCCAAACCAGTGCAGCACGACAATTTGCGCCGACCTTGATGGTATCCGGACCGGTATAATCCCAATTGAACCAAGGTAAGTTTCCCGCAAAACTGACTTCAGTTAAACATATAGTTAAAAAAAATATAAAAAAATATCTCATATGATCGAGTTAGAGGCTGATAACCAATGGGTTTAAAAACAGAAAAGATTATATATATGAAATGCCTTATTGATACAAAAGTAATGCTAATTCCTTTACTTATGGAATTTTTATAATATATGAAAACCATGATAATCACTCTAGTAGTTTCCATGGAGGAGAACCGGTTATATACATCGAGTAGATTATTGGTCAGAAATATATATTTTGCGAGCGATTACATAAGAAAGACAAATGAATATAAAGCGGCTGATAATTATCTATCTTGCAGTGACTGTCCTTTTAGCTTCTTTTCTAGAGGCAAGCAGATATATATTTCACGCTGATATTTCACCCACCCTGCTGTCATTTACCCGATGGCTGGCGGTGACGGGTTTCATCTTCTTTGCAGTAGAAAAAAAGTCATTGACCACCTGGATACTTGTATCTATGATAATAGGTGCGGTCATAGGCCATGACTTTCCGGAGATAGGTCGGAATATGCGGGTGCTAAGCCAGATCTTCTTAAAAATGATTAAGACGATCATAGCACCGATTCTCTTTTCCACCTTGGTAGTAGGAATAGCGGGACATAGCAATCTGAAACAAGTTGGGCGGATGGGCTGGAAATCCTTACTCTATTTCGAATTAGTGACGACGGTAGCCATATTTATAGGGCTGGTAGCGATTAATATCACAAAAGCAGGGGTGGGCATACATGCACCACCCGATCTTCATGAGACACTTCCACAGGTGCATGCGCAGACCTGGCAGGATATCATATTACATATCTTCCCCGAGAATATTGCCAAATCAATATACAATGGCGATGTCTTGCCCATAGTAGTATTCAGTGTACTCTTTGGAATAGGTCTGGCTATGCTGGACGAACGAAAAAAAAGGCCGATGTTGGAATTTTGTGAAAGTCTGTCGGAGACCATGTTCAAGTTTACCAACATCATTATGTATTTCGCACCTTTCGGAGTAGGTGCGGCCATAGCCTATACTGTGGGTCATATGGGTCTGGGCATCCTGGTTAATCTATTCCAGTTGTTACTGACACTGTATGCTTCGCTGGCTGTATTTATTCTGGGCGTATTACTACCGGTAGCATTATATGCGAAAATACCGATAAAATGGTTCCTGAAAGCGGTCTTTGAACCAATGACAATTGCCTTTGCCACTACTTCCTCAGAGTCTGCACTGCCTAAGGCGATGCAGGCAATGGAGCGACTGGGTGTACCCAGAAAGATAGTCGCTTTCGTCATACCTACCGGATATTCATTTAATCTGGATGGGACTACATTGTACTTATCTCTGGCCTCTGTCTTCGTAGCTCAGGCAGCGGGAATTCATCTCAGTTTAGGTCAACAATTACTGCTGGTATTTACACTAATGCTCACGAGCAAAGGTGTGGCTGGGGTCCCACGCGCCTCTCTGGTCATCCTGCTGGGTGCAGCAGCTCAATTCAACTTACCAGTGTGGCCTATACTGATCATCCTGGGTATAGACGAACTGATGGACATGGCCCGAACCTCGGTCAATGTAATGGGTAACTGTCTGGCGAGTTGTGTCATCGCCCGGTGGGAAGGAGAATTTTATCCCCGAGATCCGGATATACCACTTGCAGCGCATATTGATTAAATGAAGGCCACTTTAATTAGTCAATTTAGGATTTTCATAAAAAATTAAATTTAAGTTCGGACAGTCCAGTTTTTAGCTTTTAGGTAATTGGCTAGGATGAGCTAATTTTCGTTCTTTCCAATTCTCAATATTGGCTTCATGTGGACAGATAAATAGGCGGATTGCAACTTAGAATATATTTAACAAAAAATCGTTAATCATTTACAGTAAAAACAAGTTAAATAGCTTACAATTAAAAACTTAGATGAATATTAGAACCACTTTATTTTTGGCACTTCAATTATCCATTATGACCACAGGGATTAGTCAGATTGTGGTGGACAAGTCCATAGATACCACAGGTAGGGCTGAATATCAGAAACGGATTAAAATGACCAAAATTGGTGGCAAGTATATTCCCAAGGATCTACAGGATGCTATATCAGAACTGGACAAATTGATTGAGCCCGGAGCAAAAGCAAGATTTAGCTCTATGAATGAAGCACAGGCCCGGACCGAAACCCATTTTACTTTCGGCAGGTGGTTTAGTGTACGCTGGAGTATGGAGGATGGTAGCAGGCTCACCGAATGGTTTCGAATGAATAAGGTCTTTAATACCGACTATATGATCGATTGTATCATCACTTCATATCATCGCAAATTGAATAATAAGCCACCTGAATTTGAAAACCTTGTCCAATATTATTACAATAAACAAAAACAAACTGCGAAAGCGCTGGAAGATAAGCAAATTAAAGCCCGCAAAACAAAGGCCATTCCTAAGCCGGTAAAGTAGCTATCAACGATCACATTTCAGCCGTCAGCTATCTCAGATTGAGTAATTGGGTAGAGGTGTGATTGGGTTGCTGGGTGAGGGAAAAAAGAGAAATAACTGCGTCGGTGCAGCCTGGCGGCATAGGCTGGGAGCAAAAAATGTGACAAGTGACAGGTGACTCGAAATGAGTAAGCAGGTTATGCTTTAATTTCACCTTTTGAATTATAAAATTCGAACTACAAGTAACAAACTAATTTTAGATCTCAGTGATTGAGTTTTTGAGTGGTTTAGGAAATGAGTACTTGAGTGACTGAGTGACTAAATTGCAAATATCAGAGGACCAATGCGATGATACAATTATACGTCAAAATCTTCACAGGAATTATAATCACAACATTCAAATTTAAAAATTATCTATTATCCTTATTTTAGTATAATAATCTGAATTTAATCTAGATCTAATTATTTTATTTGTTAATGACAATAATTATGTTAAAGTTTTACTTTTTCTTGAATTCGACTTTCATAGGTGCTATATTTGAATAAATTAAATCACATGTTACTTCAGGACTTCAGGACTTCAGGACTTCAGAACTTCAGAACTTCAGGAAGGTTTTAAGTCTGCTTTTATCCCCCCTTAAAGTATAGAAATCGAGATTCATTTTTTTCTTAAATCATTTCTAACACTTTAAATTTTCATCAAATGAAAAATAATTATTCAAAAAAGGTATTAAAAATTTTCTTTTCACTTTTTCTCCTTGCTTTTATTACTTCTTGTACAAAAGATCAACCTGCTACAAAAGAAGGAGCGCCGAGTATCTTACAATTAAGGAATAATCCAACAATAATCAATGGTATGATTAGCTTCTCAGACTATACAGAGTTTGAAACTTACATTTCAGCGTTGGAAACAGCCGAGCAGGATACTAATAGTTTAAAAGCTGCTTATGCTTCATTTGGCATCAATGTTAATGACACAGTAATTTCAAACTTAACTGATAATCCCATATGCCTTCAAACAGAAAATAGTTTTTCGGGATTCACGTCTGCCAGAGAAACTGAAGAAACTCAGATTAATTCCAGCTTAAACAGTGGAATTGATATATTCTCGATGGTAGATAAGCCTTATCTCAAAACAGTACTAAATAGTGATAATTCGGTACATATAGGGACCCGAATCTTTAAATACTACCCCAATGGAGGTATATGCATTATTCTAAATAATGACTGGACCACCTATAAAAACATTAAAACATTGCCATACGACTCGCTTAGACAGCTTGAAACGAATAACGTGTTAGTAACAAGCGAATCGCGGGATAATTGGGGTAATTATTATAATGCATCTTCTGCAAATGGAGACTTGGGATCAGAAAAGGTTGTCGTTTATCCGGATTTGGTTGAGACACCCCTTGCCTGTTATTTTTCAGACAAGGTTATTGTAACCCATCTTAATGATAACACTATCAGGTTTGAAATTCCATTTACAATCCAGTCGGGTGAATATTTTCAGTGGATCTTCAGTGACGGTCAGACTGCCACCGGCAATCCGGTCACAAAGTCATTTACCTCAGGTGGATATGTGAATATTGTATATTATCTTGCAGATGGTGGTGTAAAATGTAGAGCGTATGTTCCATTTGATATTAAATGTGGTGATAAAAAATCCACATTTTCAACTTTAGATAGAACAGTAAATGGGCAAAGATGGAAGATTGATGCATCTATGTGGGTGATTAGTGGACAAGTAGGATGTAGAATGAAATATCTGAGAAAAATCGGACTATTTTGGCTTCCGGCTTTTAACGAGGCAGTGTGTACTGATATAAGTGGTACTTATAAGAAAACAAAAGCTTGTAGCTCTGAGTCTGTCTATGGAACTAAATGCCTGGGAGCCGGAACATACCCGACTTCAATCTCTTTTAAGAAAAATGAAATTGTGGATTTATTCGTAGATCCCGGGAATTTGAGTTCCGGTCACATAGTCAAAGTTAAAGGAACTTGGTTTGGATTTGGACTTGACGGTGTGCCAAGATTAGTATTAAATTAATTAAAGAGCTTATAAAAATAATAATCATAAGAGGAGAATGCTGCAATGCATTTTCCTCTTTTATATCCAAACATAGTGCATATGCATAATTTGTATTTTTTTTTCCGATATATATTGAGTTCGATTTTTCTTTTATGTTTAAATATTCAAAATATTCCTGCCCAGACATTAGGTGTAGGATTTTGTGCTGTTTTTACTCATACGAGGCAAAAAATAAGGATGGTACATTCTAAAGATCATTTTGAGAATACAACCTATTCCTATACGCTATCTTATGAGCAAATCCTAGGCAATAAATCTTCTTTACAGTTATCCTATATAGATTATCCTGCGTATATTTGGATTAGATTTCCAGAAGGATCTGTAATTGGGAATGATCAGCAAAAAACACTGGGAATTGGTTTTATTGGAGCAAGAGTATCTAAATTTGTCACTAGCTATTCGTTCAACATTGTGCCCCATTCATCCAAGTCATATTTTAAATTATTATTGGGTTTAACACATCAATTTACTAAACCTAATGAATGGGTATATTATGATCCTGAACCACCAAACGGACCTGACTATGCCCAGACAGCACCTATGAGGACTGAAGCTTTTAAAACCTTTCAAGTACTTCCCTCTTTTGGGATTAAAACGGGATTTGTATTTTGGAAGAGATTAGAATTAGGATTAGACATACAGGGAGCTTATGGCTTTAAACCATTTCAAAGAATGTATTTTACCTACAGCTATAAAGGTGTGCCACAGGAGACGGCAGTCTTTGAGACCACCGGGACAGGTATATTCTCTTCTATTAATTTGGGATATAGACTGGTTAAGCCGAAAAAGTAGGAGACTACGTTAGTTGTCGGCTGTCAGTTTTAATGACAGTTAACAGGTGATAGGTGACAGGTGATAGGTGACAAGTGACAGGTGACTCGAGATGAGTAAGCAGGTTATGCTTTAATTTCACCTTTTGAATTATAAAATTCGAACTACAAATAACAAACTAATTTTAGATCTCAGTGATTGAGTTTTTGAGGGGTTGAGTCTTTGTTTGTCATCTGAATTAAGAAAATATACTGCGTAAGAGCATCTGGATTCTATTTAAAAAAAATGTCTCGCAGAAATGGAGGAATCTGACTCAAATTACTGCCTTGAATGAAACCATTGGTTGACTGCCCTTATCTATTCTTAGAATTAGATAAAGCTACAATCTATATTTTCGTATTTTCGCATCCACCAAAATCAAATAAAGCAATGCGTTATATCAGCGCGGTGGTCACGCTTATCATACTCAGTGCACTGATCATATTCATGGACAGAAGTTGGGGTCGTTTGCCTGCTCTCGGGCGGCTGCTCAGCCCTTGGAATGGCTATATGAATGACCCGGGACTCTTCAGACAAGATAGCTTTCAGACATTTTCACTTAAAGAGCTAAATGCAGAAGTAAAGGTCTATTTCGATGATCGTATGGTGCCACATATATTTGCAACTACTGATCACGATGCTTATTATATGCAGGGTTATATCCATGCCAGGGATCGCTTATGGCAGATGGAATTTCAGACGATGTTTGCAGGGGGTCGTCTAAGTGAGATAGTAGGAAGTAAAGCATTACCCCTAGATAAGAGTCACCGACGTCTCGGATTGGCATCTGGAGCGCGTCTAGCTGAGAGTGAAATATTAAAAGATTCGGCTACAAGCCTTGCATGCAGAGCTTATACAGAAGGCATCAATTCCTATATCTCCACACTTACTCAGGATCAATACCCCTTCGAATACAAGTTGATGGGCTACAAACCTGAACTCTGGAGTATTGAGAAAACGGCATTATTACTGAAGTTTATGGCTAAAGACCTGGCCGGATATGACGAAGATTTTGAGAAATCATACGTACTGGCTACTTTGGGTTGGGAGACATATAATCTGATGTATCCCATCAGAGAAGATTCATTATCGCCTATTATCCCGGCCTCATCAGTCAAACAAGGTCGCTCTTTGACTCTAAATGACCCCACTAATACTGATAGTACTTACTTTCATCCGCAACTTCCTGCCGAATTCATAGGCGACAAACCGGACAAGGACAATGGAAGCAACAACTGGGCGATAGCCGGAGAAAAGAGTAAGACCGGCAAGCCAATCCTATGCAATGATCCCCACCTGAAGCTCGGTCTACCCTCGTTGTGGTATGAAGTACAGATCACCACTCCGCAGTACTCCTCCTACGGCGTGAGTCTGCCAGGTGCGCCCGGAATTATCATCGGATTTAACCAAAATATTGCTTTTGGATTTACCAATGCCATGCGCGATGTCATGGACTATTACCGAATCGAATTCAAAGATCAATCCCGCAAAGAATACAAATACAATGATAAGTGGCTTCAGACCACAATGCGAATAGATACATATCGGGTCAAAAATGAAGCAACAGTGTATGACACTGTACTTATGACCCATTTTGGTCCGGTAATTTATGACCGAAACTTTCATGGCTTGCGCAATGGCTTAACCAGAGTAGCAAAAGATGAAAATTACGCAGTAACCTGGGCAGGTAATCTACCATCCAATGAACTCATAACTTTTCTAAAACTAAATAGGAGTAAGACATATGATGACTATATGGAAGCGATCAAAACATTTTCCTGTCCGGGTCAAAATATGATCTTTGCCTCTAAGTCAGGAGATATTGCCATCACACAGCAGGGGCTGTTTCCTGCCAAATGGCCCTATCAAGGTGAATTTGTAATGGAAGGTAAAGACAGTCTTTACGAATGGCAGGGATTTATTCCGAATGAGAATTTACTTACAATGAAAAATCCCGAAAGAGGATTTGTCAGTAGTGCAAATCAGTTGCCAGTGGACCCAAATATCTATCCATATTTTCTGGGTGGTGATTATATAACTGAGAGAGGGTATCGAATTAATCAGGTACTGAATAAAAAGAAAAAATTTGACATCACCGATATGATGGCATTGCAGAATGATAATTTCAACACCTCAGCTCATCAACTGCTGCCGATCATTTTCAGCAGGGCAGATTCATTGCATCTGGGCTCAGAAGAAGGGCGACTTTTCAATGTATTGAGAAAGTGGGATTTATTAAATGATGCCAATTCAGAGGGTGCATTAGTTTTTGAGATGATGTTAGATACGCTGGAATATTTAATCTGGCATGATGAATTAAAAAAATCATATCTGGGATTAATGCCGGAGCGAAATACATTGGTGCAAAATCTAATAAAGAACATTAATTTTAAGTGTGTAGACAATATTTATACACCTGTAAAAGAGACTTTTGACTACCAACTGGCGGAATGTTTCAGACGCATATCACCGGCAATTGCCAGCCTAAAAAAAGACAACATCACCACCTGGGGAATATACAAACACACCAATATTCCCCATCTGCTGGATATAAAACAAAACATGCCTTCACTGAGCCGGCTGGGACTGAATGTAGGAGGTGGTGAGGGCATAGTCAATGCAATTAAGCGCAGCCATGGCCCTTCCTGGCGAATGATCATCAGTCTGACGGATACCATTGAAGCATACGGCGTATATCCAGGTGGACAATCCGGGCATCCGGGAAATCAATTTTACGATACAGGTATCACACCCTGGTCTGAGGGAAAATACTTTACCCTGTGGCTTATGAATCTGAATGAAACCGATGATAAACGAATCATACAACGATGGATCATTACCCCTTAAATTAAAGCTATGAGATATTGGATATTTTTTATTCTAAGCTTAATACTTGCCGTTGTTTTTAATATCTTCGGTAGCTGGTGGATGATAGTTTTCGGACCATTTCTGGCCTCTTTTTTTATCAAATTAAGGCCTTCTGTTTCATTTACACTCGGCTTCATCGCCATCATGCTACTGTGGGGCGTCTTGCAGGCAAATTTTATATTCAGAGGTGCAGGAGAAATTACAGGAAAGGTCGCCTCAATTCTTCCATTCTTGGGTAGTAAAGTACTACTTGTATTATTTACCTTATTCTTAGGTGGATTATTGGGTGGACTGAGTGCGATATGCGCAGCCTATTGGAGAAGGGCATTTTTTCCCAGTACCAGCGGTAGACCTAATCCGGTAAGCTCATGAAAATTACCCGGATAATCTTCTTAATTGCAGGATTTATCACTGTGCTGATTTGTTCTTATTTCCTTGTAAACAAAAGTCTCTGGGGCAATATCCCTTTGTGGCTGTTTTTGGGTCTCTGGGTAATTGTTGTTTTTTCTCGGAGTAAATGGATTATAAGCAGCAAATACCATCTAAGATGGTTATTGCTGTCTGTCATCTCCGCAGTCTCACTAACCATTGGCTTCCCGCCTAATGTATTTTTCCTGGGGATGGCATTAGGATTTATACCAATTCTGGTAATCGAAAAGGAGATATTCTCTATTAATCAAAAAGCCAGTCCCTGGTTATTCTGGCGATATCTATTTTCCACTTTTTGGTTGTGGAATATATTGGCTACTTATTGGGTAGCAAATGCAGCTTTAGTTGCAGGTCTCTTTGCGAATGTCGTCAATGCACTTTTGATGACCATACCGTGGATTATTTTTCACATCATCTGCAGAAAAAACTTCAATTGGTGGCGGTACGTAATCCTGGCATGTATGTGGATTATGTTTGAATACATCCATTCAGTATGGGAGATTTCATGGCCCTGGTTGACACTTGGAAACTCATTGGGCACCGCTTATCAGTTCGCACAATGGTATGAATACACCGGATATTTCGGTGGATCCATCTGGATCTGGGCACTGAATATAGCCGGCTTTTATATCCTCAGTGGAAGTACTATTCGCAAGACATATCTGACCGGAATCTTTCTACTTATATTTATTATCCCCTCGCTGTTTAGTTTGTATTTATACAAAAACACTCCTGAGCTCGGAAAAGAAATCAATGTATCTATTATCCAGCCAAATTATGAGCCACACTATGAAAAATTCAGCGTTCCTACGGAAGTTCAGGTAGCAAAGATGTTTCGACTGGCTGATTCAGTCATAGATAAAGAAACCAAACTAATTTTATTTCCTGAGACAATTCTCGATCCGGTCAATTTAGACCAGCTATATGCCAGATCCCCTTACATGCTGGAATTGCATGAATTATTCAGAAAGGCCCCCAATGCTTATATCGTAGCCGGATTGGGCGGATATCACACCTTCTCTACACCCCCGGACCGACCCTCAGTGCGAGAGTCTGAAGGTACATATTATGAAGTATATAATGCCGCAGTAATGCTTCAGCCGGATACAGCGGTAGTGCAGGAATACTATAAATCGAAATTCGTACCTGGAGCAGAGATATTTCCATATAAAAATATTCTCCCTTTTCTGAAACCACTTGTGCGAAAACTCGGTGGCACCTATGAAGGTTTTGCGGGACAACCCTATCCGACCAATTTCACATTTGATCAAGGATCCGTTGCTCCTATTATTTGCTATGAAAGTATATATGGTGGATATGTGGCAAAATACGTTCGTTCAGGGGCAAATCTGTTGGCAATAATGACCAATGACGGCTGGTGGGATGATACACCGGGATATAGACAACACCTGGCTATCGGAAGACTGCGTGCGATTGAAAATAGGCGCGATATCATCCGTAGCGCAAATACAGGCATCAGTTGCTTCATCAATCAGCGCGGTGATGTAAGTCAACCTACTCTATACGAGACAGACGCCGCCATCAATGGTAAAGTCAATCTGAATAAAAAAACAACGTTTTATACCCGGCATGGGGATTGGATACTTTGGATAGTATGGATCAGTGGAATAGGCTTAATTGTACTTAATTATATTCTGTATAATAAAAAGAAATAAAATATTCCTGTAAAAAATTGAAACTCAGTATAACTAGCACGACCTACAATAAAGCCTCAGAATATCTAGCTCACCTTTTTCAAAATTCTTTTAGCAATTTCTTGTCTTCTCCAGAAATTCAAAGAGTCTAAAAAAACCCTAATAAAGATTTTTAAATTAAAAAACATGAAATTCAAAACCACAATAATTCAGACAGGCAACAATACCGGAATCGAGGTGAGTGACCAGATACTCGATCAATTGGGGAGTGGAAAGAAGCCATTGGTTGTCGTCACGCTCAATGGTTATAGTTATCGAAGTGCAGTTGGCAAGATGGGTAGCAGGTTTATGATCAGTTTAAGTGCCGA
>Ga0209582_1001012_pt1 | contig 14904 bp, 12 predicted proteins | sample KloWWTmetKNB5Kit_FD_187176 | JGI IMG/M metagenome (GOLD analysis project Ga0209582, IMG submission 187176) | Active sludge microbial communities from Klosterneuburg, Austria, studying microevolution and ecology of nitrifiers - Klosterneuburg... | ecosystem: Engineered > WWTP > Aerobic digester >...
CCGCCTTGCCGGCACCGACCATGGTGTGCAGCTCGTCGATGAAGAGAATGATCTTGCCCTCTTCCTGCGAAACCTCCTTGAGTACCGCCTTCAGGCGCTCCTCGAATTCGCCGCGGTATTTGGCACCAGCCAGCAACCCGGCCATATCAAGCACCAGCACCTTCTTGCCCTTCAGCGTATCCGGCACTTCATCATTGACGATGCGCTGAGCCAGACCTTCGACAATCGCGGTCTTGCCGACGCCCGGCTCGCCGATCAGCACCGGGTTGTTCTTGGTACGGCGCTGCAGAATCTGCATGGCGCGGCGGATTTCATCGTCGCGACCGATCACCGGGTCAAGCTTGCCCTGAGCCGCGCGTTCGGTCAGGTCGATACAATATTTTTTCAGTGCTTCGCGCTGGCCTTCGGCATCCTGCGAATCCACACCTTGCCCGCCGCGTACCGCCATGATCGCAGCCTCCAGTGACTTGCGGCTCAGGCCATGTTGCTTGGCGATACGGGCGGTTTCATTTTTGTCTTCACACAGCGCAAGCAGGAACATTTCGCTGGCAATGAACTGATCGCCGCGCTTCTGGGCCTCCTTGTCGGTCAGATTGAACAGGTTGCCGAGATCACGGCCCACCGAAACCTCGCCCCCATGGCCGGAGACTTGCGGCAGACGCTTGATGGCCGCTTCCAGATCGTTGCGCAGGCCCGGCACATTCACCCCGGCACGGGCGAGCAGCGAACTCGTGCCGCCATCGTCCTGATTGATCAGGGCAAGCAACAAATGCTGCGGTTCGATGAACTGCTGGTCGCTGCCAATGGCCAGACTCTGGGCATCGGCTAAGGCTTGCTGGAACTTGGTGGTGAATTTATCGAGTCGCATGTTCAATCTCCGGAGACCAATATTTTGATACCAAGCAGATAAGGATCATCTGATGGATTTCAACTACCCCGGCCAATAATCAATACGCTGCCAGCGCAGGGCAATACGCCAAGTTCACCTTGATGCGTAGTCGCAGTGTGACTACAATATCGACCCCCACCTCGGTTTCAAGGAGAGCTGACCATGAGCACTGCCGACACTTATGTCCGCGCGCGCATCGATACGAATACCAAGGAACGTGCCGCTGAAGCCTTGGGCGCCATGGGTTTGTCGATTTCGGATGCGATCCGTTTGCTGATGCTGCGCGTCGCCGATGAGCGTCGCCTGCCCTTCGAAATCAAAGTACCGGGTGCGATACCAGACCAGGAAAATAAGGGCATTTTGACGGTTGACCGCGCCCCGTCCCGCCAAGGGACTGGCTTTGCGGCGCAGGAAGTCACCTTGGGTGATAGCAATGCCCCGGCAGCGAACTTGAATGTGAACGATTGATCATTCACCGGCCTTCAAGCACAGATTGAGAATCAAGGAGTAAGCGTGCAAAACCATTACGCCATATTGGGCGTTTCACCCGGTGCGACGCCGGAAGTCATCAAGACCTCCTACCGCAGAAAGGCGAACCAGTATCACCCGGACAAAAACCAGTCACCTGATGCCGCGACCCGCTTTCGCGAGGTTCAGGAAGCCTACGAGGTTTTGTCCGACGAAACACGCCGCAAGGCTTATGACGACAATCGTCGTCGCAGCCTGATTGATGACCCCCAAACTGTTGCCCAGGACATCTGGAAAACTTATCTCTCGGATGTTGCTACCTCATGAAAAAATCCCGCTTTTTTGCCGAACTCTCCCACACCTACGCCAGCGAAATTGACGACCTGCTGAGCGATTCCGAAGGCAAAACCGTCCTGCAATCCCGCCTCAAGGAAAAGCGCGACGCCATCCACGCCATCCTGCCGATGATCGAATTCGCCCCGGAAATGGTTGCTGTCGCCTTCTACGAAGCCTTCCAGTTCAAGGATTCGGCACTCATGCTGCGGGCCGTGACCAACGAACCCGGCCAGCCAAGTTTCCCGGCCTGGAATGTCGTCAAAGGTTCGCTTGGCATTGCCGAGTGGGCCAAACCGCTGGTCGCTGCAGCCCTGCGCGAAGAAGGCGGCGATGCCTTCCTGGTCACCACCGTCGGGCTTGAATTTCTGCGCCTCAAGGATGGCAGCGACTTGCCGGCAGCAAGGTCGGATGAGTCCGAGGAATCGGAAAACCGCGGCTCAGATGATGACGAAGAAGATGACGAGCGCGATCTTTCGGAAGCCGGCTCCGACTGGATGTCCAAGCAGGGCTTCGATTCAGTAGACCATTGATCGTTAGCAACTTTCAAACCCACTGGATCGCCCCCGCCACGGATCAAAGCATTCAAGCACTAAAAGGAAGCCGTATGACACACCCCGTCGTTCAAGAAACCATCAAACTCATTCTCGCTGGCGATGTTGCCGGCGCCGAGAACGCGCTGGTCGCCATCGCCGATGAAGAAGGCGATGACGCGCTGGTCGCCATCCTCGATGAAATCCCCCCCAAAGATCTGCTGGCGATGATGCGCGAGTTCGATGCCTCGCGGGAATCGGTGATCAATATGGTTGTCTCGCCGGCGCAATTTGCCCGTGCCGTGATCCTTGAACAGAAGTACCGCGACCGGACCCATGAAGCCTTGCGTGGCATGATCAACGCCGTGGTGCACGCCAATGGCGACATGGCGGGCGAATACCTGGAAGCGATTGGCGAAATCGATGGCGGTTACGACACCTTTGCCAATTACTTCGCGGATCGCTTCGAAGAAGTGTTGCACTTTGCGATGACGGGTGAGTTCAGCGAAACGATGCCGGAATCCTCAATGGAAAACAAATCCATTACCTGGCTGGCCGAGAAGGTCGACGAAATCGACGAGGCGCTGAATCTGGGTGACTCGATCTCCGACACCCAGCCCCGCGTCACACGGGCCGAAGCTTCCGACGGTGACTGGATGGAAACCGCCTGGGTATTGCGCCACGAGCATCCGGACATCTTCGAGCAAATCATCATTTTGCTGCGCGATCGCATGCAACGCATTGCCGAACAGGCTGCAGCGGCCCTCCAGACGCCAACCGCTGAGCAAAACGAGCCAGGCGAACTCGAAGAATCCGCAATCTGACCGAGGGAATTCATGGCTCACGCTTCTAGCGCCATCACGACGGTCGACAGCCGTCCATTCTTTGAAAAAGCGCTCTGCTTCGGACTGCAGCAGAGCATCATCTCGCCCAGCCGCCTCGATGCCATCCTGAACGACGGCCCCAAAGGCATCGTGCAGATTGCCAACCATTTCGGCACCGCCCATTTGCGTACCGATCTCGAAAATGCGCGTGAGCGCATGGTCAATCTGGTCAGTTTGCACCTGGAAGAAAGCACCGGCGGAGACCTGCAACTGGCCGCTCTCGCCCTGCGCGACAAGTCCTTCCTGTCGCTCTCCAAAGGCGGCTCGGACATGCTGAAAATGCTACACGCCATGCCGGACAGCACGCTGATCGACGGCCATAGCGCCTTGCCGGAAGATCAGAAAAATTTCCTCAACGACAAAACCTTTGCCTCGCCGCTGTCAATCAAACAATACCGCGACGAGCAGGCGCTGCGCACTGCCTGCCAGCGCCAGATCGGGCTGGCCTGCTGGCTCGGCAAGAAGCTCGGCCTGAGCCGGGACGACCTGGACTCGGTGGTCGCCGACACGGTCATCCGCAGCGCCCTGCTGGTGCTTTTCATCAAGGATGCGCCGCTGGAGATCCCGGGGCGAACTGGTCTGGCCAAACTGTTGCAGGCCGCCCGGAAAAAGCCGGCGAAACTCGATGAAGCACGACTGAATGCTTTTCTGGCGAATGCACCGGAAGATTTCCAGACGGCAACACGCAATGCGCTGACAAGGTTTGTCAGTGAAATCATCCCCGAACTGCGCGCCAGCGACAAAAGCACCGATGCGCTGCTGCACGGCGAGACAGCCGGTGATTACTTCATCAATGAAAGCGTTTCCGAAGCAATCGGGGAATACGATCAGTTGGTCGCCAAGGAATGGCACCGCGTCACCAAGGGCGATGGCGACGACGCCAATGTCGTTGCCACCGTCTTTCTGTTGGTGGCAACCGGTTTTGCCCCCAAGGCCAGCCTGCTGCAACGGGAAGCCAAGGAGATCATCCAGTCATTCAGAAAATCCGGTTTCAATTCACCAGCGGTGATCGATTTCATCGAAGCGCACGCACCGCACGAGATGCGTGATGACCTGAAGGATCTCTGGCTTGAAGACCTGCGGCCGGAAGCAGAAACACAACTCGCCGACCTCGATCCTGAAATGCCGGACAGCCACATGGAACGTGCCCTGCGCTATATCCAGAAAACCTGCCAGACCTCCTGGAAGGGACGCGGCCGCTAAATGGTGTGGGGTGTCTGGCTCTCCCCATAACACCCCACCCAAAACTCACATTCATGCCCGATTTTTGGGCATTTTTTGCACCATCCATGGCCGCCAGCCCTGCATCTGCACCATTTCCGCGCATCATGAAATATTGCTGCCATGGCCGCCATTTAGGGGTTTCCTGCCCCCTATAATGGACTCGATTTCCCGAAAAATTCGGGTAAAAAAGGAAGTCGACCGGAGATCATTCAACCCTCCTTCGGCTTCACTCAACGAGAAAATTGCTGCGAGCTGGCGCAGAGATTTTTCGCTTTTTCATGAGTACCAGTCAGGAGCAAGCCATGCAGCAGTTCACACCACAAGGTCAGCAGTTCATTCAGAATTTGGCGCAGCGCTATAACGTCAGTACCGATGCCGTGGTCAACATGGTTTATGCGGTCATGAATGGCAACGGCACAATGGCGCAATTCAGCCATCCGGATCTCGGCGGCTCCGGCCAATGGATGCAGGGCGGCATGACCATGGTCGGCGACATGTTCAATTACGGCTTGAAATCCAAGGTTGATGGCTTGTGCGTGGAAATCTCCAACCAGCTGATGAACCAGCCTGGCAGCTTTCAGCCGGTCTCCAGCCAGTCGCAATATCAGTCGTCACACAATGCGCCGAGTGGCAGCTTGTTTGTTTCAGCTGCGGCAGCCGGCCAGTGGTGGCCGAGCGATCTCGGCTCACCCTCCTCCACCGGTGCGCAAAACAATGTGCGTTACGCCGTCTTCCCGGCAACACGCCGGCTGGCCGTCGAATTGAATGGCCAGACGACGATTTACGACACGCTTGATCATTCAATCGGCGGCGTTTCGCAGCAACAGGGCAGCAATGACTCGATGACCTTCAACAGCCAGTATGGCGTGGTCAACGTCAGCAACCTGCCGGTGATTAGCGTCGACGGTTTCACCCCGCAGCCGCCGGCCGCACAATTTCAGCCGCCCCAATTTACTGAAGTGCTGACCGAAGTTCCTTCCTTCGCTCCGCCCGCCGCCTTTGATGGTGACGTCTTTGCCAAAATCGAGCGATTGGCCGACCTTTTTCAAAAAGGTGTACTGACCGAGCGCGAGTTCACCACCAAGAAGGCGGAACTGCTCAGCCAGGTTTGAGCGTAACGGTGCACCATTAACGGGTTTGCCGGGGTATTCGCCTTCATTAACGGGGGCGAATACCGTTTCGCCACCCTCAGCAGTTGGCCTTCACTGCCGCCGCTTCAGCAGCAAGCCGCTTTCCAGATGCGGCGTATAGGGAAACTGATCGAACACCGCGGTGGCCACGATCTCGTGCGTCGCCTGCAGTGCGATAACATTTTCGAGCAGGGTTTGCGGGTTGCACGAGATATAAATGATGTTCTCGAAGCGGCTGGCAAATTCCAGGGTTTGGGCATCCAGGCCGCTACGGGGCGGATCGACAAATAGTGTCGAGAAGCGGTACTGATCGAGATCGATATTCAGCAACTGGGTGAATTTTTTGGACTTGTCGATAGCCGCGCTGATCTCTTCGCTGGACAAGCGGACTACAGCCACGTTGTTCAGTCCGTTGGCAGCGAGGTTGTATTCCGCCGCCTTGACGGAAGACTTGGCCACTTCGGTCGCCAACACACGTTCAAAATACGGCGCCAATGCCACGGTGAAATTGCCGTTGCCACAGTAAAGCTCAAGCAAATCGCCGCCGAGTCCGCTGGCCTGCTGGCAAGCCCAGGCCAGCATTTGCCGATTCACGCCGCCGTTGGGCTGGGTGAAGCTGCCCTCAATCTGCTGGTAACGCAAGGTACGGCCATTCAGTTCAAACTCTTCCAGCAGCCAGTCGCGCTCCACCACCAGCTTCCGCCCCCGACTCCGGCCGATCATCTGTACTTTGAGCTCGGCAGCCAGCCGCTGTGCGGCCGCTTCCCAACGCGGGCCGATAGGCTGGCGGTAGATCAGGGTAATCATTAGCTCACCACTCAGGGTGGCGAGAAAATCCACCTGAAAAAGACCATCCTTCAGCGTGTTGCTGGCCTGAAGGTACTCGCGCAGGCGCGGCATGATGGCGCAGATCGACTCCACCGCAACCGGAAAATCCTCAATGGCCACCGGCAACTTCGGGTTGGCAGCACCGAACATCGCGTAGTCGACACGCTTGTTTTCATGAGTGACGTGAAACTCGGCACGCAAGCGGTAATGCAACGCTTCTGAACGAGCAATTTCGGGTTCGGTGATACCAAGCGGCGTAAAGGCCTGCACGAACAGCGCAACTTTTTCAGCGAGCTGGGTGGCGTAATCGGAGGGAATGATGTTTTGTAGCGGCATAAGGTAGTTTGCCGTTTGTGGCTCATAGGGAACCTGAACGGCAGGAAAACAATGAGAAATGGAACCGCTTGAGCAGTTCGACCGAGGGCGGAATATACACGGGCAAAACCTCAAATTGAGCGCTTTTTGGCAGTTGACCGCAGAAACTCAGTCTCAATCCCGGATTCATCAGCAACCCGACCAAAGAAGGCATTCACCGACACTTCGCAGCAAAACGCGTCATTCGTTCAACGAAATATCAACCCCGAAATTGCTGGCTGGCTAGCCCGGCAACTTGCGTTTGAGGGCTTTTGGCGACGACGGCCGCACGCTCGAGCCTTGCGAGGCGATACGGCACACATCCGTACTCGCCCGTTCATTCAGCACTCGCCCGGCCAGCCAGGAGATTCCGCCGGTGGCAACGGCAATACCAAGCGTTGCCGCCTCCTGCGCGGCGCCTTTGGGGTCGATGCCGACTTCCGGGGTCTGCAACGGCCCCTTGAGCATCACCAACTGGGCCAGACTGGATTGGGTGAGACCGAGCCCCTTCTTGGCTTGCGGTTGAAACACCAGCGACAGGGTCTGCCTGACCAAGTCAACCTCGCCACTGGCCGAGACAGCGATCTGTTTCGTTTCCATGGCAATCGAGCGGTCTATCCTGGCCATCCCATGCAAAAGCGGCAGACGCACCACCGCACACTCGATGTCCAGTCCTTGCTGTACATGCTGCCCCGGAACCAGCACCTGCAACAAGATTTCCAGTGGTTTGAGTTCCAGTGCAGCTGCCTTGCCTGCGAATGTCGTATTTCTTATGGAAAGCAGCACATCCCCGGTTGCCGAAGCAGCCAGGAGGCGCGGTGTTACACCCGTCAGTGTCAGATTGGCCTTGAGATCGGCCAGGCCGCCGCGAAAGCGTTCATCGTTCCCCGATAGCGCTCCCGCAGAAAGCCCTTTGGCATCGATAACCAACACCGTCCGTGGCGCGACACCGGTGTGCTGAGTGATCTCCATTCGTCCCTTGACCGGAGCCCCCTCCGCTGCAAGTGACAGCTGATCAATGACAAATAGACCGGGTTCAGCCTTCAGTCGGCCCGATACTGCCGACAAGGATGGAATACCGTGCAACAAAAGCTGATCAATCCGAAACTCCAAGTCCATCGGAATCGTCGGCAAGGCAGCAAACGGCAGAGGAGCATCGCCAAACAGTTGCGCCTGGCCTTTGGCGGCGGCAGGCAGAGACTTGCCGGTGAACCACTTATCGACATCAATCAGTGGCGATGAAAGCTGTCCCTCAATACGTAAACTTGCCCCGCTGCTATCGACGGTAATTCGGCCGTCCACTTCCTGCCCGGCGTGCACCACCCGCAACGAATCGGCACGAATCAAATCGGCAGTACGCACCAGCGTTGCACGGATATCGAGCGGCAGCGGCAACCTCACATCACTGGCAAACAAAGCGCTTAATGCTGTTGCAGCGCTGATCCGGGCCGACAGTTCGGCACCGGCAGTTCTTGTCCCCTTCTCCGTCCCAATTTTGCCGGTCGCCAAGAGCTCGGCACCTTCGGTTGCGAAACGCAGATCGAACGGCCAGTCGGCTTCGCTATCCAGGAGCTTGCCCAGTCGGCCGATCTGACCATTGATCTGCCAGCGCTGGCGCTCATATTCCAAGGCCGCAGAAAGCTGTGCTTGATCGCCCTGCAATTGCATCTCCAGTTTTTTGATATTCACCCCACGCGCCGTGCCTTTGTCACCATCGCGGTAGGTAATGCGCGAGTCGGATAATGTGAGCCGTTCGAGGTCAATCACCGGCACGGAGGCGTCGTGCTTACGGTCAGTCGCCTCATTGCTGGCAAACATCCAGTTGAACCCTCCTTTCCCGTTGGATTCAAGCAAGGCATCAGCTCCTTTTACATCCACGCTCAAGATACGGATCTCTTCGTACAACAAGGGGCGCAGTGCAATCTCGAAGGCAACTTGCTGCAATGTCACCATCTCGGGGCGCGTCCCCCAAACAGCATTGCTGAGCGCAACATCATTGGCGACCACAGCAAAGGTAGGCAAAAAGCGAATCGACAACTCACCGTTGACGCGAAAGTCACGCCCGGTAGTACGCTTAATTTCTTCGCCAAGCATGGCAGCCAGTCGTGCCGGCGGAAAAGCCGCCACCAAGGCAAAATAAGCCGCTGAAAACAGGAGGACGGCGCAAGCAACAATAATGACGCCGAGGCGCCAGTGGCGTTTTACTGAGGGTAATGCTGTCATGGCGAAACGCTGTTCATCGGAACCCCGGTTGAGTCGTGGCGCATCAAGCGCACATGTAATTTGAGCATAGCCGATTGCAAAGAATCAGCCCGGCTGCGAATACAAGCTTCAATTTGCTCCGGGGCAGGCAGCGGCTTGAGCAACGGTAAATCTACTCAAAACCGGGTCATTAAAAATACACCCATACATGTATATATCGGTCATATGGGAAGCCATAGGCTGCTGAACTTTTTTCGAAAACATGTCTCGAATGACGCTGTACCGTCGTATGCAAGGGGAACTGTACGCATTCACACCGGAGCATCGACAAAGCCAGCGTTAATTCATGTAGCATCAAAAAATGCATTATGTCTATTGATGCGGTGTGACCTAATTTGTTCGGGAAAGTAGCGCCAAATCAGCAAACCGTAACCGGGAGAAGCCAGGATGTCCGAGACATTTAGCAGGAATACAAAGGGTGTATCTGCCAACAATACACTTTACGCGCAGCCCGACCTCAGCAGCGGCATGAATGCCGTCATGCAAGCCTGGGGCCCCGTCGGTGAGTACATGACCGACGCCATGCAGCGCACCATTCTTTTCTGGGACGTAATGCGCCAACGCAGCGACCAATACTATGCGCAGAAGGCGAAGGCCGTCCCGCACGTCCTCAACTTCGATGCCGAACTGGTCCTTGATGCCCGCACTTTCAAACGGCCGGTCAATTACCTGCTGGTGCGCGTCACCCCGCCAGCAGGGGTGACGACCAATCCGCGGCAACGCCCCTTCGTGGTCGTAGACCCGCGGGCCGGACACGGCCCCGGCATTGGCGGCTTCAAGGCCGACAGCGAACTCGGTGTCGCCATGCGCGCCGGGCACCCCTGCTACTTCGTCGGTTTCACCCCCGAACCGATGCCTGGCCAGACCATCGAAGACATCATGCTTGCCGAGGCGATTTTCCTCGAAAAGGTGATTGAGCTACACCCGGAAGCAGAGGGCAAACCCTGCATCATTGGCAATTGCCAAGCCGGCTGGGCCGTGATGATGCTGGCCGCGACGCGGCCCGAGTTGTGCGGCCCGGTCATCGTTCCCGGCTCACCACTCTCCTACTGGGCCGGTATCGAAGGCGAGAACCCAATGCGCTACACCGGTGGCCTGGCCGGTGGCAGCTGGATGACCGCACTGGTCAGCGACCTTGGTAACGGCAAGTTCAATGGTGCCCATCTGGTCAAGAATTTTGAAAACCTCAATCCGGCCAACACACACTGGAGCAAGGATTACGACATCTGGTCGACCGTCGACAGCGGCGCCCAGCGCTTCCTCGAATTCGAAAAATGGTGGGGCGGCCACGTCAATCTCAACGGCGAGGAAATCCAGTGGATCGTCGATCAGCTGTTTGTCGGCAACAAACTCGCCACCGCCGAAATCATGACCAGCGACGGCCAGCGCATCGACCTGCGTAACATCCGCTCGCCGATCATCTGCTTCTGCTCCAAGGGCGACAACATCACCCCACCGCAACAGGCCCTGGGCTGGATCGCCGACCTTTACGCCAAGGACGACGACATCCGTGCCTGCGGCCAGACCATCATCTATGCCATTCACGAAAGTGTCGGCCATCTCGGCATCTTCGTCTCCGGCGGCATCGCCAAGAAAGAGCATCAGGAATTCGCCTCCAATATCGATCTGATCGATGTTTTGCCCCCCGGCCTGTACGAGGCGGTGATGACATCGAAGACTGGCGAAGCAGAGAATCCGGATATGGTCGTCGGTGACTGGATTGTCCGTTTCGAGCCGCGCACCCTGGATGACATCCGTACCATCGTCCAGCCCGATCTCGAGAACGAACGCCGCTTTGCTGCCGTCAAGCGGGTGTCGGAAATCAATCTCGGCCTCTATCGCACCTTGCTCCAACCACTTGTCAAAGCGTCCGTGAATGATCAGACGACCGAGTGGATGAAAAAACTCAGCCCGTCCGAACTGCCATTTGAAATTTTTTCAAATCGCAATCCGCTGATGCAAGGACTCGCCCAACTTGCCGAGCAGGTGCGTCAGCAGCGCCAGCCGGCTTCGCCGGACAATCCTCTCCTGAAGTGGCAAGCGATGGTTTCGGAAAGCATTATCACGGCGCTCAATGGCTATCGCGATCTGCGCGACAAAAGCCTGGAGCAGATTTTCCTGGCGACTTACGGCTCCCCAGTGCTGCAAGCCATGGTCGGGCTAAACGCCTCGGACGAGTCGCCCCGAAAACGCCCCGGCGGTGAACCTGAGCGCCTTGCTTTCATCCAGAAGCGCATCACCGAACTAAAGGCCGGTCTTGCCGAGGGTGGCTTGCGCGAAGCGGTCATTCGCAGCCTGGTTTATATCGGCATGGCCGGTGAGGGAGTGGATGAGCGCGCCTTCAACGTACTGCGACAGATTCGTGCTGAAAATGGCGGGATACCACTACCGGAATTCAAGCAAATGTTGCGTGAGCAGTACTTCGGCCTGTTGCTCGACCCCGAGGCAGCACTTGCCGCCATTCCGTCCATGCTGCCGGCTGATTCTGCAGCGCGTGGCAAAGCGCTGGAAGCGATTCAGCGAACGGTCAGTGCCGCCGGTGAGGTTACTGGCGAACGGGCGAAACGACTGGCGCAGGTTGAAGCACTGTTTACTGCTGGCGAGCCAAAGAAAACAGCTGGCAAGGGGCCGCTTCGAGTGGCTTGAACCGTATAGATAAAGAGGGACATCATGGAACACAAGCATGAGAAATACGAACGTCTGATCGCTCGCTGCAAGACTTTGGCCCCCATTCCCACCGCTGTTGCCCATCCGTGCGACGAAAGTTCGCTGAGGGGGGCGGTGGAGGCGGCTGAGATGGGCATCATGCAGCCGATCCTGGTTGGTCCGCGGGACAAAATCAAAGCTGTGGCGGCGCAGTTTGATCTCGACATCTCCAAGTACGAAATAGTTGATGCGGAGCACAGCCACGCCTCCGCCGCGGCTGCCGTGCAACTGGCCCGTGAGGGAAAGGCCGAAATGCTGATGAAGGGCAGTCTGCACACCGATGAGTTGATGGGGGCCGTGGTACGTAGCGCCACCGGCCTGCGCACCCAGCGACGAATCAGCCACGCCTTCATCATGGATGTGCCGAGCCTCGACCGGGTGATCATCGTCACCGATGCCGCGATTAACATCTTCCCGACCCTGGAGGACAAAAAGCACATCGTTCAGAACGCCATCGATCTCTCGATCGCCCTGGGCTTTCCTCAACCCAAGGTGGCGATTCTATCCGCCATGGAGACAGTCAATCCCGATGTGCCATCGACGGTCGAGGCGGCCGCCCTGTGCAAGATGGCGGATCGCAAGCAGATCACCGGCGGCCTGCTCGATGGTCCGCTGGCGCTGGATAACGCCATCGACCTCAACGCGGCGCGGATCAAGAAGATCGACTCACCGGTGGCAGGGATGGCCGACATTCTCGTGGCGCCCGATCTGGAAGCCGGCAACATGCTGGCCAAGAGCCTCAGCTTCATGGCCGATGCCGACGCCGCCGGCATCGTGCTGGGGGCCCGGGTACCGATCATCCTGACCAGCCGCGCCGACTCGGTGATGACGCGTCTTGCATCCTGTGCGGTAGCGGCGCTGGTGGCCCAGTTCCGGCGGGAAAATATCAGCAAGGCTGTGACCTGATGAGCAATGCCATTCTGGTTCTTAATGCCGGTTCTTCCAGCATCAAGTTCTCGCTCTTTCTGGAACGTGGTGAGTCGCTGGACCTGTTTCTCGGCGGACAACTGGAGGGGTTGTACACCGCACCCCGGTTCAAGGCAAAGGATGCGGTCAACGCCATTATTGGCGAAAAACAGTGGGGAGAAGGTCATTCGCTCGGTCACGATGGCGGCATCACCTATCTGGCCGACTTCCTGCAGGCGCAGATCGGGGAACACCAACTGGTTGCGGTGGGCCACCGCGTGGTGCATGGCGGCCTCGAGTACGCTACACCGGCGAACCTGACGGCCGAAATCGTCGACCGTCTGGAGCAACTGATCCCGCTGGCGCCCTTGCACCAGCCGCATAACCTGAAGCCGATCCGCCTGTTGCTGGCCAACCGTCCGGAACTGCTCCAGGTGGCCTGCTTCGACACCGCCTTCCATCGGGCTCAACCGGCGCTTGCCCAGGCGTTTGCACTGCCGGCCGAGATTACCGACCGGGGCGTGCGGCGCTTCGGCTTCCACGGCCTTTCCTACGAATACATCGCTTCCGTTCTGCCGCAACATGATGCCAGGGCTGCTCAGGGGCGCGTTGTCGTGCTGCACCTTGGTAACGGCGCCAGCATGTGTGCAATGCAGGCGGGCAGGAGCATGGCCAGCACGATGGGGTTCACCGCGGTTGACGGGCTACCGATGGGCACCCGTTGCGGCAATCTGGACCCGGGCGTCATCCTTTACCTGATCGATGAACTGAAGATGGATGCCCGTGCCATCGAGAAATTGCTCTACCAGCAGTCCGGGCTGCTTGGCGTCTCGGGCCTCTCCAGCGACATGCGTACGCTGCTGGATTCGACCGACCCAAAAGCAAGGTTTGCGGTCGATTTGTTCGTTTACCGCGTTGCCCGGGAATTGGGTTCGCTCGTTGCTGCGCTGGGCGGACTCGATGCATTGATATTTACCGCCGGGATTGGCGAACATTCGGTGGCGATCCGCGAACGCGTCTGCCAGGCCGCTGCATGGCTCGGGGTGGAGCTTGATCCTGTTGCCAATGCGGCCGGTGGGCCACGCCTTAGCACGACGGCAAGCCGGGTTCCGGTCTGGGTGATTCCGACGAATGAAGAACTGATGATCGCCCGGCATACCCAAAACATTCTGAAAACCATCCTCTGAGGAGCATCGCATCATGATCGACGAATCCCCCCGTCCCATTCTCAAGGGCAAAAAAGCCCTGGTAATCGGCATCGCCAATGACAGTTCAATTGCCTATGGTTGCGCCAAGGCGTTTCATGAACTCGAAGCTGATGTAGCCATCACCTACCTCAACGAAAAATCAAAACGCTTTGTCGAACCACTGGCCCAGGCCATGGAGTCGCCGATCTTCATGCCACTCGATGTCAGTCAGCCGGGGGAACTCGAAGCCGTGTTCGAGGAAATCACGAAGAAATGGGGCAAGCTCGATATTCTGGTGCACTCCATCGCCTTCGCCCCCAAGGAAGATTTGCAGGGTGGTTTGCTCAACTGCTCGGCAGCAGGCTTTGCCCAGGCGATGGATATCTCGTGCCATTCCTTCATTCGTATGGCCAAGCTGGCGGCGCCGCTGATGACCGATGGTGGTTCGATGTTTGCGATGAGTTACCACGGTGCTAACGAAGTGGCACCCAACTACAATATGATGGGACCGGTCAAGGCAGCACTGGAATCTGCCTGTCGCTATCTCGCCTACGAACTCGGGCCGCAGGGTATCCGGGTGCACGCCATTTCTCCGGGACCACTCAAGACCCGCGCGGCATCGGGGCTGAAAGACTTTGAACTGCTGCTGAATGAGGCTGCCCAACGAGCGCCGCTCGGTGAACTGGTCGATATCATGGATGTCGGTTTCACCTGCGCCTTCCTTGCCACGCCTTACGCCCGGCGGCTGACCGGCAACACGATCTATGTCGATGGCGGCGTGAACATCATGGCGTGACCCAAGCGGTCGACATCCCGGAAAATACCGGGTGTCCTGAGATGCAAAATTCGCTTGTTTTCAGGGTCGACCGCAGCAATCGAAAAGTCCAACGCGACGAGCTCGGAAAATATCGAACAAGCCGCCGCGCTGAATAAGGAGGCTGTTTCTTGACGGGCGATTTACTGGCCAGCGCTGGCGGCACCACGAACTGGAGCGAGCGGTTGGGGCCGGGCGCCATGGTCCTGCGCGGCTTTGCCGCCCGACAGACAGAAAATCTGGCGACGGAGATTCAACAGATCACTGCTCAAGCCCCGTTTCGTCACATGGAAACCCCTGGCGGTTTTCGCATGTCGGTGGCCATGAGCAATTGTGGCACCCTGGGCTGGGTGGCCGACCAGACCGGCTACCGCTATCAGGCAGTT
>Ga0209582_1001014_pt1 | contig 14857 bp, 15 predicted proteins | sample KloWWTmetKNB5Kit_FD_187176 | JGI IMG/M metagenome (GOLD analysis project Ga0209582, IMG submission 187176) | Active sludge microbial communities from Klosterneuburg, Austria, studying microevolution and ecology of nitrifiers - Klosterneuburg... | ecosystem: Engineered > WWTP > Aerobic digester >...
TGGTATTTCCATTGACTATTGAAACATAACTTGAACCATTGTAGGTAACTACTTCGAGATAATTGTAGGTTGTGCTACCGTTCCAACCACCAACAGGAGTTAAAGAATAGCCACTTTTTCCCGACCAACCGCTTATGCCACTGCCGGAAACTCCGCTCCAACCCGAAATCGTTTCACCCGAATAGCCGCTCCAACCCGAAATCGTTTCACCCGAAAATCCCGATATACCACTGCCGGAATAGCCACTAATACCACTGCCGGAATAGCCGCTGTAACCCGAAACTGTTTCGCCGGAATAGCCGCTGATTCCTGATGCTGATGCTGCACCGTCAAGTCCCGACATACCCGAATAGCCGGATATACCAATGCCGGAGAAACCGCTTACGCCCGACGCTCCGCTAAAACCGGACTGAGCTACACGTTGCCACCAAACACCAATATTTGCTATATCACTTGGATCATGGTTAAGATTTGTATCTACTAATGAAACATAGCTTGTACCATTATAATAAACGACATAATACCGTTGATAAGGCGTTATTCCATTCCAATCGCCCGCAGGAAACCACGTAAAACCTGATGTTCCACTTGTGCCTGACCATCCAGACCAACCGCTTAACCCACTGCCGGAAATTCCGCTCCAACCGCTCCAACCACTTGTGCCGATTCTCCCGCTGAATCCCGATATGCCTGACCCACTTACACCGCTCCAACCACTTAAACCACTGCCGGAAACTCCGCTCCAACCACTTGTAGAAGCACCGGAATAGCCCGATATTCCACTGCCCGAATATCCACTAATCCCCGATATACTTGCGCCCGAATATCCACTAATCCCCGATATACTTGCGCCCGAAAACCCGCTTACGCCCGAATCTCCTGATTGAGCGAGACGTTGCCACCAAACGCCGATATTGGCATTGTCTGCCGGATCGTGATTGGTATTGCCATTGACAAGCGAAACATAACTGCCACCGTTGTAGCTGACTACTTCGAGATAGTTGTACGTTGTGCCGGCATTATAACCGCCGACAGGAGTTAAGGATGCGCCAGAATAACCACTTACCGATGTTCCTGCAACGCCTGACCAACCACTGTAACCGGAAACTGTTATTCCCGACCAACCACTTATCCCACTGCCTGATACTCCGCTCCAACCACTTATCCCACTGCCTGATACTCCGCTCCAACCTGATACTCCGCTTCCACTATACCCTGATATTCCACTGCCGGAAAAACCGCTCGTCCCTGATGCTCCAACTGCGCCGCTAAAACCACTTAAACCACTGCCGACTGCACCCGAAAAACCGGACTCGCCAGACCAGCCGCTAAAACCTGAAATATTTGACTCACCCGAAAAACCGGACTCGCCAGAAGCACCCGATACGCCGCTGCCTCCGCCTCCGCCTGTTGTGAAGCCGAAATCACCGGTAAATGGTACATTGCATTGTGGAACTGCCATAGATATAACCTATTTTTTTAATTTTAGATTGACTTTAACCCACGGAACAATTATTTGCTCTGCGAGTGTCATTTTTAGTCGCCCAACTTTTGTAAAATCATATTTATTAAGCACTTCCACTAAATCTTCGTGAATATCATATACCGAAACTTGGCGAATTGGGCTACGCCGAATTGGGATATATTTGTCTGCAAGTGCTTCTAATTTTTCAAGGTTTAATTGACGTTCCTTCGGACTATACGCCGATATATCAATTTGTCGGGCTATTTGTACGAGTTTTGTTGGAACATCAGTATTGAGGAGTTGTTGTGCCATTGTTTTGGGAGTTATTTCATTGGAAAAATATCGGCAGGATTCACGGAATTTGCCGCGTTTTTTGCTGTATCAAGAGTTGTTTGTTGTTGTTGTAATTCTTGTTCGTATTCCGGCGTAGGAGTTGCGTCCGCGCCGAATGATTTCAAGATTCCCGGCACGGCATTTGGATAGCGTTTATTGACTGCATCCATAGCCACGCCCATTAGTTTGCCCAAAATTGGAACGCTCACACCGGCAATAATTTCACCGATTCCTGAGAGCGAATTTTGCTTTTCCTCTTGGGCTTTTTTAATTTGTTCTATTTGGTCGGTTAATTGTGCAATCTGTGATTTTTCACGGTCTTTCTCGCGTTGATGTTCAAAATCATCGTTCAAAGTTTGAATGCTTTTTTCGTTGTTTTCTTTTGCCGCTTCCAAATCTCTTTCGGCAAAGAATATTTTTTTTTCGAGTTCTAATTTTTCGGGCAACCATTCCGCATTCAACTCTTTTAATTCGCCTATTTCTGCGTTTTTATCTTCGATAATGCCGTTGAGATACATGATTCGTTCCTCGTTTGCGGCGATGATACGTTGCAATTCCGAAACTTTTGGCGAATATTGAATATTGTCGGCAAGATTTGTTTGCTCGGATTGAGGGCTTTTGAACTGACCTTCCGTAACGTATTGCAGTGATTCATCTTCAGAAATAGTATAAACTTTAAAAATTTTATCTAATGGTTTCATTTTGAGAGGATTTTTTTTGAAGAAATCTTCCCAAGTTTTACATTTTACACTAATTATATCAATACCGGGTATTGAATATTCCGAACCTGCCCGCAACACGGCATAGCCGGGCTGTGAGTCCGAAGTTGGGATTCCTATTCGATATATTACATTTTTATCAATTAATTTTGCCATTTTTTTAGGGGAGTTTAATTTCTTTTCAGTCTAAAAAATACCAACGCCAGAACCGGATACCTTTGTAATTTACCTGTTGGCGGAGTATCGTTATCACCAATATACTGAGCGCATTTAGCGTAAATTTTTACACTTTTTATCGGCTCGCTTGTCATTCTATAATGAAACGTCTCGCAGTGCGGAAGCGGAACACCAATAGATTGATCGGCGATACTGTTATTGCCGCCAAGTCCTGCTTCACCTGTACTCAAAAATGGATTGCCGTTAATTTCAAGTTTCGGATTGAACCAATTGGGCTGCCACTGTCCTATCATGCCGTTATGAAATCCGGCTTGTGCGTAAATTTTTGTGTTACTGAGCGCACTGTTTTTGATAAGATTTATCGTTTCGGTGTCCTGATATAAGTGGTCGTCTGCATCCATTTGAGTTGAACCAACTAAAATAGAATCATACACATAAAATTCTACCCGGTCAATCAAAAATTCTTCATTTGAAGACAGGGCAAATACTCGCTCTAATCCACCGCAGTAGCGCAGTTCATCCGTGTATGGATTCACTAATTTTTGCTTCGATTGCTGTGCAACTGTTTCTGTTTGTGCGTCTCGTTCCATTTGAATATTCCAACCGTTTATTTGGTCAGGAACATACGAAGCGGTAAATTCACCCGGCTCGGTAACAGACATAAACCGTCCATAGATCGAAACGGGAAATTCTTCCAGTAAATCTGAGCTTAGTGAACATCCAAGCGACATTTTAACCTCTCAATTCATAATATTGGATTGCAAATTCCCATGTTACGGGGAAGTTATTTGCGGCAGTTGCACCCATAATGCTATGAGTTACTTCCACTTTCAAATTGTCTAAATTCCTGACAAGCCAATAATAGCCGTTCACGTTGTCGGTATTCATATCATTCCAAGCGAATACATCAACCGGATTAAACGTAGTTTTTTCTTTCGTGAGGGTAATTTTTGCTTTGTAAATATCACGTGCCGTAATGATTTGATTGATGGCACGAGTTGAACCTGTTCCTGCTGCTCCTGAACTATCCCACAACGTAAATACGCTCCGGTAAATCAATATATCACAGGCGTTTTGTTGGAATGTTGCACTGCTTGAACCACCGCTTGACGTAATACTCGCAGATATTACATCGTGCATTTTGCACTGTGGTTTTATCATTTTGAGTGCTTCTTCATACGAAATCATTTCCATTTTTTTTTATAGATTAATTGTTGATAAATGTTTAAAATGTAGGGCGCAGAGCAAGTCATACGCCCATACAAAATAAAATTCCAAATACTTAGACTTTACGCGCTTGTTCGATTGCTTTGAATCGGAGCGTAATACTATAACCACGATCCGCCGGAGTTGAAGTCGCACTAACTGCTGGCAAACCTGAACCCGGAAGAAGCGGAGTAATTGCGGCGGCATACGCAGGGAATACTAATCCATCGGGAACTACCATACGGATTGACAATTTCTGAGCGATACCGAATTGAATTTTTTGTTGCAATTGGTACGTTGAGAATGCTTTTGCAACTTGGGTATAAGAAGTTACACCGGCTGCCGATGAAGTTACTACCCATGTGTAGGGGAGCAAGTCGGCAAGGGAAACTTCCAAAATACCGGAGCGTTTATCTTGATCAATGATAATCCGTGTAGATTTTTCAAATTCCATTAACGCATTTTGTTGTAAAGCGGCATCATAATTTGTGGTTACGTCGAACCTGAAATTATGCGACGCTGTAACACGTTGGGCATCATACGCGGTCGCGCTTGTAACCGGTAATTTTAAATTTTGATAAGCCGACGCTGTGCTTTCATCAAGATTAAAAAATTTCTTCTCGCGAAGTGTTTCGGTTGGACGGAAAAAAATTGTTCCGATGAGATCTTGTTCCGTAAGAAGAACATTATCCATTTGATTTCCCTGCCCGTGGGTGGAAAAATCATTAATTGAGACTGATTCAGCCATAATACTATCCTTTAAAAAAAATTAAACTATAAATAATTAAACTACTTAATTTGCACCCGCCATAAATCGGGCTACCTGACCATCACTGAGTGTACTTTGCGGAGTTAAGCCAACGGCATAACCACTCAAATTACTTGGGTGTGCTTGTGGAAGCAAACCTTGACCATATCCATTCATCGTCGGAGGAGTTGCCGGAAGCAATCCTTCATTATAGCCACTTAGATCGTTAGGAGTTGCCTCTGGTAACAATCCTTGACCATAACCACTTACAGGGGTTGCGCTTACGCTCTCTCTGTCTAATATGGTTATATCCTTGCCACCTACATTAATTTGTCGCGCACCTGCCGGTAATGCCATATCATCACCCGCCATATCATCACCCATCGAACTGAGGGCTTTCGGATCAAACCGAAACAGATAGGTATTGAAAACAGGGTAAAATAAAATATCGTTCAACCGCGCATACGCTACGTGCGCCGTCATTGCGCCTACTGCACCCACAGCAAATTCTATACTACCGGTCATTAAACCACCGGCTATTGCTGTTCCTGCACCTGTCAAAACACCCTTCCAACCCGTCATATCAATTCGCTTTACCGAACCACCTTCTTCTGTCTTTTTCATCGAAAATGCCTCAATCATCGTTGGCACTGCTACGTAGGTAATTGCACCTGCCGCCGCCATCCCAAATGCTTTGAGAGCTTTTCCCGATAATCCGACTTTTAGATTATCTATTGCTTTTTTAGCATAGTTCATAGAAACCTCTATGTTTATAAAATATAATTAGTTAATTACTTTGTAATGCTGTCAATTGCAAGTTGTAATTGCTCTTGAATACGCCCGAAACATTCATTTTCCACCGAAACTTCGTCGCTCGGCGTGAAAAAGTTTGCAATCCGTTTTAAACTTGCATTTTGGGCTATTTCACCTACACTTGTTCCTGTCAGTTGCTCATAATAATTGATTTCATCAAGAGCGCACGAAACATGATAGTTATCTGCATGATTTGATAAAATTGAACGGATTGGAGTACCCTGTGTTGGAATTGCTGTTGTTTTCGGCGTTTCTTCCACTGTTTTTTTTGTTTTTGCCATGAGAGTATTGTAAATTTTACGGTCTGTTGAATACGTAAGCGTGTTGGGCTATTGCACTTCCACCACCAATTGCCGCGCTTAATCCAAGCCGTTTTGTTATGAAATATGAAACTGTGCCAACCACAATTCCTGTTATTGTCGGATTCACTTTTTCCAATAAATTTTGAGGAGTAGCAAGTACCACCGGCACTGCCGAACCACCGGTTTTTGTATTTGCGTTTGTTGCCGCTGTACCCGTGTTGTTGCCTGTGCGGTAGGGATTTACACCCGATTCCTTAATATTTTGACTACCACCACCACCACTACCACCGGGCTTTACTCCACCGGCAATTTTATCAATTGTTGAAAACGTGTCGTTATCAATGTATCCATCACCGGAGGTATTTCCGGGAAGAACGCCAACTTTTTTTCCGACATCGGCGGCTGTTGTAACCGTTTTATCTATAACGCCACCTTTTTCAATGCCGAGCGCGTTTGCGGCTGTATCAATCAAACCTTGTCCGATTTGACTTAAATCAAAGCCATCTGATAATCCTACTTGTCCGTACATTTTGTTACCTCTAATAAAATAAGTTTGTTAATTGCAATCGTTGCATGGTTCTTGTATCACTGTTTGTTGCGGAGGATATTCATAAATCGTTCTCGTGTGCGATTCCACCACCTTTGGGCAATTAGTACATTCACCATTTTTATACACCGGCTTTTCACTGATTTTCGGAGGAGTTGCCGTTGTAATTTTCGGCGTTTCCGTTTGCGCCGATTTTGTTTTCAATTCCGCTACATACTTCGTAAGTAAATCTGTGTAAATCTCTATTTGTTCATTGTGTTGTAATTGCAAATCTTCTTTAGTTGCACCATTGCTTCTATCTATTTCGGTGCGAAACGCTTCGTCCATTTGCTCAAATTTCAATTGCCATTTTTCAAGTTCATTTCTAAGCCGAGTAATTTCTGCTTTGTCATTCGTATTGCTTACTTCCTTAATCGTCGTTGTATTCGTTGAGGGCTTTTGACTAAGTATCAATTGCCGCACTTCTTCAAGCGATTTCGATAATTTTGCAATCTCCGTACATTCCTCGCACGGTTTGTTCAGTTTTTGCTCTAAGTTGTTGATTTTTTGAGTAAATAAATCTGTTTGCTCTTTCAGTAATTTCTCTAAATCAATTTTTTGAGTAGCATCCGTTGTTGTCTGAATTTCTTTGGTAATTGTCGTTGTCGTAATCGGAAATTGGTACCGTAAAAATTCAAGCTCCTTCGTTATTTGAGCAAGTTCTGAGGAATAATCTTTTTGATAAACCGTGTTTTTACTGAGAATTAAATTTTTAAGTTCTTCATATTTTGCATCTGTATTCGGTTGCTCCGTTTGCCCTGTCGTTTTTACCGTCGGAACGGTTGTTTGGGTTAGAATAAAATTCTTTAAATCTTTGATTTCTTGGGAAATTACACTACAATCTTGTATTTTAATTGCTTTAATCAAATCCTTAATTTCCAGCAAATCTTTCGAAACATCATATTGCTTTATTTGCCCAATCATTGCCCGAAGTTCGGCGAATCCTGCTCGTATTTCCTTGCGAATTAGTTCATCATCATATTGGAATTGCGTTGTTTTCGGAATTTCAGCTATTAATTTTTTTATCTCGGACAAATCACATTCAGGACATTTTTCACCGGCTTGATTCCGCCCAACTAATTCCACCACTTTTGCCAAGTCTAATTTCATCTGAGCAAGCGATTTTTGCGTTTCCGAACAGCAATCACTCGTTTGAGTTTTCACATCCGGACAACAATCAATAATTTCAACCCATTGCCCGGCTATCTGTGCGTACCACCTGTCCGGCACACCCGGACTTACACGCGCATCATACATAACCGCGCACGGCTGTTCCGTTTGCGCTTGTGTGGGAGTTGTTGTTTCCGTTACTTGTTTTATTGGAGTTCGTGAAGTTGTTTGTAATGCTGGCAGTTCCACCATTTCACACAAACCATAAAACAGCCGATAACCGTATTCACCTTGTGTATTTGGAATTTTATACGTTCCAATTGCATTCCCTTGTATTGCCGGACGTTCCTGATACAACACACCGTTTGAAATAAAAATCGTATTTCCTTTGCTATCAATCGTTTGCTTTGCGGTTGTGGCTATTTCCACCATACCACGAATATTTTCTGCTGTAAGTTCCGGGCAATTCAACTGATAATTTGCCGATGGATTATAATCATCTGATAACCCTGTTTTGCACGTCGAAGGCGGACAGTATTTGAAACTTCCGTTCACAATCTTGATGCAAGGCGGATATTTCACCGGAGGAGTATTGTCCTTTGTAACCGTATCTTTTTTAATCGTTCCATTTTGCGTAACTATTTCAATTCCAAAACATTGATTCAGTTCTTTTCCCCAACATTCCTGTTGTTCTTTTGTCAAGGATGGCGGAAGAACAAACTTTGTAATCTTGTCTTTAGAAGTCAGATTATTAATTTTCAACGATAAACTTTGCAGTGTCATTCTATCAAAATCTTTCGGATCACCCATAAATCCGTTGGCAACTTTCAAAACACTTGCTATTTCACCAATATTCGTATCTGAGGAATCGTAACCACCTTGAAGAATATCATTTGTTTGATTCATTATTGCCGATAAAACCTTCGTAATGTTAGGATTTGCCGACATAACACCACCTGCCAAGCCACCAATCATCAAGTTCTGAAATTCTGTAAGATTGAGCGCGCTTCCGGCTTTCGTTATATCATTTTCTAACAGCCCTGAATTGGCATATCTCGAAAAATTCTGTGTTGTTTGAATTGATTCAATCGAATGAAGTAATTTTACACCTTGATTAAATCCTTTATCAAAATCACCTTTTAAATTTTTTGAGTAATCACTTGCAAAATCAAACCATGATGGCTTGAAATTTTGCAAATCAGTATTTAACGAACCAAATATTTTCTGCTGAAGTATTTCCGAAGCTGACTTGTCAAATCCTAATGTTTGGAACGCTTGAATTGGTGCTTTTTGAACATCTTGCAAGAAATTTTTAGCATCTACCAAGTATTTTCCAACAATTTTTTCTTGAGATTGAAGAAATTCCGTTGCTTCCGTACCAAGAATATCTTTTGCGGAATCTCCAATCATTTCATTAATTTGACCGCGAAGTTCTGCGGGTAACAACGCGCTTACAAGCCCGGCAAGTTGCACCACACTTCCCAAAACATTTCCATTTCCTTGGGCAATTGATTCAATCGTTTTAATTGCACTCAAAGCCATTGTAAAAATTTGCGGAGGAATGCCAACCATTGGCGCGAAACTTGCCGCTATGGTTATCACAGTTTCCACAAAATCCATCCAATTAAACGGAGGAGGAGAACTTTTGAGAACTACTAAAATCGGCTTATCGTATTTTCTGCCATTGCTTTCAATTATATTCAGTAATCCGGGACGTGAAGCATCCTTACTCGTTACTATGTAATCAAATATCAAACTTTCAATTGGTAATTTTTTCCCACCGGCGAAAAGATTTTCATCAACAAAACGCTCTTTTTGGACATTAGCAAATTTCTTGGAATCCCATTCCGAATACCAGTGCAAGGAATTACTATTGGTTGTCAAAACTGCCGGATTCATACCGTCAATTACTACATCACTTCCACAGATATAATTTGCATCTGCCGCTTGTGCGTGATACGCGCCATTGCCTGTATAAGCGTGAACATTGACTTGATAAAATCCTTGCCCGCCAAGTAATGATTTAACTTGTTTTCCATCATTATCCTTTGCGCCGATTAGCGAATTTAATCGTGAAGTTTGCCACTCAGGAACTATCACAATCAAATTGCCGTTGCCGTCTGAAAATGTGCCGAAACCCGAAAATTGAATTCCTAAGTTTTCAATTACATCTCCATTAATATCCAATATTATTTTTTCGGGCTTTGGCAATGCAAGAGCAGAACCAATCATTGAAGTATCACGCGAACCAACTGTTTGAAACGTCCATTTTGAGCCGGTTATATCAGCCGCCATCAAACGGTTACGATATAATACCGAATAATGGGGAACGCTCGTAGCATCAAATTTTGTTGAACTTACGCGAAGTGCAGTAGTGCAACTTGTCTTTGAAAGTGTTACATCAGGGCATTTTGTCGAAGTTGGAGGAGGAGGTAAAGAAACCGGCTTGCAACAAATATCCGTTTGTGTGGCAGGTCGCTTGTTTATTATTTTTCCAGTAACTACGTTATTTGAATCACGCTCATACTCATATACCATTCCACCTTGCTGTTGCACGATTACCGCATAATTCAACGCAGAAAACGCACCCGCCGATTCATAACCGGGAGGACATTTAAAACCGTCGCAACTTGGTGAAAGATTTGTTGTTTGTGTTACTCGATTGAAACAAAATTCACTCGAAAATTCAAGCCCTTGATCTGTGTAATATTTGATAATTTGGGCTTGTTGTGCGCCTTGTACGGCAAGAATTGAGTTGTAAATTGCTTCTGAAGTTCGTTCCCAACCAGTTCCTGACGGCTTTTGAGAATTATCGCATGGATTTATTGAATCATTCGGAGTTTTCGGCGTACAACACCGTCCATCTTCACGAGGATAATCGGCATTAATTACGGGAGTATTTTCGACATGCAAGAACCACATATCATACTTAGCTATATCAGTGTTAGTATAAATACGTGTTTCAAACGGTTGCCCTGTTTTATCGGCTTGAACACCGTTACCTTCGATGGTGGTAAATCCTGATGATGTTACCGCAGAAACAATTCCGGCGTGTCCACCGCCACCGCCATCATCACGCCGACGCACGAATGCAGATCCTTTCGCCGGAGCTTTGTCAATCGAAGTTTTACCACCGATTGCCGTTCCACCGTGCATTGAAAGTTGGTCTGAACCACCGTATGCCCTTGACGATTTAAATAAATAGGAATCGTGTAATCCATCTACACCACCCAAACACCACGCCGCTTCGTACCACACCGTCCACACGAAAATTGCACAAAAATTGGGTGCAGGTTCATTCTGATTCGGGTAATAATTGTATAAATTATCACCGCTTGTTTTCAATGTACGGTCGCGCTTGTACCATTTTGTACTTGTGTACGTTTGGAGGAGTTGTACCGCGCAAAAACTATCATTTTGGCTGTGTCCGTTCTCAATCGCAGAGGGTGGACAATCGTTTTCAAGGTATTTCATCGCCACGCAAACAATCTGGTCTGCAAGTGCCGTATTATTCGCAAGTCCGCGCAATTGCTCGCGCGAACTTTGTGGAGTATTGGTAACCATACCTTGTCGGGAAGCCATTTTTTTGCTCATTACATAAACGATGGAGGCGGAGCGGGTTGATTCGCTCGTACCACTAAATATTTGTTTTTAATTCTTTCCCGAACCGTTGGGTTTTCCCGTTCAATAATTTGAGTTTTGATTCTATCTGTTGGTATTGTTTCCGTAACTTCTTTCACATAAGGAACTTTTCTATCCAACATTCGATTTTCTGTAACGTCTTTTATGTATGGAACTTGACGTTCACGTACTTGGTCAATAGTTGTAGGGCGTACATAATTGACTCTATGTTCAATCGGCACATTTACCCTTCGCTCTTTAATTAGTATTTTTGGCTTTTCTGTCCGTTTTTCATGGTGAATCACTGATGGTTCGGGGCGTGGAGCATTTAGTTTATCAACGATTTTCGTTAGCATTGACTTAACATAATTATTCGATTGCGACGGAACTTCTTCGCGCACCTGAACGGGAGCAGACATACCACCGCGCACCGGTCTTGCGCCTGTACGTGCCGATGAGTGCGTATCGGTTTGCGTGAACGTCGTATGTTGCTTATTATCAAATTGATTATTAGCGTTCCCCGACGCTGTATTTCCGTTAGCCGAATTGGTTATCGTTATATTCACCGGAGATTGCTTTCCGCATGATTTACAACCACTTGCCGGAACAATTGGCGCAAACGAACCAAAGTCATCACCGAGAGTTACGAGTTTCATTATGATTTACTCCTGAAATGCTTACCGAGATAAAATCCGATTGTCGTAAATGTTGTTAAGATTGCACCAATACCGAGAGTTACGGGAATTGAATAATCTTTAATTGCTATGATTGCACCTTCTTTGCACGCCGCTTTAATTGGATCTGCCGCCGCATCTGTTACCGTTTTAATCGCGCCTTTTGTCAAGGTGTTAGCGGTATCTGTGAATATATCTCCAACCGGATTTGCTGAACATGGGCAATCTTTCATTTTAATTAACCTTGTAATATTGATGTCTAATAATTGGCTGTGGCGGGCGTTCTATGCCGAAACCACTTGCTTTTTGAACAGGGTCGAGTGCTATCCAACCGTTTTCATCGGGCAAATAACACATTAAATACACATGAGTAAATGGACACCACGCACCTTCACATCGCGCCCTATCCCAACTAATCACTTTTACTGCAACTTCATATTTTAGAGCGGCTAAGAGCGCAATTAACAGCGTTGTCATGTCGTCGCAATCACAATACTCATACTGCATTTTGAGTAAAAGTATTGGCGCAGTTACATATTCTTTGCCTTCAGGGTCTTTTTCGTAGGGGAATGTTTTCCAGACGAAATCGAATACATTTTTTACCGTCTCAATGTCTGTTTTACCCTTTAATTTTTTCGCCGCACGAATCACAAATTCATCGGTCGAATCTTCTAATCCAAATTCAATCATTTTCCCGACGGTTTGCCGTACTCCTGCATCGCCGGGCTTCAATTCTTCGATTGTTTCTTCCGGGTGTTCTCTACTCATTTTAATTTGCTCGAAAAATCATTAATTCTGTTTTCGTGGTTCGATAGTTTTTCGGCGTGCCATTCTAAAATTTGCGCATGATCATTAATTTTTACTGAATGATTATTTATTTGTTCTTTGTTCTCTTCAATCTTTTCTGAATGCTTGTCAAATGCTGCAAACGCTCGTTTAATCAGATAAATAATAATTAAAAGAGCAACTGTCCCCAAACCACTGAAAAACGTTATTAGTATTTGCGTAAGTTGATAATTATTAAACTGTTGTGCCGTTTGTGCATCCATTTATACCGCACCCTTTACAGTTTTTGCCACACTGATTGCTTGAATGCCGAAATAAAGAATCACGCCACCGACAATTGCACCAACACCCCATTTAGCATACGTTCCAATATCCGATAAAAAACCATCAAAATTTTTCACACCGGATTCTACGTTTGGAGGAATATTTAAACTTCCTTTTTTTGCTTCGTAATCTACCGGATCGAGTAATTGCCACGCTGTTACGGATCCGTCTTTTACTCCGTAAAACAGATGATTCAGAACAAGTTCAATCCGTTCAGGAGCTTTTCGAGTATCACTTTTAACTGTTTCAATTATTCGTTTAGCCGAAACTTTATCGTTTGGATTATACGCCGGATATTCTTTCTTACTTGCATGATTTGTATAGGAATTAACAACACACGCAACTTCATTCATCGTAAAACACGTAATATTTTTGGCGGATTTGAAAATATAGTTCACCACATAACTTGCAGGGCTTGTATATGCCATCGCGCTATCGTTACCGCATAGCTGAGGGCTTATGTTCCAATTAATCCTTGCCTTTATCACCGAAATTGCCTTTTCGTATTCCGCACCGATGATGCCGTACCACACTGTTTTTGCAATAGGTACAGATTCGTCCGAACATGGGTTTCCGCTTCCGTCGGCGAGAGAGGAAGGTTCAGAAGGGCAAAGTGATGATAAACCGTTTTGTGTTGTCATTCGATTATTAAGGCATAAAAAAAACCGTGTCTTTACTTATGAGGGTAAAAACACGGTCTTTAGCAAGATATTATGAGTTATTCTTTGCTTTTTTTTCAATATGTTACGGTTTTTTTTGAACGAGAAATGGAGAGTACGGATTGTCTTATATTCCTGCTAAAAACGAACAAAACTTCCTCCAAAGTATAAAATTTATAAAATTACAAGCTCGTTTTGAGCGTTACTATTTTCATTTTCAACAACTTTTTTAAAGTCTAAAAACTGATGATATATTTTATCAAATTTTGTGGCAATATCTTCGAGCGTAAATTTATCTTGAAATCCGGTGGTAGCTTTATCAATTTTTGCTTTGTAGATGATATAAAGAAGCGCGTCTTTTTGGGTGGAGAACAATTTTTTGGCAATAAAACATTCAACAAGTTCTAAAGTTAGGCATCGTTGGTTATATGTTTGAGGGGAAATTTTGCTCATAAAAAACTATTTGTTACAATTATTGATAACAATTTTCATACATATCTACCTACATTAGCTGTATATGTATGGTTTTGTCATACATAGCCACAAGTTACCCGCAATTTTGGAACAACCCTGCTGAATTGAAAATCCGTTGTTTTGCAATCTCAAAATATTTAGGGTCTAATTCTATTCCAATAAATTTACGGTTGTATTTTTGACAAGCTAATGCCGTTGTTCCGCTTCCTAAAAATGGGTCGATAATAATATAATCATCAGGCAAAACTCCGATAATATTTTCCATTACTTTCAACGGCATTTGACAAGGATGTGCTGTTTTTTCGGCACTAACATTTTTTACTTGGTTTATTTCCCACCAATCATAAAGTCTTGCTGTTTTGCCATCAGCTATTCGTTTGGCTATTCGTTTATCAGTTGGGTTTTTATAATCTTGTCCTACTTTTCTAAAATCAGGTTTCACTCCAAAAAACGCAATATCTCTATGCTGTTTGCCAGTATTTGAATTATAAACCCAACTCACTACTTTGTCAGGAAATAAACCAATATTGAAACTATGCTTATACAAGTATTCAGGGTAATGAATAATCACTTGTTTGTTAGTTCCGAAAATATCAGCTAACCAATTATAGTAATCGTCCTCATTCATTTTGTCATTATATTGATCGTAATGGTAGCCAATATTAAATGGTGGGTCGCTTACAAAAATACACTTCGATAAATCCAACCCTAAATTTTGCAAAACATCTATATTGTTACCGTTGTAAATCTGAATATCTCCGAGAAAAAACTGCGGGTAACACGTGCTATAAGAAATAGCGGATTCTGTGCTTTCTGAAAGTTCAGGTGTATTTTTAAAATCAGTCATAAATTTAAAGTTT
>Ga0209582_1001016_pt1 | contig 14844 bp, 15 predicted proteins | sample KloWWTmetKNB5Kit_FD_187176 | JGI IMG/M metagenome (GOLD analysis project Ga0209582, IMG submission 187176) | Active sludge microbial communities from Klosterneuburg, Austria, studying microevolution and ecology of nitrifiers - Klosterneuburg... | ecosystem: Engineered > WWTP > Aerobic digester >...
GTGGCTATGGCTATATGGTGGAATACCCAGTCGCCCGCGCTTATGTCGATGCGCGTATCCAGCGTATTTACGGAGGCGCTAACGAAATCATGAAAGAAGTGATCGCGCGCTCCCTCGTGGGCCGTTGATTCGGATCAGTATCTGCCGGCACAGCATTTTCCTGTGCTGAAAAGCAGGCCCGGACGTTTCATGCCCTGTGCGGTGTGAAGGGTCTGGGCCTTTTTTCTGTCGATTAGTCTGTGCCAGAGTTGCCCTCATCCAGCAGTTAACGCTAGGCTGACTCAAAAGAAGACTTGATCAGTGAGGGATAACAGATGCGTAGACAGATAATGCTGGTTCTGGCGACGATGATGGCATGTGCCACTGCACAGGCATCTGACTTCAGGGTAATGGCCGATCCGGCAACGGATTTCAATAACATCACGACATACCGCATTGACCGGATATCGATTATTCGCACAGGCGGAGATGTGAGTTCGGCTAGCCTTGATAGTGTGCGTGAAACCGTACGAGATTATTTACAGCGTGAAGGTCTGCGTGAATCCAAAGAAGCACCTGATGCGCGGGTGACGATTACGGCCGGTGTTGAAGTGGGTCTGCAGAACCGCGAGTTGCAGGGCATGCCTTATTATGAAGGCAATGAGTGGCATATCCTGCCGCGTGATGAAAAAGAAACTGATCCAGTCACTGCGCCCATCACCGAACGCTTTGGTGAGGGCTCTTTGCAAATCGATATTCGCAATAAAGATAATCGTGTTATCTGGCGCGCCAATATGCACGATGTCGTCAACGTGCCGGTCTCTCATGATGATTTAGTGCGGGCGCTAGATCAGGTTTTTGCGCATTACCCGCCACTTCTAAAGTAATGAAGCGGATTGCATCTAATAAAAGGCCCTGCATTGCAGGGCCTTTTATATTAGGGAGCAAAGCGTTTGCAGTTCAGCGCCGCCAAAATGCCGGCGTAAACAGCACCAGCACGGTGAAAATTTCCAGGCGGCCAAGAACCATGCCGCAAATCATAATGATTTTTCCCGGATCGGCCACGCCTGCAAAATTGCTAGCGGTACTGCCCAGCCCTACCCCCCCATTGTTAAGTGAAGACAGTACGGAACCATACGCAGAAACCAGATCCAGCCCCGACGTCGCCATCAGGCCCCACATCATTACAATAAACACAAGAATATAAAGTGTCAGGAATCCCCAGACGGCATCAATCACACGCGGGCTTACTGTCTTACGGCCTAACCGTAAAGCGAAAACACCGTTAGGGTGAAGCAGACGGGAAATTTCACGTAGGCTGTGTTTAAGTGCCAATAGCATACGCAGTGGCTTTACGCCGGAGGCAGTGGAGCCTGCCATGCCGCCCATGATAGTGGCGCTGACTACTAGAAAAGGAAGAATACCTGGCCATGCGTTGAAATCAGTGCTGGCCATGCCGGTGGTGGTAATCAGCGAGGTGCTCATAAAAATGGAGTGACGTAGCGCCTCCAAGGGTGGCTGCGAGGTTTGTATGCTTAACGAAACCGTGATCAGACTGATGAGCAGAAAGAGCGAGATTGCAAAAAAACGCAGTTCGGGGTCACGCCAGTAGGCGACAAAACGCCCCTTACGCAGCGCCATAAAGTGCAGGCCGAAATTAATGGCACCAACAAACATAAAGAACGCGAGAATCATCTCAATTAGCGCGCTGTCAAAATACGCAACACTGGTGGAGTGCGTAGTGAAGCCGGAGGTAGCAACGGCTGAAAAGCTGTGACAAACCGCATCGAACCAGCTCATGCCTGCCATCCAAAGAGCGACAGTACAGACGACGTTCATGCCGATATAAATTAACCAGAGAGATTTAGCCGTTTGGGTGATACGTGGCGTGAGCTTGTCCTTCACCACGCCGGGCGTTTCTGCTTTGTAAAGTTGCATGCCGCCGATGCCGAGCATGGGCAGAATGGCGACAGCCAATACCACAATACCCATGCCGCCAAGAAAGCACAGTTGATGGCGATAATAATTCAGCGATGCAGGAATGGCATCAGTATCAGCAATGACGCTACCACCCGTGCCAGTAAGACCAGAAAATGATTCGAATAATGCGTCGATTATGCTCAGCTCATGATGAGGTGCCAGCAAGAATGGAAGAGACCCAATCGAGCCAAATACCAGCCAGAACATCAGCACCACAATAAAACCGTCGCGAGGAGTCAGGTCTTGCTTGCAACGTCGGTTAGGAAACCAGATGAGCATGCCCAGTACGGAAATATCAACAAAAGCAACTGAAAAAGCGGTGGCATTACCATCCTCTAAATACAGGCTTAGTGCAAAAGGTGGCAGCAGCGTGACACTGTAGATCAGCATGAGCACACCCAGAATACGAAGAATCTGGCGAAAACTCATGAAGTTATTTTCTCAAGAATAGTACGGCGACGGCTGAACAGCTTTTCGATTTCCGGAATTTCGCGTTTGTCGGTCACAAACACAATCACATGGTCACCCGGTTCGATACGAACGTTGTCGTGTCCGATGATGACGTTATTGCCGCGTGCAATGGCGCCGATTGTGGCACCTACGGGCAATTTCAATTCACTGATGGCTTTGCCGGCGATGCGGCAATCGCTGTGGGCAATGACTTCGATAGCTTCGGCGGCGCCACGGCGCAAGCTGTGCACGGCGACCACATCACCTTGGCGTAGTTCAGTGAGAATTGTGCCGATAGTGATCTGCTGTGGCGAAATGGCGATATCAATATCGGTGCCTTGCACCAGATCGGCATAGGCTAGATTGCTGATTAATGTCAGCACCTTGCGCGCACCAAGACGCTTGGCTAGCAGAGATGACATGATGTTGGCTTCATCATCATTGGTCAGTGCGCAAAATACGTCGGTTTCGGCAACGCCAGCTTCCTGAAGCAAGTCACGGTCTGAAGCAGGACCGTTTAATACAAGAGTCTTGTCCAGTCGACTGGCCAGCTCCAGACTGCGGGCCGCATCCAGCTCCAGCAAAGTAACGGAGTGGGTGTCTTCCAGTGCATCCGCCAGTCGTTCACCGACATGACCTCCTCCGGCAATCACAATTTTCCGATAGCGCCCTTCAATGCGTTGGAACTCGGTAAAGATTTTTGCTAAGTCTTCCGTTTCGGCAATGAAGAAGACTTCATCATTGGCCTCTATGCGCGTATCCCCGACCGGCTTGATGGCTTCGCCACGGCGGTAAATGGCGGCCACACGCACATCCACATCGGGTAAATGCTGGCGCAGTTCTGAAAGTTGATGGCCTACCAGCAATCCGTCTGCTCGAGCCCGCATGCCGGTCAGGCGAATACGCCCCCCCGCAAAATCCAGCACCTGAAGCGCGCCGGGCGTTTCCAGCAAGCGCTTGATGTGATCGGTGACGGCTTGCTCCGGGCTAATGAGCAAGTCGATCGTCAAGTTGTCGTCTGTGAACAAGCCAGGAAAGTTCAGGTATTCGGTGGAACGGATACGGGCGATTCGATTAGGAGTTTTGAACATTCGCCGGGCAATCTCGCAGGCCACCATATTGACCTCATCACTTGCCGTGACGGCAATTAGCATCTCGGCTTCCCGAGCGCCGGCTTTGACCATGATGTTGGGGTGCGATGCTTTGCCACAAACCGTCGCAATATCATAGCGCTCGGACAGATCCTTCAGCGCTTCGGCGTCGGTATCCACCACAGTAATGTCATTGTCTTCACTCGCCAGGCTAGCGGCGAGTGTGGCGCCGACCTGACCGGCACCAAGAATCATGATTTTCATCGTATCTCCTTCCTGAGGCCATTATGGCCCGAGCGATGACAAACGTATTGATTAACGACAGTCTGCGGGCAAAGAAAAAGGGCCATTCGGCCCTCGCAGCAATAATATTACCTCACGGCAAGACATCAGGCTCCTGAATAGCGGGCTGTTGCGACTGTTGGTAGCGCGGTTGGGGAATGACTCGTCTAAGACCACGCAGGGTTTGGTAAGGCGTTTCGTGGATGAGAAGGTTGACGATTGAGTGTGGCAATGTGCCGCCGGGGTCAGCACGGCCCTGCATGGTGACATGAACCATGCCATCGCCAAGGGGGCGGAAGGTCCAGTTGCCGTAGAAGTCACGCATACGCACCAGCCCTAGATTGACGGGATAACTGTCATCCAGCAAGGACTGACTGATGATGTGCACGGTGAGGTTTCCGGTTTGGACGATACGCCCCGCCACTACCGCATCACGATCTGTGAGTGGCCAAGGGAAATCCGTGACCATGTGTACAACGAACGTTGCTTCCTGGTCGTTACGCTGCAACACATCCACCCGCTGGGTTCGGTAGATCCAGGTGGCGGCGCGATCGGTATCCATTATCAGTGTTACCAGCCCGGCTAATGTACTGCGCACGGTTGTTTCGGCGCGAAATTCACGCAGAGAGTAGCCGGGTGCTTCGCGCGTCCACACCGTAATCCCATTGGCACTACGGACCTGTGACCAGTCACTTGCCGCCATGCTAATGCTAGGCAGTAGCAGGAGTAGTAAGGTCAGCAGTGTCGAGGGCTTTATTTTCATTTTTGGGGCGACAACGCTCGATGATGGCCACTTCAGTATAAGCAGGCATAACGATATCACCTTGACCCAAGCGCCGTGACTGTTTGGGCACGGCTGCCAACTCTTAGGTCAGTCTCTTTTCCAGCAGAGCGAAATAGAACCCGTCGTGACCACCGCTTTGCGGCAGCAATTGCCGTCCGTGTGAGCGCACCTCCCCTGCCTCAATGGCAACGGGCAGTTCGTGTGCATCGGCGTGGTGGCCAAGAAAATGGGTGATCTGCTCTTCATTTTCCGCTTTCAGGATGGAGCAGGTGGCATAGAGCAGGCGACCGCCCGGAGAAAGCAAAGGCCATAGTGACGTAAGTAAGCGTTGCTGGGCTGCCACAGTCTGCGCCACATCACTGGGCCGGCGCAGCAGCTTGATGTCGGGATGACGGCGAATCACGCCGGTTGCCGTACAGGGGGCATCGAGCAGAATGCGATCAAAGGGCTGACCATCCCACCAAAGGGCCGTGTCACCCGCATCTGCCGTAAGAACCTCGGCCTGCAATTGCAGGCGCCCAAGATTCTCATGAATACGTTCATTGCGACGTGCATCGCTATCGATTGCCAGTACGTGGCATTCCGGGCTGTATTCCAGAATATGCGCGGTTTTTCCACCGGGGGCGGCACAGGCATCGAGTACCCGTTGGCCAGGTTGTGCGGCGAGCAGTACGGCAGCCAGCTGTGCTGCTTCATCCTGTACTGAGAACAGGCCTTCTTCAAAGCCGGGCAGCTTACGCACATCCCCCACTGCCGCTACGCGCAATCCATCCGGTGCGTACACACACGGTTCGCAGACAATGCCGATGGCTTGTAATTGCTGGGCATAGTCTTCACGGGTAATGCGACGCCGGTTTACGCGCAGGGTCAGCGGGGCTTCAGTGTTGTTGGCGTCGAGGATAGCAGGTGCCATAGCACCCCAGTCGCGACGCAACTGTTGCACCAGCCAGTCGGGATGAGCGTGCTTAAAACTCTGTGCCCTTGCTTCCAGCTCATCCTTTTCGCGTTGATAGCGGCGCAAGATGGCGTTGAGCAGACCGGTGAGGTTGGCGCGACCCAGTTGGCGAGCGGCCTCAACGGTTTCTCCGATAGCCGCATGGTCAGGGACGCGCAGTTCGCGCAGTTGGGCTAAGCCAATGAACAGCAAGGCCTCAATGAGTGGCTCGGGAGACTTGGCCAGCAGGGGCTTTAGCATGGCGCGGTAGTGCAGGCTGTGACGGGTAGCCGTAAAGCAAAGCGTCTGCAGCAGGCCACGATCCTCGGGCCAGCAGGCGGCCAGTGCCGCGGGCAGCGCATCATTAAGTGAGCCTTTGCCAGTCAGTGTTGGGGCGAGTGCTTGTGCGGCCAGCGCGCGAACGTTCAGTAATGGTTTGCTCATGAGCCTAACACCAACCCGGGGGCCAGTTGATCGCGACGGGCATTAAGCAGTTGCAGGATCGACAGAGGCTTGCCCCCCGGCAATTGCAGGGTCTCTAGTAGCAGCACGCTGCCACCGCCTGCTGCCACGCGCAGCCCATCCCGGTCGGCGGCGATGATCATGCCGGCTTGTGCGGTGGTGGTTTCTTCAATGGCGCGGCCTTGCCACAGGCGTACCACCTGCCCCCCCAGCGTGGTATAGGCCACCGGCACCGGGTTATAGGCACGAATACGGCAGGCCAGTACATCGGCAGGCTGTTGCCAGTCAATTCGGGCTTCTTCCTTCGTCAGCTTGCTAGCATAGGTCGAGTCGGCATCGTTCTGTGGCTCGCTCGGCAACTCACCCGCCACCAATAGTTCAAGGGCGGCCACCAGGGACTCACCACCGAGCAGGGCCAGACGGTCATGCAAGCTGGCGCCGGTGTCATTGGGCGAAATCGGGCAGCGTTCCAGATAACGTTTAGCCCCCGTGTCTAAGCCCGCTTCCATTTGCATGATGGTAATGCCAGTTTCGCGGTCGCCGGCCAGAATGGCACGCTGGACCGGTGCCGCACCACGCCAGCGAGGCAGCAGTGATGCGTGCACATTGAGGCAGCCCAAGCGAGGGATATCCAGCACGTCCTGTGGCAGCAACAAGCCATAGGCTGCCACGATCATTAAGTCAGGTTGCAGTGCCCGCAGCGTGTTGATTGCATCAGCGTCTTTTAGACTCAGTGGCTGAAAAACAGGGATACGACGCTCCTGAGCCAGGAGCTTGACGGGACTCGCCTTGAGCTCTCGCCCGCGACCTGATGGCCGATCAGGCTGGGTATACACGGCAATAACCTCGTGCTCCCCTTGCTGCAGCAGGGCTTTCAGGCTTTCCGCGGCAAACGCAGGGGTTCCAGCAAAAACGATGCGTAAGGGGCTGGTGACAGCGAGCATGTTCACTTGGGTTAGTCCTGCATTTTGTGTTGTTTTTCCAGCTTTTTCTTAATGCGTTCACGCTTGAGCGAGGACAGATAATCCACGAAAAGCTTGCCGCTGAGATGGTCCATCTCGTGTTGAATACAGACCGCCAGCAGGCCTTCGGCGGTTTCTTCGAAGGGCCGTCCATTGCCATCGAGCGCGGAGATCTTTACATGGGCGGGCCGTTCCACCGTCTCGTAAAAACCCGGCACCGACAGGCAGCCTTCATCATAGGGCTCTTTATCTTCACTGAGCTGGCTAATGGCTGGATTGATATAGACGCGAGGGGCGTTCCTCTCCTCGGACAAATCCATCACGATAAGCTGGATATGGCGGTCTACCTGAGTGGCGGCCAGGCCGATGCCCTTGGCCTCATACATGGTTTCCAGCATATCGTTGATGAGCTGGCGGATGCCCGCATCGACCTGTGCCACAGGCATGGCCTTGGTGCGCAGACGGGGATCGGGATATTCGAGAATCGGGAGCAAGGCCATGATATAGGTCGGTTTTCCAGGGCAGCACACTTGGAGTAACATCCCAAGAATGCTTGCTAAGGTGATGAAGTTACTGTAAAAGTCTGATAATTGCGTCACAGAGTACGGCTTGGCTTCACCCTATTATACGGGTGCAATCTGAAATTGCGACCGACACCCGGCCGCCTCGGACAGTCCGGCCTGCCCAGCCTGAAGGGAAACATAATGAAAAAACGTCTTCTGGGAATCGTGGGTGCCTGCCTTATGGCCGGTGCTGTACAGGCGGATGCGCCGGTACAGGTGCGGGATTCCGCTCCTGAGCGCTACACCGTCGTGCGTGGCGACACGCTGTGGGATATTTCCAGTCGCTATCTTTCGGACCCTTGGCGTTGGCCAGAAGTCTGGGAAATCAATCCTCAGGTTCAGAATCCACATCTCATCTATCCCGGTGATGTTCTGCTGCTTTGCCAGATTAAGGGCCGCGCTGTAGTGGCCGTGGATCTGGGCGGTGGTTGTGCTGAAGTCGAAGAGCGCATTGCCACAGGCAAAACTCCACAGATTATCAGCGGCACAGGGCGTGACCAGAAGCTGCATCCGCAAATTCGTGTGCAGCCCCTCAGCTTGGCTATTCCAGCGATTCCCCTGCAGGAAATTCAACGCTACCTGAACGGCTCACGTGTCGTCACGAAGGCAGAGCTGGATAAGGCACCCTACATTCTTGCTGGCAAGGAAGGACGTATTATCGGGGGAGCAGGCGATAGCGTTTATGTCCGCAACAAGGGTGCGCAGCTGGATTCTGGCAGCGTCTACGGCGTTTACCGCAGCGGCAAATCTTATATCGATCCGGACACCCGTGAGGTACTGGGATACGAGGCAGAAGATATCGGTGCCGGTAAGATTATTGCGCTGGATCGCGAAGTTGGCACGCTGGAAATGACCCGGACTACGCAGGAAGTGCGTATCGAGGACAAGGTGCTGTCGAATGAGAGCGAGCGTATTTCCTCGGTCTTCTACCCCAGCAATCCTGAGGGCGTGAAGCCGGGCCGCATCCTGCGTATTTTTGATAGCTTGGGTTCGGGCGCGCAGTACAGTGTCATCGTTATCAATCGCGGCGACTTGGATGGTGTAAAATCTGGCCATACGTTTGCGGTATACAAGCGCGGCGAATCTGTGCGTGATCGCGTAACCAACGAATACGTGAAGTTGCCTTCTGAGCGTGCTGGCTTGGCTATGGTGTTCCGTACATTCTCCAGAGTGAGCTATGCGCTGGTGCTGCGTTCAACCACAGCAGTGAAGGTGGGTGATGAGGTCAAGCCGCCAGTCAGCGGCGACTGATTTCTAAATCGTTTAATCGTTATACCGGGCTGTCTTTTGACGGCCCGTTTTTTTGAGGCAAGGATGCCATGCAAGACTCTTCTCTCCTGCCGGTCCAATTGGTGGACTGGCTGCGGCTGTGGCGCTTGCTTCAGCAATCTTCTCTGCGTTTTCATCGAGCCCTGACGGCCTTTGCTGATCCAGCCACGGCGCTATCGGCAACTCCGGCGGATTGGCGTGCAGCGGGCATTGGTGCCTCGGCGGTCGCTCGTTTGCAGCACTGGCAGCAAAGGCAGGACCCTGAGCTACAGCGCGAGCTGGATGAAGGGGTGGCGGCCGACATGGCCTGGGGCGAGCGCGTCGGCCAGCATATTCTGACCTTGAATTCGACAGACTATCCCGCCTTGTTGCGTGAAATTCCTGACGCCCCGCCATTGCTGTTCTTGCGCGGTGAGGCGGCGTTGCTTGGGCTGCCGCAGTTGGCGATTGTCGGCAGCAGGCACCCGTCGCACTCTGGTCTGGCCGATGCCCGTGATTTTGCCGCTGACTTGAGTCGTGCGGGGCTGGTTATTACTAGCGGCTTGGCCAGTGGCATTGATGGTGCGGCGCACACAGGGGCGCTGCGCGCCGGTGGGCGCACGATTGCGGTGCTGGGCACGGGTGCGGATCGCCCCTATCCCCGCGAACATCAACGTTTATACGGCGAGATCGTGGAGAGCGGCAGTCTGATAGTCAGCGAATATCTTCCGGGCACTCCTCCATTGGCGCATCACTTTCCTCGTCGCAATCGCATCATTAGCGGCTTATCGCTGGGGGTGCTGGTGGTGGAGGCGGCGCCTGAAAGTGGCTCACTGATCACCGCGCGGCTGGCGGCAGAGCATGGCCGTACGGTGTGGGCTTTGCCCGGCTCTCGTCATCACGCACAGGCCCGTGGTTGCCTGCAGCTTATCCGTGACGGGGCAAGCTTGGTCACGGAAACAGCACATATTCTGGAAGATCTGCCCGCCCTTGTTGGCTGGCTGCGGGAGCAGCTAACGCTGCCGATACCGGAGGTGACGGCCGAGCGTGCAGTTGTGCCTACTGTCGTGCCCGCTCCGGACTCCACTTCTCGACAGTTGCTGACATTGCTGGGGCAGGAGTGCCGCCATGCGGACTGGCTCATTGCCATGTCCGGTCTGGCACCAGCGACAGTTCTTCAAGTGTTGTTCCAGCTGGAAATGTCCGGGCTGGTGGCGAGCGTGCCAGGTGGGTATGAGCGCTTACCCGCAGGCGCAGCGGTGGCCTAAGGAGTGAAAAGGGGGCAGTGCAGAGTAGGCGGGCAACGTGGATAATAGGCCTTTAACTTGCTGCCTGATTTCTTCCAATGTCTCTGGCCTTACCTTCTCCTGTCCACCTGCGTGTGGCTGTCAGTTTGCTGCAGTCGGGTGGCGTTATTGCCTACCCCACGGAAGGCGTGTGGGGGCTGGGTTGTGACCCTTTCAACGAGGCCGCCGTTCGACGGTTGCTCGATCTAAAACAGCGCCCTGAGTCCAAAGGACTCATTATCATAGCGGCCTCTCTGGCACAGGTAGAGCGCTGGCTGACAGAACTGGACGATGGCCAGCGAGAAGCTTGCGCCGCCACTTGGCCGGGGCCTTACACTTGGGTAGTTCCAGCAGCGGCAGCACCTGCTTGGTTGCGTGGACAACATGACAGTATCGCCGTACGCGTTACAGCCCACCCTGGCGTACAAGCACTGTGCAATGCCTTTGGCGGCGCGCTGGTATCGACCAGCGCCAATATCAGTGGCCATCCTCCTGCTTGTGATGTCTTGGAATTAAAGCAGCAGTTTGGCGATGGGCTGGTTTACATCCTGCCAGGCCAACTGGGGGGAGATGGCAAGCCGTCTGAAATTCGTGATGCCCGTACCGGCATCGTTTTAAGAAAACGCTGAGGTTTTTATGACGGCACCTGCACGACCATCGACACCGGATATTGCCGCCGTAAAAGCATATTTGCTCGATTTGCAGGATCGTATCTGCGCCATGCTGGAAGCAGAAGAAGGCGGCGCCAGCTTTCGTACCGATGAGTGGACGCGTGCCGAGGGCGGCGGAGGTCGCTCCCGTGTTCTGGAAAATGGCACCGTGATCGAGAAAGGCGGCGTATTGTTTTCGCATGTGCATATTACGCAGATGCCGGCGTCGGCCACGGTACATCGCCCGGAGTTGGCTGGCTGCCGTGCGCAAGCACTCGGGGTGTCGCTGGTAATCCATCCGCGTAATCCTTACGCCCCTACGTCGCATGCCAATGTGCGCTTGTTTGTGGCAGAGCGCGAAGGGCAGGAACCTATCTGGTGGTTTGGCGGGGGCTTCGATCTCACGCCCTACTACGGTAACGAAGATGACTGTGTGCACTGGCATACGGTGGCCAAGGACCTGTGCGCACCGTTTGGCGACAAGGTCTATCAAGATTACAAACGCTGGTGCGATACCTATTTTTTTCTCAAGCACCGCAATGAGCCGCGCGGTGTGGGTGGGCTATTTTATGACGACCTAAATGAGTGGGGAGCAGATCAGTGCTTTGCATTTATGCGTGCGGTGGGTGATGGGTATATTCGCGCCTACCAGCCCATTCTGGCGCGACGCAAGAACACACCTTATGGCGAGCGTGAGCGCGAGTTCCTGCTGCATCGCCGCGGCCGTTATGTCGAATTTAATTTGGTCTACGATCGCGGCACATTATTTGGTCTGCAGTCCGGAGGCCGCACGGAGTCCATTCTGATGTCGCTACCGAATCAGGTGAGTTGGCGTTATGACTGGCAGCCCGAGGCAGGTACGCCTGAGGCAGAGCTTTGTGAAAAGTATTTGACTGGCCGTGACTGGGTGCCGTTATCGTGAAGGCATGAAAAAGCCGGCGATTGCCGGCTTTTTTAATTCAGTAGTTTTTAGCTGCTGGCCGTACTCAGCAGTATGTCGATGATCTGGCGGCCATAAAGATCAGCGATGAAGGGTACATTGCCGGCCTTGAAGTCCGAAATACGGGCTGACAGGAAAACCCATTTGAATTTTACCTTGTTCAATGCGAGGGCATGCTTGGGGTTCTGGCGTATTACCTCATTGAGCTTGATGGTGAATCCATCCGCCAACGATTTCAGCTCTTTATCAGAGTTTATCCCGGTGTAATTGCTGCCACCCATGGGGTCGGCGCTATTGCGCAGGTAGATCACCAACATGATCTGCATTCGCGCAGCAAGGTCGTACATGTTGTTCTTGTTGCGATCAAGCTCGCGCGGAATGAGGCGAGTTAGCTCATTGGAAAATGCCGTAACTTCGTTTTCCTACGCATACAGTTGCAGCTGATTGGTCGTTCCGCTCTGGTAGGGGCTGGTGGTCAGCGAGGTACGGGCTGTTTGCCAGCGTGCGGAGAGATTAGCGTCGTTGAGCCCAGCCACCGTTGCATCAACATTTGCGATAGCCTTTTCAGCGATAACTCGACGCTCAATGGCTTTGTCCAACGCAACAAACATCAGCATCTGTGTGGCGGCACGAAAGGCATTGTCTCGTGCTGTCTGCAGCTCAGCGACTGAAGCAGCAAATGAGAGGGTAGGCAGCAGGACGGCAAGGCAGAGCAGAACGGAAGCGAAGGGTCTTTTAAGGCGCACTGCAGCAAACTCCATGCGGTGTTAGTAAGCTGCGCAGTCTGCCTTGTGAGGCAGTGTTGGCGCAATGATTGCGGTTGACGATTTCGACGGAGTACCGGAAGCTCGCCGACCGGAGGTACATATGGCTAATTTGTACTGTGTATTTGGGAATCCAGTGGCGCATAGCAAGTCCCCGGCCATCCATACTGAATTTGCCGGACTGATGAGTCAAGACATTCGCTATGAGGCCCGTCTCGCGCCAGTCGACGGCTTTGCTGCCTGCTTGCAGGCTTTTTTTGCAGAGGGCGGTAAGGGGTGCAATGTAACCGTTCCCTTCAAGGAGCAGGCGTGGGCGCTGGCCGATGTGCGCTCGCCGCGTGCCGAGCGGGCAGGGGCGGTGAATACACTGACACTGGGCAAGGATGGCTTGTTGCATGGCGACAACACCGATGGTGTCGGACTGGTGCGCGATCTTGTGGAGAATGTAGGGGTCGCTCTAAAGGGCAAACGGGTGCTGGTGCTGGGGGCGGGTGGTGCGGTGCGTGGCGTACTGAGCCCTTTGCTGGCAGAAAAGCCGGCCACTTTGGTAGTGGCTAATCGTACGGCGGCCAAGGCCAACGCACTGGCAGGCTTGTTTGCCGCGGAAGGTCCCGTCCACGGTACCGGTTTTGATGGGCTTGCTGGGCAATCCTTTGATGTGGTGATTAATGGGACATCAGCCAGCTTGCAGGGTGATCTGCCGCCGCTGCCTGAGGGGGTGCTGGCCCCAGGGTCGTTTGCCTACGATATGATGTATGGGCCTGTTCCAACGGTTTTCCTGCAATGGGCGGCAGCCGCTGGAGCACAAACCCGTGATGGCCTGGGCATGCTGGTAGAGCAGGCGGCCGAGGCGTTTTTTATCTGGCGCAACGTGCGGCCGCCGACGGCAGGCGTACTGGCCAATATGCGAGCTGCATTGCAGCCTAAGTAAGCGTAAGGAGTATAGGTGTGCGTAAGGTAATGACGGGTGTTGTTGTTCTGCTTCTTTCGGGTAGTGCGATAGCGGCAGATACCCCCCCATTTTCCGGTGAGACAAATGCGTCATGGCTTAAGTCCACCGGGAGCAGTGAAAAAGAAACGATCAAAGGCTTGGTTGCTGGCAAGTACCTGCATCACCGCTGGACCCATGAGCTTAAGCTGGAAGCATTGAACGAGTCGGATGGCAGCACGGGTCAGCGCACCAGTGAGCGCTATCTGGCTCAGGAAAAATCAAGCTGGAATTTCACCGAACGGGATTTCCTCTTCTACAAGATGCAGGTGGAAAAAGACCAGCAAAGCTCTTGGGACTATCAAGCGTTTGCAGCCTTGGGTTACGGGCATATTTTCATTAAAACCGACACCATGTATTTGTCGACAGAATTGGGTGCTGGTACGCGGCATAGCAAAGATGATCTGACTGGCAATACGACGGATGAAGCGCTGGGCAACGCTGCCCTTAAATACGAGTGGAAGTTTCGCCCGGGTGCTCGTTTCAATGAAGACATTGCGCTGGAAGTGGGCGAGGACAATACAGTGCTACGTACACGAACGGCACTGACGTTCGATTTGACGCAGGTGATCAACCTGTCAATGGCCTACGAAACCAAGCGAGATGATGGCCCATCAAACATTGACGACACCATGACCAGTGTCGGATTGGGCTATCGCTTCTGATCTGATTCGGCCCGGTACTCGTCTTTTAGGCGCGCATAGTTGGCGGCGGTGTAAGTGAAATAACTACGCTCTTTCTCGGTAATGGGGCGCACCGCTTTTGCCGGGTTACCAAGGTAGACATGTCCTGCTGACAGTACTTTACCGGGGGGGGCGACGGCGCCGGCCCCCAAGATCACGTCGGACTCAATGACGGCACCATCCATCACCATGGCTTTCATGCCGATGAGAACGCGATCCTGTACGGTACAACCGTGCAGGGTAGCTTGATGGCCGATGGTGACATCATTGCCGATAGTGAGTGGGAAGCCATCCGGGTAATAGTTGCTGGCATGCGTAATATGCAGCACGCTGCCGTCTTGCACCGACACGCGCTCACCGATGCGGATACGGTGCATGTCGCCACGGATGACAGCAAACGGCCAGACCGAACTGTCAGCGCCCATAACCACATCACCGATCACCACGGCGGCCGGATCAACAAAAACACTGTCGTGCAGCTGTGGCCGAATGCCCTTGTGTGAACGTATGCTTGCCCCCATCTTTGTACTCCTGACCTGAAAGAATCAGCCGGTATTGTCGCTCTCCTAACCTGTTTGCGCGAGAGTGCTATGCCCGATCCGATACAGCTTTAAATGACGGAATCCTCATGAGCAATCCCCTGCTGGAATCATATACCTTGCCACCCTTCGACCGTCTTCTGCCTGAGCATGTGGTGCCCGGTATTGACGCCATTCTGGCGGAAAATCGCGCTGCGATTGCTAAGCTGGGCTCGGCGCCTGCTACGTGGGAGGCAGTGCCAGCGGTGCTGGAGCAGTT
>Ga0209582_1001018_pt1 | contig 14816 bp, 14 predicted proteins | sample KloWWTmetKNB5Kit_FD_187176 | JGI IMG/M metagenome (GOLD analysis project Ga0209582, IMG submission 187176) | Active sludge microbial communities from Klosterneuburg, Austria, studying microevolution and ecology of nitrifiers - Klosterneuburg... | ecosystem: Engineered > WWTP > Aerobic digester >...
CCGTGAGCCGACTGCTCCGAACAACATGATCACTCCGATAACCGCCAGACCGATGATGCCTGCCGTCCAACCAAGTTCTTCACGGTAGATCAGGATGGTTGTTAAAATGAAAAGCAAAGCCGTAGCGCCTTGGGCGAATAATTGCAAGCCGAATGTGTTCCAAACCGCTTCGCCACGGCCCAGTCTGCGATACAATGAATGCACTAATAAGTGGTAACCCAACACCACGGTCGCGAAGCCCAGTAGCACATGCGTGAAGGGATCAACCAGCAGCGTCGGCTCCTTCCACACGTACCACACGCTCAATGTGATAACAGTGAGCAACGCCGGCCAGACCAAAAAATAATGCGCCTTTCGTTCCATTCCCCCGAAAGCTTTCAGCAAGATCGCGCGGTCCGGCTCCCAATTTGCCATGGCGCTGCGGTGGGCCAAGAACAAACGGACCAAATGGAAGGTGCCACCGAAATAGGCCACCAGCGCGAAGACGTGCAAGGCCCGTAGGAATGCGGTTAGATCAGTGGTCGTGTCCATGCTTTGCCTGCCACCAAAGATAGGCGAAGGCACACCCTACCTTCGCGGCCCATTCAGGAGGAACGTGAACATGATACCCGCCACAAGATCGGTAAAAGAGAGCTACGCAGAAACCACTCACTTGGTGTTGCCCAATGACACCAATACCATGAGCAACCTGTTCGGTGGTCGCTTGCTGGAATGGTTGGACATCAATAGTGCGATCAGCGCGCACCGCCATTGCAAGCGTATGGTCGTGACGATCGCGGTGAACAACGTGAGCTTCGACAGACCGATCAAGCTGGGCGATTTCGTTACGATCCGCAGCCATGTGAGCCGTGCATTCGGAACCAGCATGGAGATCTGGAGCGACGTATGGGTGGAAGACCAACAGACCGGTGAAAAGATCCCGTGCAACAGCGCCATGTACACGTTCGTGGCCGTGGACAATGCCGGGCAGCCGAGCAAAGTACCCGATGCCGTTCCGGAGACAGACGTGGAGAAAAGTCGTTATGACAGTGCGCTACGCCGCCGCCAATTGCGGTTGATCATTGCCGGTAAAATGAAGCCGGAGGATGCTACGGAGTTGAAGGCGTTGTTTGGGTGAGGGCTGGCCACTGGCCTTGGGCTGCTGGCTACTAGCTATTCCCAGCTTAGCGGGTAACGTTTGTTCCAGATCGTGAATAGCTAGTAGCCAGCAGCCAACAGCCAATGGTCGGTAGCCAGCGTTTCAACCCTTGAACAGTTCACCAGTATCCACATCCACCGCGCGCAGTCCCAACTTTTCGATGATCCCTGCAACACGGGCCTTGCTGTTCGCGCCGCCATGCACATGGATCATCAGGTAACGGACCAGCTGCGGATCTTCCATGTGGAATTGGATGCTCAGATCAACTTCCGCGTTCTGAACGAATAGCCAACCGTCCTGTTCCTCGGCGCTAGGTGCGACTTTCTTGATGCGTGCGATCAATTCCGTGCGCGTTCCGATCGACCCAGGCCTGAAATCGTTCGGCACATCTTCCAGGTTAGCCACGTTGGGCAGGTCTTGTACCAATATCTCCCAGCTCATTGGGCGGCCAAGTTCGCGATCATTTTCAGATCTTGTTTCTCCATGCACCTGAAATGTCCTTTGGGGCATTGGTCATGACCGATCTTCGAACACGGGCGGCATGGGAGTCCTTTCACTTCAGCAAGGTGCGCCTGAGCAGGATCAGTGGGTATGTAAGGTCCCATGCCGAATTGTGGAACTGTATTGCCCCACACGCTGACCAGTGGCCTCTTGAACGCACTTGCAATATGCATGGCACCGCTATCATGTGCGATCACACTTCTTGCTTGTTTGATCAATGAAGCACTGCCAAGGAGGTCGTATTTGCCCGTCGCATCGAATACCCTTCCGCCAATGGCGCTAGAGATAGCGTGGGCCACCGCGCTATCTTCTTTACCGCCGATCAATACCACCGGACCTTTTAACAAATTCGTCAATTCGATCAACCGGTGTTCCGGCAAGCGTTTGGTGAAATGTGCTGCACCGATCGCGATCGCGGTATACCCGTTCCGGTGTGCTTCAGGTAAGGAGGGAAGAGGAACTTCGCGTTCCGGTGGAATGAACAGGTCCAGTCCTTGCCCGTCATTCTTCACCCCCAAATGCGCTACTGCTGTCATGTATCGGTCCACGATGTGGATCGGAGGCATACGGTCCATCTTGAAATTCACGAGCAGCCATTTCTCGATGTTCAGCTTGTTGAAGCTGTGCGCCGGAACACCTATGGCCCGCTTGATCCGTGACGTGCGTAGGTTGTGGTGCAGGTCGATCACTTCCGTGAATTGTTCGCTTTTCAATGCCTTCGTGAAAGCGCCCAAATCACTCCCTAGCGTATGCACCTTCGTCACGTAAGGAGAATAGGTCAACAGATCGGCATATTCGGCCTTGGTGGCCACATGCACTTCGGCCTTTACCTGTTGGTGCAAACAGCGCAACACAGGGCTTGTAAGCACAATGTCCCCAATGGAACTAAAGCGGAGGACAAGGATCTTCATGGCGCGTGCAAAGGTGGGGTGAGGAAGTTGTTCCGGGTCGGGATCTCGGATCACAAGCGAAATGTAGGTGGCGGATCATTATCCGCCCGCGACATGGGTGTAGGTCCAAGCGATCATGTACAAGCCCAAAACCCCGAACTTGGCACCCATGTTCGTAGACACACACGCTCATTTGTACAGTAGCAAGTTCGGCGATGATCGTGCCGAAATGGTGCAACGTGCTCTTGATGCCGGGGTAACCAAATTGCTTTTGCCCAACGTGGACCACGAGAGCATTGATGCTATGCATACGCTGGCCGAGGAGTACCCCGGTATCTGCTACCCGATGATGGGATTGCACCCGTGTTCCGTAGGTGCGGACAATACAGCGTCCATGAAGCAAGTAGAAGCGCTCTTGCGCACCGGAACCTACTTCGGCGTAGGTGAGATCGGTACGGATCTGCATTGGGACAAGACCTTCTTAGCACAACAGGAGGAAGTTTTTCGGCAACAAATTCGTTGGGCGAAGGAGTTGGAATTGCCCATCGTGATCCACTGTCGTCAGAGTTTCGCTGAGACCATCGCCATCGTTGAAGCCGAGAATGGCAAGGACCTGCGTGGCGTGTTCCACTGTTTCACCGGTTCTGCCGAAGAAGCGGCGCGTATTGTGGCCTTGGGCGATTTCTACCTCGGCATTGGTGGCGTGGTCACGTTTCCCAAAGGCGGGCTCGCAGAAACCATGGCCGTTGTAGGTCATGAACATTGCGTGTTGGAAACCGATGCGCCGTATCTGGCACCTGTACCCTTCCGCGGAAAACGGAACGAAAGTGCCTACATCCCGCACATCGCAGCAAAATTAGCCGAGGCCACAGGTGTTTCCGTAGATACCATCGCCAAGATCACCACCGCGAATGCAATGAAATTGTTCGGGCTTGGAGAAAGTTGAAAAGCAAGAGGTAACAGGTATTGGGTACCTAGTACAGTTATGCCGGTACTCAGTACTAGGTACCCTGTACCTTTCAACACTCGATCATCAAACTAGTTGACCAAACAAATGCCACCGAAAGTCCTTCTCATTTACACCGGTGGCACCATCGGCATGCACGCCGACCCACGAACCGGTGAATTACGTCCGATGGACCTCGCCCATCTGGAGGACCAAGTCCCCGAGTTGGAGCGCATGCAGATCACCTTGGATGCGATCTCTTTCGACAAGGCAATTGATAGCAGTGACATGCGGCCGGCGGACCATGTGCGCATCGCGGAACAGGTCGGATCGCATTACGACAAGTTCGATGGCTTTGTCGTTTTGCACGGCAGTGATACCATGGCGTACACGGCCAGTGCCCTCAGCTTTTTGTTGGAAGGCCTGAACAAACCGGTGATTTTGACCGGCTCGCAATTGCCCATCGGCGCGATTCGAACAGATGCAAAGGAGAACCTGATCACAGCCATTCAGATCGCCGCTGCGAAAGATGAAGAGGGCAATGCCATGGTCCCCGAAGTAGCCGTCTATTTCGAATACGGCCTTATGCGCGGAAATCGCACGGTGAAAGTGCATGCGGAGCGATTCGAGGCCTTTCGATCACCGAACTGGCCTGCTTTGGCTGAAGCCGGAGTACACATCAGATACGATCGTGCTGCGATCCTTCCGCATCGAAAAGGCCCGTTGAACGTGCATACCCGAATGGACGATCGATTAGCGGTTGTACGTCTTTATCCGGGCATCCGTAGTGCCTGGGTGCGCCACGCCTTGGAAATGCCGGATCTACGCGCCGTGGTGCTCACAACATTCGGAGCGGGCAACGGGCCCACTGACCCGGACCTGATCGATGCGTTCCGAGAAGCAAGGGACCGCGGTGTCCAGTTGCTCAACGTTACCCAATGTGTCGGCGGTAGGGTTGAGCAGGGGAGGTATGGAACAAGTGTCGCGTTTCGTGATATGGGCGTGGTTGGCTGTGCGGACATGACCGTGGAAGCCGCCATTACCAAGGCCATGTTCCTTATGGGACGAACTCAGGATGCTGACTGGGTGCAAGGAATGAAGGTCCCTTTTGCAGGAGAATCCACCGCATCTTCCTTTTCGTAGTTTTGCCGCCCGCCGGTAAATACTTTTCACCGGAAATACAAAGGAGAGATGGCCGAGTGGTTGAAGGCGCACGCCTGGAAAGTGTGTTTACCTGAAAGGGTAACGGGGGTTCGAATCCCTCTCTCTCCGCAATTGATGAACGTGGGGTGAACAGTTTGTCGTTCATTCTCACAGATGCCCAGAAAAGAGATGAAGTGTGCCGGCAGAAATTCTACTTGCACCTTTCCCTATGTTCAAACTACCGTTCCTCGCTAATATTCCGGTAAAGCAATATGAGATCCCACGAACTTGTTCTTACTTAGCACCGGTCTTTCGATCCCCTGTCTTTACTTTGCGCCACATTCGTTCAGGCGAATACCTGCATCAACCCCGAACCAACCCCATACGCTAACGATCCACAACATGGTACGTAAGTTCTTGTCCCTCTGCCTAGCTGCTCTTGTCTGTGTCAGCTTGTCCACTTCACCGGTAATGGCCCAAGACGCGCCGGCAGCCGCAGATACCGAGGTGGCAGCGGATGCCTCCGAAGGTCAACAATCATTCAAGGATCGTTTCATCGAAGGTGACCCGACATGGATGAGCCCTGTGTTGTTATGCATGATCCTCGGTTTGGCATTTGTGATCGAGCGGATAATCTATTTGAATATGGCCAGCACCAACACGGATAAGTTGTTGGGTGATGTGGAAAGTGCCATGAAGAGCGGTGGTATCAATGCGGCCAAGGAACTGTGCCGCAATACGAAAGGACCCGTTGCCGGTATCTTCTATCAAGGCCTTGATCGCGCCAATGAAGGTGTGGACATCGCCGAGAAATCCATCGTTGCATATGGCGGCGTGGAGGTAGGTCGTTTGGAGCGCGGTCTCTCTTGGATCAGCTTGTTCATTGCCTTGGCTCCCATGTTGGGGTTCTTGGGAACTGTTGTTGGAATGATCTTCGCGTTCGACCAGATCGCTGCGGCCAACAACATCAGCCCAGCCATCGTGGCCGGTGGTATCAAGGTGGCATTGCTCACGACCGTGTTCGGCTTGATCGTGGCCATTATCCTCCAGGTCTTTTATAACTACCTCGTTAGCCGCATCGATAGCATTACCGGCCAAATGGAAGAAGCTTCCATCGGGCTTGTCGATCTGCTGATGAAGAACAATACCAAGCACTAACATGGCAGGGCACGCAAGCGGTACCGCCCGTATCGGGCAGATCATCCTGTGGATCATCTCCGGTCTGGGTCTGGTCTTCTTCATCATGATCATGTTGGGGAATGAAGCCGGGATCGATGGTGGTCTGTACTTGACCTACGCTGTGTTCGCGGTAGGCATCATCTTGGCGTTGTTGTCCGGGGTCATGTCCTTGTTCACCGGTGGAAATATCAAGACAACGCTAATACCATTGGTCGCTTTTGCTGCACTCTTCGCAGTGGCGTACGTTATGGCCGATGGCACTGTGAAACCGAACTGGAACATCTCCACCGGAACCTCCAAACTGATCGGAGCGGGACTGATCATGACCGCTATCGCGGCCGTGGTCGCAGTGCTGGCCGCTGTTTGGGGTGGGGTTTCAAAGCTCTTCAAGTAGGACCGAATGTTGAAGCGACGCAAGACCGCAGGTGTTCAGGAGATCAATGCCGGCTCCATGGCCGACATCGCTTTCCTCTTGCTCATCTTCTTCTTGGTAACAACGACCATGGATACCGATGCAGGTATCCTCAGGTTGCTTCCGCCGATCGTGGAAGACCAGATCGATCCTGATATCGTTAAGGAGCGAAACGTCTACATCGTGTTGGTGAATGATGCCGACCAACTCCTTGTGGAAGGGAAGCCCATGGATATCAAGGACCTGCGCGAAGGGGCCAAGGAGTTCATGACCAACCCCAACAACAGCGAGGACCTTCCTGAAAAAGTGCGGATCACTGCTGCGGTGTGCAGCCAGAAGATCGCGGAGTTCAAGTCCGGAGTGGCCTCAGCGGCCGATCCGAAGGACAAGCAAGCCTACGAGGACCTTGCGGAGAAGTGGGAAGGGAAGCTGGATGCAGTGAAGTTGCTTGGCGAATTCAGCGAGCTTCCTGGTAGTGCCGTCATCTCCCTGCAGACCGGATCCAAGACCAGTTACAACATGTACGTGAAAGTGCAGAACGAACTGGAAGCTGGTATCGATGAGTTGCGTGAAGGCTTGTCGAAGGACAAATTTGATCGGCCGTTCTCCTCATTGGATGACAAGAACGACGATGACAAACCCCTGATCAAAGCGGTTCGTTTGGTGTTCCCTCAACGGATCTCCGAAGCCGAACCGGTGGAGGTCAAGAAATAAACGAGCATGTCACGTTTCAAGGACAAAGGGGGCAAATCAACACCGCCCATCAGCACGGCCTCACTGCCGGACATCATCTTCATGTTGCTGTTCTTCTTCATGGTGACCACCGTGATGCGCGAAACGGATCTCTTGGTGAAGATCACCTTGCCCGAAGCAACTGAAGTGACCAAGTTGGAGGACAAGGCCTTGGTGGATTACATCTACGTTGGCCCACCATCGAACAAGGCTCTGGGTACCGAACCCATGATGCAATTGAACGACCAGTTCGCCAAGCTCGAAGAGATCGATCCGTGGGTGAAAGCCAATGAGGAACGCCGGGATGAGGTGTTGCGCCCCAAGATCACGCGTTCCCTAAAGGTGGATAAGGACACCTACATGAAATTCGTGACGGACGTGAAGCAGGAGTTGCGCAAGAGCAACGCGTTGAAGATCAACTACAGCACCGCGCAGGGGCGCTAAGACGACAGACTTTCAAGGAAACCCCGCCAACAGCGGGGTTTCCTTATTTTTGGGCCCGTAAATGGTCCGCATAGGTCCCATAGAACTCCCCGATTTCCCGCTATTGCTCGCACCCATGGAGGACGTGAGCGATCCGCCTTTCCGTGCGCTTTGCAAAAAGCACGGCGCCGACCTCATGTACACCGAATTCATCAGCAGTGAAGGGCTCATCCGCCGCGCGGCCAAAGGGATGAAGAAGTTGGACATCTTCGAGAAAGAACGACCGGTGGGGATCCAGCTTTTCGGTGGAAGCGAAGATGCCATGGAAGAAGCCGCGCGTATCGCTGCCGAGGTACGCCCCGATCTGATCGACATCAACTACGGCTGTCCTGTCCATAAGGTTGTGAACAAGGGTGCCGGTGCCTGTTTGCTGCAAGATGTGGACAAGATGGTACGCCTTACCAAGGCTGTGGTGAAAGCAGTTGACCTGCCCGTTACCGTAAAGACACGGCTCGGGTGGAACGACCACACCAAGAACATCATGGAAGTGGCCGAGCGCCTGCAGGATGTTGGTATCCAGGCGTTGAGCATTCATGGTCGAACGCGTGCGCAACTGTACAAAGGCCCTGCGGATTGGACCCTGATCGGGGAGGTGAAGAACAACCCACGGATCCAGATCCCGATCTTCGGGAATGGCGATATCGATTCACCCGAAAAAGCCGTGGAATACAAGGATCGCTACGGTGTGGACGGGATCATGATCGGTCGCGGCAGCATTGGGCATCCGTTCATCTTCAACGAGATCAAGCATTTCATGGCAACCGGCCAACATTTGCCCGCACCAACCGTTGCGGATCGAGTTGAAGCAGCACGTGAACACCTTCGCAGCTCGCTCGCATGGAAAGGTCCGTGGGAAGGTGTGGTGGAAATGCGGCGCCATTATGGGAACTACTTGCGTGGCCTACCCAACGTGAAGGAGATCCGCTTGCGCTTGTGTACCGAACGCGACCCGGCGATCATTGAAGAGATCCTGGATGAGACGATCGCGACCTATGCGTTCGCAGCCGTGGCCTGAAGGAACCGTTTGCTCAAGCTTCGCAACGGCACCCACGATGCCAAGAGGCCGATCGCAATTACCACGACGAAGATCAATGCGAGGTCGCTTACAATTACCCGAACGGGATAGGACTCTACTACGGAGCCAGCAAGTTCCACGAAACCGAAATATTGTTGCGCCCAGCAGATCGCGAGACCGAGCAAGAGGCCGACCACCGTGCCAACCAGAACGATCAGCATCCCTTCGCCGAAGAAGATGGCACGGACCAAACCTGGCGTTGCACCCATGCCCATCAACGTGCGCATGTCGCGGCGCTTCTCGATCATCATCATGGTGAGTGAAGCAATGATGTTGAACGCACCGATCAACCCGATAAAGGCAAGTACGATGAACGTGAAGAGCTTCTCCGATGCATTCGTGCTGTACATCAACGCGTTCTTTTGATGGCGTGTACGCACGACGAACCCACTGCCCAATTCGGAACGCAGGTCATTTGCGATGCGGTCCATGTCCTTGGGATTGTTCAACTGTACCTCCAACGCGCTCACGGCACTGTCGTATTGGAGCAGCTCGGTCGCAATATCCAGTGGGGCCAGTAAATACTTCGTGTCGAAATCCATGTTCAGGGTGAACGCGCCACGCACCGGCATCGCTATCGTTTCGAAAGCTCCGCGCTGGTACTTGCTCAATTTCCGACCACGGATCGGCGCACTGATCTCCAACGGTTGGAAGATCCCATCATCGAGGGCCACGTTCAGGTCGGTCTTCAATCCGATCCCAAGTAATACGGCCGGTCCGTTCAGTCCTTCGAAGGTTGGTTCCCCACTGAACATGTGCTGGTCCATGTTGCTCATGGCCAAATACTGCGGTCCAACAGCTTTTAGGGTGGCGACAGTTTGTTGGTCGCCGTGTCGCAACAAGACGTTCTCTTCGATCACCCAACTCCCATTCTTTACAGTCGGTAACGTCAGGATACCTTCTAGGTCCAATGCTTCCTTGCCGAACGTTTTCCCTTCCGCGGCGGTGATCGTGATGTCCTGATCGAACGGGCTGTAAATGGAATCAACGAGCTCCGCGATCCCGTTCAGCGTGCTCAACACAACGACCATGGCGGCGGTTACGACCACGATCACTCCAATGCTGATCGCCGTGATGATGTTGATCGCGTTCTGCGATCGTCCCGCAGCACTGCGGGAGGCCAGCAAATAGCGACGGGCGAAAAGGAGGGGGAGGTTCATCAGTTGATGAGGCCTACTTCCATGCCTTCACGATCAATCCCGTTCCCGTGCTATGCGTCATGCGCACGTCCGCCATGTTCAGTACAAATGCGATGGGATAGGCGATCAGGTAGTAGAAGGGGAGCACGGTGAAGAATATTTTACTGGCCTGCAGCATGAGCAACGGCCACTTCATGCTCAGCTTCCAACTGATCTTTCCTGGAGCACCGTAGCTATATCGGGCTTCCACCTTGGAGAAACCATTCCGTAGGCACTTGGCGCGGATGTCGTCGATGTTGTACCCGTCACGCACATGCTCTTCGATGAAGGACCCTTCCCCTTCCTCGTGTACGTCGCTACCGCCTTGATCGCTTGGCGTGCTGATGATGAGCATGCCGCCTTGCTTCAACGAAGTGCTGTAACACCGCAAGGCCGCTTCGTCTTCCAAAATGTGCTCCATTACATCCACACAAACCACCAATTCGAAAGCATTTGGCTTGGTGAACTTCGTGACGTCCCCGACCTCGAATTGTACTTGTGGGCGACTGATCCGCCGGAAGAACGCATTACAATCGGCCACTTGTTCATCTTTCACATCAATAGCCGTTATGTTCCATTTCGGGGACCGACAACTGAGCCAATACGTGTACTGCCCGAAACCAGCGCCTGCATCGTAGATCCCAAGGTCACGATCCGTCTTCTCCACAGACCATTTCCGTAGTTCGCGTTGGATGTGCCACGACCGTAGAAGCAATAGGTCGAGCAGCTTGTAAAAGACCTTCCGCAGGAACGGGGTTCTGTTGAAGACCACGCCCAGTCGGCGTTTAACAGGATCGTACTGCATGCTCTACTTACTGCCCTTTCAACAGTTTATCGATGGCCTCGGCCCGGTCAAGAGAATCATCCACATAGAAGAGGAGTTCGGGCACCACGCGCATCTGCTTGCCGATCTTCATGCCCAACGCACCCCGCAACTTGTGGGTCGTGGCTTTGATCTTGTCCAATATCGCTTGCTTGTCCTTTACGGGGAAAAGGCTCAAATAGACCTTGGCAATGCCCAGGTCGGGGGTTACGCGTACGGCGGAGACCGTGATCAGTCCGCCGGGCAGGTAATTGCGGCCCTCGATCAGGAATATGTTCGCAAGCTCTTGCTGCATAAGGCTGTTCACCTTGTTCTGTCGTACACTGTCCATGCTTGCGCGAAGGTAGCGAATGGCCCCGGCCGACCCGCTTTTGCCTTCAAGATCTCAACTCCCGATAACTTCGTGCCCCCCAGCATGCGTAATTTCTTCAGGATACTCGGTTTCGGTAGGCCGTATCGGACCTTCGCAGTGCTCAACGTGGTGTTCAACCTATTGGCCACCGTTTTCCACTTGTTGTCCTTGTTGTTGTTCATTCCCTTTCTGCGGTTGCTATTGGGTCAAACCAAAATGGTGCATCTGCGGCCAGCGGAACTTTGGACCCGCGAGGGATTGGAGGGCAATTTCAATTGGGCTCTTACCCAACTGATCGAATCACGTGGACCCATGGGTGCTTTGCTCATGATCAGCATTTCCATCGTGGTGATCTTCCTCTTCAAGAATTTCTTCCGTTACCTGGCACTCGTGGCCATCTGCAATTTCCGCAATCGGGTTGTGCGCGACATTCGAGCGAAGGTCTACGATAAAATGTTGGAGCTGCCCTTGAGCTACCATAACAACGAACGGAAAGGGGATCTGCTCGCTTTGATCACCAACGACATGCACGTGATGGAGTACTCCGTGATGCTTTACATCGAAATGGTCTTCCGTGAACCAGTGGCCGTGATCCTGTTCTTGGCGACCATGGTCACCATTTCTCCGGAATTGACCGTGATCTCACTGGTGTTGCTTCCAGTGAGCGGTCTGTTGATCGCGCGCATCAGCAAGAGCCTGAAACGACGCAGCACTCGCGTGCAAGAAAAGAGTGCAGACCTTTTGGCCCGGGTGGAGGAAACGCTTTCCGGGATCCGGGTTATCAAAGCGTTCAATGGCGAAGGCGATATGCGCCGAAGGTTCGAACGGGAGAATGAATTGCTCACACGGTCGAGCATCGCAATGTTGAACCGGCAGGACATCGCTTCGCCCTTGAGCGAGACCATGGGTGCTGCGGTCATGGCGGCGATCGCTTACCTCGGCGGCTATTACGTGCTGGGCGAGAACGCTACGTTGACGGGTGATAGTTTCCTCGGTTTCATCATCATCTTCTCGCAGCTCTTGGCACCGATCAAGGGCTTTACACAAGGCTATTCTGCGATCGTGAGGGGCTCTGCAAGTGGCGAACGGCTTTTCGACCTGCTTGCTGTAGAGAACACCGTTAAGGAGAAGCCCGATGCACAACCCATTGCCGACTTCAACGGGCAAGTGGAGTTCAAGAACGTGTCCTTCGCGTACGACAGTACCTTGGTTTTGCAGTCTATCAATTTGGTAATTCCCAAAGGGCGTTCCGTGGCCTTGGTAGGTACAAGTGGAAGCGGTAAGACCACGATGGCTGGTATCTTGCCGAGATTCTTCGATGTGTCTTCCGGACAGGTACTTGTGGATGGACACGACCTTCGGGATCTTCGGATCACGGACCTGCGCGCGCTCATGGGTATCGTTACTCAGGACAGTGTGCTCTTCAACGATACCATCGCGAACAACATCGCATTCGGTTCCCCAGGGATGGCCGTGGCCGACATCGAACGGGCAGCCAAGATCGCCAACGCACATGATTTCATCACCCAAATGGAAATGGGCTACCAGACCAATATCGGCGATGGTGGAAACCGATTGAGCGGTGGTCAGAAACAACGCTTGAGCATTGCCCGCGCTGTGCTGAAGAACCCACCGATCCTGATCCTGGACGAGGCCACCAGTGCACTTGACACCGAGAGCGAACGGTTGGTGCAAGAAGCCCTGTACAAGATGCTCGAAGGTCGCACGAGCTTGGTGATCGCCCACCGCTTGAGCACGATCCAACATTGCGATGAGATCTGTGTGATGCAACACGGACACATCATTGAACGCGGTACGCACCAGCAACTTTTCGAGACCAACGGGCAGTACCGGAAGTTGTGCGATATGCAGGCCTTTGCATAGGGAATACAGTAGGGGCGGAAGACCTTCCGCCCGGAGGTATTTCACGAAGCAGAGGCGAATAGGATAGGAAGATCTCTTCTCCACCTACTTTCACGGCGATGTCGATCGGTACTTCACCACACACTCGCATTTTCGGCTTGGACCTGCTGCGTGCGGTGGCCATCCTGTTGGTGGTGTATTCCCATGCCGATGATCTGCTCTACCGGTTCTTCTCTGTGGATACCGGCGTTTCCGATGTGGATGGCGTGGATCTTTTCTTTGTTCTGAGCGGATATTTGATAGGAGGGATCCTCTTGCGAACAGCGTTGCAAAGTTCCATTCCGTGGCACTTGCGCCTTGCGGATTTCTGGCAACGACGCTGGTTTCGCACCCTCCCGAACTACTACTTGTTCCTGCTGATCAACATCGCGATGGTGCATTTCGCGCTGGCCCCCGGATTGATCAACATCAACACGCTCGCCTATTTCGTGTTCCTTCAGAATTTCATGGTCCCCTTGGACCTTTTGTTCTTTGAATCCTGGTCATTGGCGATCGAGGAATGGTTCTACTTGTTCTTTCCGTTGCTCTTGCTCGTTGTTTTAGTGCTGTGTCGAAATGTGAAGTTCGCATTCTTCACCGCAGCGCTGATCATGATCGTGTTCTCTACGGTGATGCGCTTTCCAGCCTATCATGCGGTGGACTCCATGTTCAAGTGGGATCTGCTGGTCCGTAAGATCGTTTTATTGCGACTTGATACGATCGGGTTTGGTGCGCTGGCTGCATGGGTGCACTACTATTTTTCAAGGTCCTGGGAGCGATACAAGTTTCCACTTTTCATCGTAGGTCTAGTTGGATTCTCGATCGCTGTCTGGTTGCGCGGTGATGATCGGCTGTGGTATATGAGCGCTTGTTACTACTCCTTCGCAGGCTTGTCCATGGCACTTTGGCTACCTGCTTTGTCCCTTTGGATAAGCGAAGGGAAGTGGGGTGGACCGATCACGTTCTTGAGCAAGATCTCCTACGCGATGTACTTGGTGAACCTGCCACTACGAAGCCTGATCACTTCCCTGTTGGAGGATAGCTCGTTGGCCCGAACGATCATGATCTACACGCTATACTGGGTCCTTTGTATCGCCTTCGCTTCTGTGGTCTATCGTTTCTGGGAACGACCTTTCATGGAGTTACGGAAAAGGTTATCCAAGAGATTGCTCACTCCGAGCACAGAGGTCACTGTTTCTTCTTGAACAACCGATCGAAGAATCCTTCTTTCGGGTCGTCTTTCGGTATTCCGTTCTCGTCCAGACTTTCTTCCAAAAGCCCCTTTTTGTCTTTCGTATTGTCCTGAATACCGTTGGACTTTTCATCGGGACGGATAAAAACATCATGGATGAACTCTTCGAAGGCACTGCGTGTTCGTCGCCCTTCACAATCCAAGTCCGGAGCGAATTCCTGGACCCAATTGAGGTCGCGCACGTAGCGTTGGCGCAAGTCCGGCGCGCGCTCAATTCCCCGCAGTACGTTGCCCGCGATGGGCAAAGCAAGCTGCCCGCCTGTTCCCAAGGCGCTGTTGAAGTGGATGTCATTGTCGAACGCACCTACCCATGTGCCGATCACGAGTCCCGGTGTGTAGGCCACGAACCATGCATCACCATAGTCCTGTGAGGTGCCGGTCTTTCCAGCAAGCGGAATGGTGACCCCGTAACGTGTTCGAATGCTCGCTCCGGTTCCCTGATCGATCGCGCGCTGCAGGGCAGCAGTAATATTCGCTGCGGTGGTGTCCGATACGGCTTGAGTACTCTTCGGTTTCTTGGCTTGAAAGATCGTCTTTCCGTTCGCATCCTGAATGCTTTGGATGAATTGTGGTTCCACGCGCTTTCCCCGCATTGCGAACGCTCCGAACGCAGGAACTATTCCGCGCAACGAGATATCGGTGGCCCCCAATGCCATCGCCGGATTTCCAGCATCACGCGTCGGTAGTCCCAAGGCTTTCATGGTTTGACGAATGGTATCTTCACCGACCTTGAAATAGAGATCAACCGTTGGGCGGTTCATGCTTTTTGCCAACGCATACCAGAGCGCCACTTCACCACCAGCGGTATCC
>Ga0209582_1001020_pt1 | contig 14814 bp, 10 predicted proteins | sample KloWWTmetKNB5Kit_FD_187176 | JGI IMG/M metagenome (GOLD analysis project Ga0209582, IMG submission 187176) | Active sludge microbial communities from Klosterneuburg, Austria, studying microevolution and ecology of nitrifiers - Klosterneuburg... | ecosystem: Engineered > WWTP > Aerobic digester >...
GATGTTGTTTCTGTTACAACACCATAAATTTAAAAAAAATCGTCGGTTGACCACCGGCTTTTTAGTTGCTACGATTTTGGTATATGAAAAATATATTAATTGGAGTTTTAGTTATCGGGATTTTAATATTAGGTTATTTATTTATTAAACAAAAAGATAAAGTTGTTGACATAGATTTAGGTTTTGATTTTTCTGAAGAGACAAATAGTAGTCCTATTTCAACAAATCAAAATCCACCAATAACAAGCAATCCTCCGACAACCTCAAATCCGACAACTCCACCACCAACAAATAATTCCTCTGAAGTAACTCAAAATACCAATAACATAAAATATGAAAAACTTCCGCCAGATCTAAAAATTATTGAGACTTCCAGTGGTAATGTAAGCGCAAGATCAGCAGATAGGCATTTCATTGTTGCAGTAGAATTTCCTGATTTTATAGGCAACAACCCTTATTGTGGTTTCGGTAATACTTATTTTCCACAGTGTGTTTTTTACGTGACAGATCTTGTGGGTGACCCTAGAAAAGCATTTGTTTGGCCAACAAATTCAGCCTTAACAAAATATCCAGATTCTTTTGTCCGTGATGAGTACAATGCAGTTAATAATTATTATTTATCAGGCAGCGCTACTTTTTCTGGAGATATTACTGTTTTTACAACACGTCGTGATGATGGCTGTGCAGTTTATTATAAAGAGTATTGGAATGTTGACTACAAAACAGGCGAGGCATTTCTCATTAAGACAGAAAAAAATGGAATTCCTAATAATTGTTAGAAGTTGTTAAAATTTAGCTAGAACAGGAGGACTCGTGACCGTGGGCCTTTCTATTGCAATAATATAATAGGCTGATAAAATTAAAACATAAATGAAAGCTTCGGATTATTTTATTATTTTAATACTAATTGCAGGGCTCGGTGCTCTTGGTTTTTTATTTACTCAGCAAGATAAAAGTGTGGAAGAAATCATTGCCGATATTTCTGGGAAAGTTAATGGTTCTTCTGTGAATGAAAACCAAAATTCAAACCCAGCTGCTGTAGATCCAATAGAAATAGCAAATCAAGATATTTATAAAATTGACATAGATTTACCATCAAACTTTATTGTAACCCCTGGAAGATCTATACCGTCTGTCTATGAAAATTTTGAATTTGAGAGAGAGGTTACTCGTGTCGAGAAAAAAGATCAAGAAGAGGGTTGGAAGGAAGAAATGTTTGTTATCTCTCAATATTTTTCTAAAAATGATTTTGATCAGGCTTTGGTAAAAAATCTTAACCCTGAAACATATCTAGGTTTAAGAATAGTTTCTGCTCCTGTAGAAAATTTAATTATAGATGGACAAGATTCAAAACACCACATCCTTTCTCTGTATGGTGACTCTCTTACTTATGGTGATGAGATTTTAACAAATAATCATTTTGTATCTATTCCATCTAAGCAAACTATTATAAAATTTGAACACAATCCGGTTGCTTCGGTTTCTCCATTTGAACTTCAGGAAATTATGGATACAATTTCTAGAATTAAATTTAATAATAATCCTGAAAATAAGTTAGTTTCTAGAAAAAACATATCAGAAAAAGAAAAAACCAACATCACTTCTAATGCAAAAGACGTACTTGGAATAAGTATAGTTTTACCTAACGGTCTCGCCATAGAGTCTTCCTCAGAAGAGGGTGTGGCTTTTGTTGTTTTTCCTGACTTAGGAAATCTGAGTATTACAAAATATAAAAATAAAGAAGAATTTGATAAGGGGTTACTTTCTATTATAAAAGAGGATCCAAATAATAAAGAAGAGGGCTTTGAGTATGTGCCTGTTTATAAAACACAGATAGATGGACAAGAGGCTGTCCACTACGATTCTAATATACGAGGAACTAAATTTTACCAAATAGCTATTCCTTCAAAATTTATAATAACGTCTTTTTTTGCGGCGGGGGTAGATCAAACTTACCTAGATTATAAATTAGAAGATTATAATAATATTATTTCTTCAATAAGATTTAATTATTAAAAAATCCCGTAAGGGATTTTTTGTTTGAAATTAAATCCTCCGACCCTATCTGGGAGTGTCGTTAAGAAATCTCTATAGTTTGCCCTAGAAACCAGTGCTGTTAGAGCCTGATTTATGTGTGCTAAATGCACATATAAAAAGGGCGAGTTCACAGGTTTCTTGGCTTAAACTATGGAGATTTTAGACACGAAAGATGGGTCTAGATCTTTGCCTACTTTGTATCATGACAAAGTAGGGGAAAAAGCTTGACTTTTATTTTCATCTGACTATACTAGAACCCACGTATGAATATTAAGAAAAACCATGTTTTAAGAGGGGCAATGTAACACCTTTAATTTGGTATTACGAAGTCCCGCCAAAAGCGGGTTTTTTCTTTAAGTTAGTACGAATGTTATTTGAAAATTAAATATAGCAGGTAAACATTCAATCACTACTAGCGATTGAATGTTATTAAAATTTTAATTATGATTTTCATAATTAAAGGCAAAAATAAAAATTAGAACATAATGTGGTTTTCAAATTTCCTATTAGGAAATTAAGGGCACATGGTGGATACCTTGGCTTTAAAAGGCGATGAAGGACGCGGCACGACTGCGATAATCTTCGGGGAGCTGTCTAGCAAGCTTTGATCCGGAGGTTTCCGAATGGGGAAACCTTATCTCGGTAATGCGAGATAGCCTCTGCTATATGCAGAGGAGCAAACCTAGGGAACTGAAACATCTTAGTACCTAGAGGAAAAGAAAAAAAACTTGCGAACGCAAGAATATTCCCCCAGTAGCGGCGAGCGAAAAGGGAGGAGCCCAAACCAGAGCGCGTTACATTAGTAATAGTGCTTTGGGGTTGTAGGACAATTTCTTCTCGTAAGAGAGAGGAGTCAAAAAATTTGTTATTAGATGAAGCTTCTGGAAAGTAGCTCAACATAGGGTGATAGACCCGTAATCGAAAATAACAAGTCTCCTTTGAGATTGCTCCTGAGTAGTTCGAGACATGAATAGCTCGGATGAATCTGCCAGTACTAACTGGTAAGGCTAAATACTTTTAAAGACCGATAGTGAACTAGTACCGTGAGGGAAAGGTGAAAAGAACCCCTAAAGGGGAGTGAAATAGATTTGAAACCATGTGTCTACAAAGAGTTGAAGAGGGTGCTTGCATCCTCGACAGCGTGCCTATTGAAGAATGAGCCAACGAGTTTATGTATACTGCTCGGCTAAATCGCTCTGCGATGCAGCCAAAGGGAAACCGAGTGTTAATAGCGCGTAGGTAGTATGTATAAGACCCGAAACGAGGTGAGCTTGCCATGAGCAGGTTGAAGCGAGAGTAAGATCTCGTGGAGGACCGAACCGGTTAGTCGTTCAACGCTATCGGATGACTTGTGGTAAGGGGTGAAAAGCCAATCGAACCTCGTAATAGCTGGTTCTCTCCGAAATAGCTTTAGGGCTAGCGTTAAGTGTTCCCCTCGGGGGTAGAGCACTGGAAGGTTAAGACAGGGAGAAATCTCGCTTCGCCTACCAAACTCCGAATACCGAGGATTTAAAACTTAGCAGTTAGGCCATGGGGGCGAAGCTCCATTGGCCAAAAGGGAAACAGCCCAGATCTACAATTAAGGTCCCCAAACTAGACTAAGTGCAAACTAAGGATGTGAAGTTCCTTTGACAATGAGGAGGTTGGCTTAGAGGCAGCCATCCTTTAAAGAAAGCGTAATAGCTCACTCATCAAGGGACTTTGCGCCGCAAATAATCGGGGCTAAGTCTAGTACCGAAATTTAGGACCTATCGTATCCTCGGATACTTTAGGTGGTAGGAGAGTATTCTGCACCGCGTTGAAGCCAAAGGGGTGACCCATGGTGGAGCGTGTAGAAGTAAGAATGTTGGCACAAGTAACCACAACGCGGGTGAGATCCCCGCGCGCCGAAAGATCAAGGTTTCCTTTGCAATGATAATCAGCGAAGGGTTAGTCGGGCCTTAGCGTATGGCGAAAGCCGGACGTGATGGACACACGGTTAATATTCCGTGACTTCTGTACTATGCGATGGAGGGACGGAGCTCTGTACATCTTGCTCATTATTGGATTTGAGTTTGTGTCGTGAGGACGTAGCGTAGGTAAATCCGCGTTACACAAATCCGAGCGAAGCATAAATGTCTGCCTTCGGGTAGGTAAATAAGATAGAGCGAGCTTCCAAGAAAAGCTTCTAAGCATAATAGTACTGAAACCGTACCGCAAACCGACACAGGTGATCAGGTCGAGTAGACCAAGGCGAACGAGTGAGGTGTCCTCAAGGAACTCGGCAAAAAAGCAGCCGTAAGTTAGCGATAAGGCTTGCCTCCACCACTTTGGATATTTCTTAATTGAAATATTTTCAAAGTGTTGGAAAGAGTGAATTGAAGAAAAAAGATGGATAAACTTTCCTTTGTTATGTTTGGAAAGTTTGTCAAAAGCAAGAAATGAGAATAAGTTCACGCTTTCATAACTTTTGATAGAAGTATCTAAAGTGGTGGAGGCCGCAGCGAAAGATTCCCTGGCGACTGTTTATCAAAAACACAGCTCTCTGCGAAATCGTAAGATGATGTATAGAGGGTGACGCTTGACCAATGCCAGAAGGTTAAATATCGGTGGTGTACATCACATTGCTCGTGATTTAGAAATAAATCGTGCGCGACGTGATGTATGCTGGCTGATATAAGCCCTGGTGAATGTCGGCCGTAACTATAACGGTCCTAAGGTAGCGAAATTCCTTGTCTGGTAAGTTCAGACGTGCACGAATAGCGTAACGACTGGGGAACTGTCTCGAGGACTTGCTCGGTGAAAATACAATACCGGTGAAGATGCCGGTTACCTGCAGTTAGACGAAAAGACCCCAGAAGCTTTACTACAGCTTGGTATTGGGTATATGAAATTTCTGCGCAGCATAGATAGGAGAGGTTTGATGGTTACGGTTTTGGCTGTGATCTACTCGACAGTGAAATACTATCCTTAAATTTTATATATTCTAACCACAATAGAAAAAATGTTGTGAGACAGTATCTGGTGGGTAGTTTTATTGGGGCGATACCCTCCTAAAGAGTAACGGAGGGGTTCAAAGGTCAGCTAGGCGCGAATGGAAACCGTGCCGATAGTGTAATGGCACAAGCTGGCTTGACTGTAAGCGGGACATCGCAAGCAGACGCGAAAGCGGGACATAGTGATCCGACAGTTTCCTTTAGACGGAGCTGGAGCTCAACGGATAAAAGCTACTCTGGGGATAACAGGCTAGTATCGCCTAAGAGTTCATATCGACGGCGATGTTCGGCACCTCGATGTCGGCTCAACTTATCCTGGGGCTGGAGAAGGTCCCAAGGGTATGGCTGTTCGCCATTTAAAAAGTTACGCGAGCTGGGTTCAAACCGTTCTGAAATCAAGAGATTGATTCCGGGACAGTTTGAATCCCACGAGACATGTAAAAACATCAAAGAAGAATACAACTGTTATCTGAAATTTAATAATTTCAGAGTGTACACCTTAAGGTGGCACTTTAAAAAATTTTCGTCTATGAAAAAGTCCCGACGTAAAAGTCGGGACCCCGACCCCGAAAGGGCGTCGGGGATAGAGAACCAATCGCATCACGGCGGTCATACATAGTGATATGTATGAAGAAGTTGACTTATATCGGTAAAAACCTAAACGTAAACAAACGTTGGTCAATACCGAGGGAATCATGTTAAACATGAGCCCGTAGAGACTAAATGTCAGCAATCTTAAATTTAAGATTAAGCTATAGTCCGATCCCGCCAGTAATGGCGGTGTCATAAGCTAAGGCCTAACAGCTAAAAGCTAATGGCTACATATGCGTGAGACAGGTTGGTCTCCTATCTACTGCAGGCGTTGATTATTGAGAAGATTTGACTCTAGTACGAGAGGACCGAGTTGAACTGACCTCTGGTCTGCCAGCTGTTTTGCCAAAAGCAACGCTGGGTAGCTATGTCGGGAATGGATAACCTCTGAAAGCATCTAAGAGGGAAGCCAACTTCAAGATTAGTAATCATTTGAGAAACCTAAGAGATGATTAGGTTGATAGGCTCTATGTGTAAGCGCAGTAATGCGTTCAGCAGAGGAGTACTAATGTTTCGATTCCTAATAGGAACTTTGGAAGTCACATATTGTTTAGATTTTTATTTTAACTGCACCTGCTATATTTACATCGAAAGATTTGATGGGGCTTTTTGCTCTAAAATCGGAGAAGGGTGGAGAATTCCACTGTGCACAAAGGTGCTTATTGAGAAATTCGGCTTCATTACGGTGAGGTTGAGCTGTCGACGCAGTTCGCGTTCACAGTCTTAGCAGGCGATGGCAAGCTTGTGTTTGAGGGTATTCTCTCTCGGCGTTAGCCTAATTGTTTATAGTGGGAACTCCCCCCTTCATCCATTCGCCAGCGAACCCTAAAGGTTCCTGGCTCCATCAAATCTTTCGATGTATTTCAAATAAATAAAATAAGTTTAAGGTTTTTGTGTTGGTGATTTGACGCAGTGGGTACACCTGTTCTCATTCCGAACACAGAAGTTAAGCGCTGTTGTGGCGATGATACTCTTTTAGGGGAAAGTAGCTAGTCGCCAACACAAAGATCTTAAAACAAAAAATCACGCATTGCGTGATTTTTTGTTTGTTATCCTATGTTGCTTTTTTGTTTATTTAATGTAATCTAACAAATGAAAAACCAAACCACCCTGTTCCTTAATGAAGAATGAACCACTGATCAGATGTGAAGAGAGGGGCTACGAAGTTCCTTTAACGGACGTTGTAGCTGTCACTTTTGGGGATGACCCCCCAAGCGTTGTTTGTGGATATGTTTTGTCTTTAATAGAGAAAAGCATGATATGTTTGCATTCTTGTGACTCTACAGCCAAGGATCGATGTGGAGGTCTCGATTTCTACGAATTCCAAGGCTTCGATGAAGACAGAGAAGTAGTTACAAGAGGCGACTTCTTGTTCTCTGTTGGCTTCGATGTAGTATTTCATTGTTTGCCATTAATGTCTGCACGATACTTGAAGCCTCGAACAACAAAAAAGATATGATCTAAAATGTCTTGAACATTGAGCACCGCGACCCACAGGTTGCGGTGCTTGTTCTATATATATTGTGATAAAATATATACGTGATCTCTAAACAAAACAGAATAGTTGTTTTTGTTTTTGCTATATTCTTATTTCTATTTTCTTCTTTTTATTTTCTAAAACAAGCAAAAGCAAACGTTATAACCGTAGATGACCCAACTGGCGACGATGTCGACAATGGGTTTTGTTCTATCGTTGAGGCGATTATTAATCATAATGGTGGAGATCAATCTGGATCCATAGACTGTGCCGCTGGGATAGGAGAATCAGATGTTATTTCTATAGAAACAGACATTACCCTGGATTCAGTATATGCCTTAGATGGTGATTCTACTGGATACGGAACACCTGGCACAAAAAATATTATAATTAATGGAAATGGGCATACCATAGAAAGGGATGAACTTTCCGCATCTTTTAGAATTTTTAGGTTTTCAGGTTTTGGTGATGTTGAAATTAATGATCTTACAATTAAGGGTGGAGATGTTGATGGTTCTGGCTTGGGTTTTGGTGGAGCAATCCACGTATCTAATTTAGATGTTTTTGAACTCAATGATGTTATTTTTGAAGATAATATTGCAACTGAAGGTGGAGCAATCTTTGTTTCAGTTGACTCTTCCCCTGCTGTAAATTTTTATTTAAACAATAGTACTTTTACAAATAATTCTGCCGCTACTAGCGGTGGGGCAATTAGATTAAAAAATAATTCAAATAATTTAAATGTCTCAATAGACAATTCGACTTTTGATACAAACGCATCTTCGTCTATTGGAGGCGCTATTTATGGTTTTAATGTCACAGAACTATCTATTTCAGAGACAGATTTTACCAGTAATAGCGCCACAGCTAATGGAAGCAATATTTATATAGAAAATGGAGCAAATATTGATATACTGCAAACTAATTTTAGTGGAGGTTCTTCTGGGGATTTATATGGAACATATTTTATTAATTCAGATGTTACTTTTACAGAATCATTTTTTAGTTCTTCTAATGTTGGTGCAATATTTGTTGAAGACTCTGATATTTTGATTGATAAAACTTCTTTTGATCGCAGAACAGCAGGAATAGACGGCGGAGCACTATATGCCACCAACTCGAACATCGATATAATAAATTCGACCTTTAGAAGAGGTTTAGCTTTTGGTGGCGGAGGTGGGGCTTTATACCTAGATGCGACAAATACATTAAATCTTTCTTACAGCACCTTTTTAGAAAATAACACTGGCGGGGGAGTTGGCGGAGATATTGCTACTGGCGGTATTCAGACATCTGGTGTTATCGAAAACAATATATTTATAAGTACAGGCTACAATGATATTTGTTACGGTGATTTTACTAATTTTACTTTTTTAAATAATTTATATAGCCATGATGATTCTGATTGTGGTATCACAGCAAATCCTACTACAAATTATGGGAACGTATATGAGAACGGCGGAAATGTAGAAACTGTTCCGTTACTTTCTGGAAGTAACGCAATAGACACGGGAGTTGCGGGAACTTTAGGTTGTCCTGAAACAGACGCTAGAGGTGTAGAAAGACCTTTCGGCGCGGCTTGTGATATCGGAGCCTATGAATACACAGGAGACGTGGCTATCGACATAACAGAAACAGACGGATCGACTCTTATTGCTGAACCAAATACAAATGACACATATACAATAAGTCTTGGAAAGTTTCCAACCTCTTCTGTGACTGTCGACTTAACTAAAAGCGACGATGACTTTTTCGTCTCTCCTTCTTCTGTGACTTTCACAACAAGTAATTGGCTAACCCCGCAAACAATAACAGTAAGTCCGGACGACAACTCTCTTCAAGACGGTGAAAGGACAAGAACTATAACTCACAGTGTGACCAGTTCTGATCTTGATTACGCTGCCGTAACTCCGAACCCTGTTTCAGTCACTATTTCAGATAATGATACTGGAAGTACTACTACTGGAAGCGGCGGTGGACCAGGTGGAGGTGGTGGACCTAGTAATCCTCCGCCAGTGGAAGTTGATGAGGGTTGCACAGATAACACTGCTTTAAACTATGATCCTTCTGCGACTGTTTCTGACGACTCTTGCGAATATTTCACTCCGGTGTTCTTTGGTTGTAAGGATGTTAACGCCACAAATTACGACATTAGAGTAACAATAGATGATGGATCTTGTTCTTATCCTCCGCCTGTAGTTTACGGTTGTACCAACTCAACAGCCACAAATTATAATCCACTGGCAAACACTTCCGACGGTTCTTGTATTTATCCTGTCGTCTTAGTCTATGGGTGTATTGACTCAAATGCATCAAACTATAACCCTTTAGCCGATACTTCAGATGGCTCTTGTGCATATCCCGTTGTGGAAGTTCCAGAATCAGAGCCAGAACCAGAAGAGCCTATTGTTATAGTCACGCCAGATTATCCAGAACCTATTGATCCAGAAATAAAAACAATGGGTGAGTATTTAGGCGCTGTTCTCGGTGGATTTATTAAAGATGCTCAATCTTTATTGGTTAATATTTTGGATATTGTTTCTGAAGATTCATTGCAAGACGCTGCGCTTGTTGGGGTTTTTCTTCCTGCTATTTTGTTTATCGTTACTCAGCCAGGAGCTGCAGCTTCTATTCCTTTGAGGATTTGGAGTTTAGTGCCAAGCCTTTTGGGAATTAAAAGAAAGAAACGACCTTGGGGAACAGTTTACGATTCTGTGACAAAACAACCTTTAGATCCTGTTCACTTGGTTCTTCAAGACGAGGGTGGTAAACAAGTTGCCACAGCTATTTCTGATTTAGATGGACGTTTCGGGTTTATTGTTCCTCCAGGTAGATATAAAATATTTGCAAAAAAAGACAACTATAAGTTTCCTTCAACAGCTTTGTTTGGCAAACAAAAAGACAGTCTTTATGAAAATCTATACTTCAATGAATTTATCGATATTCAAAACGAAGACGACTTATTGATAAAAAATATACCGATGGATTCTTTGAATTTTAATTGGAACGAATTTTCAAAATCCAAAAATATGAAATTGATGAAGTTCTACTCTAAAACAGATCTGTTTTTATCTTCTATTTCAAATATTGTTTTTGTTTTGGGTACTTTGGTTTCCTTGCTTCTTGTATTCATCTCACCAAATATTTTAAATTTTGCAATCCTGGGTATTTATTATGTGATACTTTTCTTGAGAATGTTTGGTATTGGTCCTAAAAAACCAGGTCACGTAATAGATTCTGAAACTAAAAATCCACTTTCTTTTGGCTTAGTAACTATTTTCTCCACTAGTTTGAACAGGGAAATGGGACATTCTATAATAAGTAAAACTGGAAAATATTATATTCTTGTTCCAAACGGAGAATATTATGCAAAGATTTATCAAAAAACAGGTGAAGATTCCTACGAGCATGTTTTCACTTCAGATTCATTTAAAATCCACAAAGGATATCTTGGAAAAATATTTAAAGTTTAGTTTAACTTGGCTTTTAAATTAATGTTATAATCTCACTATGTCTTTAGATTGGTCATCAAAAAGAAAATTAAATTATTTCATAGTTTTGTTTGCAGTTTTTGTTGCAGGGACTATATTTTTTTTGTGGCCGTATTTTAACAAAGAACCAACTTGTTTTGATAGAAAGCAAAACGGAGATGAATCTGGTATTGATTGCGGAGGTTCTTGTATACTTTCTTGTATTTCAGAAAATTACAAACTTGTGACACTTTGGTCGCGAGCCTTTCCTGTTGCAGATGGTAGATATAACCTTATGGCATACGTTGAAAACCAAAATCGCGAATCAGGTATCGCTAGAATAAATTACGAATTTAGAGTTTACGATGAAAATAATATATTTTTGGCAAGAAGAGAGGGCTCAACTTTTATAACTTCAAACGACAGAACCGCTATTTTTGAAGCGGGGATAGAAGCCGGCAACAGAGTTCCCTCAAGAGTTGATTTTACTTTCACGAGTGCGCCAGTCTGGATAAAAGTAAACAGAGAACAAAGAAACGCACTTTCTGTTTCAGTTGAAGATAAGGTTATATCCAACGTTTTTGAATCTCCAAAAATAAATGCAAATGTGGTAAATAACACTTTGATCAATATAAAAAGCCTAGATATTTTTGTTCTTTTATATGATGAACAAGACAACGTTATAAACGTCAGTAAAACTTTTGTTGAATATTTGCCTAAAAATAGTAAATATCCAGTGGTCTTTACTTGGCCAGAATCTTTACCTAAAAATCCGTCAAGAATTGACATATTCCCTCAGGTTAATATATTTGATTTAGGGATTTAATATTAACCATGAAAAATATAAGCTTAAAACACATTGATTGGATGATGCTTTTGTTTATCGCACCTATTTTGGGTGCGGGGCTTGTTACTATGAAATCTTTTGTTGGAGAGACACCTTTTTTCAGTCAGCAAATTTTGTGGATATGTATCAGTCTTGTGGCTTTCTTTTTAACCTCTTCATTTGATTTTAAATTCTTCAAAAAAACAAAAGTAATAGGATCTGTGTATTTGTTTTTTATTGGGATTTTATTGCTTTTGTTTTTGTTTGGTTCTACGAATAAAGGAGCGACAAGTTGGTTTGATTTTGGAGCTTTTTCATTCCAGCCGGTGGATTTTATGAAGCTTATTTTGATAATGGTTTTAGCTAAGTATTTTTCACGAAGACACGTTGAGATTAAAAACCTAAAACTTATTTTTATCTCAGCTGTATACGCAGGAATTCCTTTCGTTCTTGTTTTTCTTCAGCCGGACTTTGGCTCCGCGATGATTATATTTATGATTTGGCTTGGCATGGCTATTGTTTCAGGAATATCAAAAAAACACTTGGCTGTCGTTTTTGGTATTGGGATTTTGTCTTTTCTTTTTCTCTGGACTTTTGTTTTTCAAGATTATCAAAAAGCTCGACTTAAAACTTTTATTGACCCATTGTCAGATGTTCAAAACACAGGATATAATGCTTACCAATCAACTATTGCCGTTGGTTCAGGACAGATATTTGGAAAAGGTGTTGGCTATGGAACTCAATCACGTTTGAAGTTTTTGCCAGAGTATGAGACAGATTTTGTTTTCGCTGCTTTTTCAGAAGAATGGGGATTTGTTGGTTCGGTTACAATTCTAATGCTCTATATGTTTATTGTCTGGAGGATAATAAGTCAGTCTGTTTATGGAGCTACAAACTTTGAAATGCTTTTCGGGGTCGGTGTGGCTATTATGATAATGTCGCACGTTGTGATAAACGTCGGTATGAATATCGGGCTTATGCCGGTGACGGGGATTAACTTGCCGTTTATGAGTTACGGAGGTTCGCACCTTTTAACCAGTTTTATTGCGCTTGGTATACTTTCAAATATGAATAAAGATAGAAGAATTTTACACAGAGATGATTTAAAATATGAATTTTTAGGAATATAAAATGAAAATAGTTGAAGGCAAAAAAATAGCTTCTTTAATAAAAGAAGATTTAATAAAAGAAATAAAAGAACAGAACTTGCAAAAAAGTTTAGCTATTTTTTATGTTGGTAATAATCCAGTTATAGATAATTTTATTAACCTAAAGAAAAAGTTTGGCGAAGAAGTCGGTGTTAGGGTTCGGGTTTTCAAATATGAAGAAGATATAAAAACACAAAAACTGATTAAAGAAATAAAAGATATTTCAAGAGAATTTGATTCTGTTGTTGTTCAACTTCCTTTGCCTTCTCATATCGACAAAAATAAAGTTTTAAATAGTGTAAACATAAAACAAGACATAGATGTTTTAGGTGAGAAAAAGTATAAGAAATTTTTGTCTGGAGGTAATAAATTTTTCCCGCCAGTTGTCGGATCTATTTTTGAGATAATGAATTTTTATAATATTGATTTAAAAGACAAAAATATCGTAGTTGTGGGAGATGGAGTTTTGGTTGGAAAACCTGTTTTTGATTGGTTAAAATCTTTGAAACTAAAACCTAAAATGGTTAACGAAAAAACTAAAAACAAAGAGATGCTTTATAAAAAAGCAGATGTGATTATTTCTGGTGTAGGGAAGCCAAACCTTATAACAAAAAAGATGATAAAAAAAGGTGTTGTTTTAATCGACGCAGGTTCAAGTTCTGAAGACGGACAAATCGTGGGGGATATATCAAAAGATTGCAAAAGCCAAGCATCTTTGTTTTCAACTGTTCCGGGCGGTGTTGGACCAATAACAATTTCAATTTTATTTAGAAATATGTTGTATAATTAATTCGTGATAAGTGAACCAATATCTGTATATCTAAACAGTATTTTGTTTAAGAGCATTTTCTTGGATAATTTAGTTTATTTTTGTGCGCAAATATTGCCGTTAGTTTTGCTTGCGCTAATTGTTTACTATTTTATATTTGTAGATAAAAAGCCAATCCGATTTCTATCTATCGCCTTGATAACTCTAACCTCTCTTGCTTTGTCGGAAATCCTAAAAGCTGTTTTTTCTCATCCGCGACCATTTCTAGCTGTTTCGGAAATCACTCAACTTTTTACTTTTGGCAGTTTAGACTCTTTTCCATCGGGGCACGCAACGGTGTTTTCAGCTTTGGCGACAGCTATGTATTTTGAAAACAGAAAAATTGGAACTATTTTTATTATTGGAGCCCTACTTGTCGGACTCGCCAGAGTGGTGTCCGGAGTTCATTATTTAGAAGATGTATTGGCCGGTTTTGTAATCGGTTTTGGAATAGTCTTTTTGAGCTATAAATATATAGGTAAATTAAGAAACAAGTCATAAAAAAGGGAAGATTGAATGTTTTCTCGTATAGGTGTAAAATAGTGGCCATGTTAAAGAAAAGAATATTAGGGTTATTAGTCTTACTTATTGGCGTTGCCGTAGGTTATTTTATTTATAATACAACAGAAGGTTTAAGTGGGGTCGCAGGTAATAAGCATGATTTTAAGCTAGGTCTTGATTTGTCTGGTGGAACAAGTCTTGTTTACAGAGCTGATATTTCAAACATTGATGAATCTGAAGTAAAAGATGCGATGGATTCGCTTCGAGATGTTATTGAACGAAGAATAAACTTGTTCGGAGTTTCTGAAACAACAGTTTTAGTTCAAGATGCTAGTTTTGTTAATGATGGAGAAAACAGAATAGTTATCGAGCTTCCAGGAGTTACAGAAATAGACAAGGCTGTGTCCATGATAGGACAAACACCTTTGCTTGAATTTAAAACAGAAAGACCTGAAGGTCCAGAAAAAGAAAAATTAATAAAAGATTTTGAATTAATCCAAGACCAAGTTTTATCTGGTGAAATTCCTCTTTCATCTATACAAGATCCATATTTCATCTCAACTCCTCTAACAGGAAGATTTTTAGAAAAGGCAACACTACAATTTTCTCAAAGCGGTTCTAGTACAAACGCAATCGGCGGAGAACCGATGGTTGTTCTAAAATTCAACAAAGAAGGTTCAGACTTGTTTGAGCAGATAACTTCAGAAAATGTCGGCAAGCCCGTTGCAATATACTTAGACGGCGCACCAATCTCTACTCCTGTTGTGCGAGAAGCTATTACAGGTGGCGAAGCTATAATCTCCGGAGACTTTACACCAGACGAAGGTAAACAACTTGTTGGAAGATTGAACTCAGGTGCTCTTCCTGTTCCTATTGAACTTATCTCAACTCAAACAGTTGGACCATCACTTGGTGCTGAAGCTGTTTCTGCTGGAGTTTTTGCAGCTATTATCGGCTTCTTAATTCTTGCTTGTTTACTAC
>Ga0209582_1001021_pt1 | contig 14810 bp, 9 predicted proteins | sample KloWWTmetKNB5Kit_FD_187176 | JGI IMG/M metagenome (GOLD analysis project Ga0209582, IMG submission 187176) | Active sludge microbial communities from Klosterneuburg, Austria, studying microevolution and ecology of nitrifiers - Klosterneuburg... | ecosystem: Engineered > WWTP > Aerobic digester >...
CATACTTACTACACAGTTAAAGTTTTCTTGTTTAATAACATCGTCTTTTGAAAATCGTGGAGCAATACGAGGTTCAATCACTGCTGCATCAGCAGAATTAATTCGGAAAAATGCCATATTACCTACGTTTCCAAACACGGCAGATTTAATAAAATCAGGAAGTTGTTCCATGTACTGGTGCGTCATATTTAATGACAGTTTGTATTTCCGAGCTTCCGACAAGATTGCCGCAATAGACTCGGTCACAACATTTTGAAACTCGTCTAAATATGTATAAAAAGGTGGGAACTGTGACAGGTCAGTTGATTCTGCTCGTGACATTGCTGCCATTTGCAGTTTCATAATGATGATTAATCCAAGTAAGTTTGCATTTTTTTCTCCCAGTAATCCTTTTGACAAGTTTACGATAAAAATTTTCTTTGTATCGATAATATCACGGAAATTAAATGCTGATTTTTCTTGCAAGATAATTGGTCGTAAAAATTCATTTGAAATAAAGTCATCGAATTTTGATGAAATATAGGGAACAAAGTTTTCAAGTCCTTGATCACCCGATGTTGCTTCTGCTGATTTCCAGAACTCGGCAATAATAGGATTTTTGTTCTTTGACAATTTCATATCGCGAAAATCCTTATTAGCCAATACTCGCGTAATTTCCAAAACCGTGTTTCCCGACGCAGGATCTTCCATGTTTAGAAGTGCGGCGTTTCGGAAATACTGTCCAAACATTGCACCGCCTTGTGCTTTCATATCAAACAATTTATCAAACAATGACATGAGTTCTCCAATTACGGTTGATTTTTGCTGTGGTGATCGTTCGTCAAATTCCAACATGTTCAATCCCATAGGACGAGCCGTATATGCGGGATCAAAGAAAATCACATCATCATATCGTTCTGGTGGAATACTCGCAAGTATGGTATTAAAATCAGTTCCGTGTGGGTCGATAAAACAACACCCGTCACCATTTTTTATATCTTGAATAATCATTTTCAAGAAAATCTGAGTCTTACCTACACCAGTTTGTCCGATTGTATAAAAATGTCGCAATCGGTCAGCGGGTGCAAAATGAATCGGTGTTTTTCTGCCACGATGTTCGTTGTATCCAAGTATTATTCCATCAGTACCCATTTCCATAGGAGCAGGATGAGTTGCCGCACCAGATTGTTTTAATTGTGCAGAACCCATTGCATGGGTTGGGAAATGGAACATGGTCGAGATTTCCTTGAAGTTAAGATGGAATACTTTTTCTGGATCGAATCGTCGGTAAGAAAAGTCACGGAACATGCGCTTCAAGTCATCACCTTTGGGCTGCTTGAACATTATTCCATTTGACTGCACTTCTTGATACTGCAAAAATGCAGATTCCAAGTCACGCAGTAATTCATCAGCACGGGCTTGAGACTCGGCGGAGGTAATAATACGGATCGTCGTTTCGACAATGGTTGATTTTAATTTCTTTGTAACATTCTCGATTGCTGCATCATCAACAATCTTATGTCCGTCTTTTTTCTCTTCAGGTTTTTTTTCTTCTGTCGAAACAATACTCATGAAGGCCTTTCCAAATGATTTAAGTTCTGCACCAAAACTTGTATCTAATGATTCTTTGACATTTTTGAAGGACTCTCCTTTGCGCAATCGGTCAAGTAATTTTCCATATTGTTCTGTATATTTACTACCAACTGGTTTTACAATTAATTGGACCGATGCACCTTCGCCTGCTTTTTTAATCTTTTCAAATACACCCAGTAGCAAATCCATTGGATCATGATCAAACTCATCATATGTTTTCATTGCCATAATATCGGTATTAGTTGCAACACCAAATGACCCAGCTGAATATCCGCCGTCAAAGAAAATATTATAATCATTCGTCACCATTTTTACCTGCGCGTTATGAAATAATCCAAGAACTTGCTTTTCAAACAATGATGCAATGGAATTCGGAACACAAATGTAAAAAATAACTTGTTCACTATCATTTGATAATGCAATTTCTAACGAGAAATAATTATTCTTTTCATTTTTTCCAGGACCAACTGCCTGCATGGATGCGTAAAATTGCTCCATTAAACTAATGCTTTCTTTGTAGTTTTTTCCAGCTTCTGCTTGTGGTAAAGTAATTTCAAATAACGAAATATCTAAATTTTTAAATGTTTCTGAATCGTTAGAAAGCCCAGGAATTGCATGATAGGACGATAAGTACTGCACTAAAAACCGATGGAAATCGTCGTCAATGTGTGGACTGTTCATTTTGGATACTAATTCAAGCGCATTTCGGATACCTTTTGACATTAACACCTGAACAAGTTCTACCATGGTTTCATCATGTTTTTCAGGTTTTAGTGCAAGCACAATTCCTTCTTGTTCTGATTTTGTCATTTGAGCCGATGGATGAACGACTTGTTCTACAGGCGCTTTTTTATAACTTTCAATCATATGACTGGCAAGGTTTTCCTTTTTTATTTCCATACTCGTTCCTGAAAGTGCTGCTTCTTTACTTGCAAGTTGCGCGCGTAAAAATGCAAGTTCTTCCTGAGGACTTGTAAACTGAGGTGATACTTTTTGCTCGCCATGAAAAGTTTCATGGAAATGGTTTGGTGAATCTGGTGTTGGAATCGGTGCGAATGTTGGTTGCATAGTGTATTTATTATATCACAACTCATAGTTCAATTAAAAAACAATCCACTTGGATTGTTTTTTAAAATTATTCTGCAGTTGGTGCAGATCCTGTGTCACTTCCTGATGAATCACCCGATGGTAGTGGTGAATCCGTAGGAGGTACTGATGGGTCAGTTGGTATATCTCCTGTATCAACAGAAGTACTGTCGCCCGTTCCAGGGTTTGTTCCTGGATCTACAGGTGGTGGAGTATTCACAATCGGTGTCGACTGATTAATTCCATTATTCTGCAAGATCTGTTGTAATTGCTGTTTATTCACACATACATCATCGATACAAACCTGAGTGCGTGCTTTGATGGTTCCTGCAACAAATTGTTCGATGCCGTTTGCAGCATTCCCAAACCACGCAACCATCGCATCTCTCCATGTATTAGTTCGAGTCATATCAGAAAGACTTGTAACATTCAAATTCATTTCCTGTATTGCTTTCACAATAACAGGAGTAAGTGTTGCGTAAGACATTCCATATCCTTCACTTTCTGTTCCATAGACTGCTTCAGGTATTATTGGTAATACTTGTTGAGCAAGGAATCCAATAGTGTGTTCATTGTTTCGTTTGTAGTTGAATGATGTAGGACGAAGTTGCATTAATTCATGTAATCCATAGGTAAGATCTGTAATATTGTCTTTCTTTCGTTCATCTGATACTGCTACCCAGTTTCCTGTTCCGTTATCTACGTATCCTATGATACCTGTAGAACCGTCTCCTACTTGGAAGATAGAGGTTGCAAAGGGAAGGGCATTTGTTTCGAAATTATCGACTGCAATTCCTGTGCGGCCGTCTTTCAAGATGGTGAAGGTGTCGGATTCACTTCCGAAAGCGGCTCCATTACCAATATTTACCAATCTGTCCGTTAGATTAAAATTAATACTGTCAACAGGACTATAATCGGTTCCAAACGATCCAAAAGCCGTTTCATCAAGGGATCGGGCATACATTCTAGACCCAAACGCAGTTGAAACAAGTCCAGATGCGGTAACTTCATCGCCAAAAGCTGTTGAGCTTTGCCCTGACGCTTGATTTAAACCATTACCCCAAGCTGTGGAGTAGTCACCTGAAGCAGTTGGAACTGAACTTGGGACACCACCATCTGTTCCTCCCCAAGACATACTAAGGAAACCTGTCGATATCCCATTACCAAAGGAAGTAGATATATCACCTGACGCAACACCTAATTGCGTTGCAAACGATAGTAAACCTGAAGCTATTGGTCCAGTGAATGATGGATCTAAAGGTGTTGCAGAAAATCCAAGCGCAATAGATCGGTCACCTACATTAGCACTAGTAACATCCCATGTGTTATCAGAAACAGACCCCAATCGAATCGCACGTTTTGTATTTACTCCACCTAACCCATCATGATTACCGTAGTTAAAGTAGAACATGTTTTGTTCTGTTCCTATATTATCATTTTGGAAGTTGTCGTCGTTATAGGCAAATGATCCGTCTTTCCAGAGGGTGTAGGCGTTGTGTTGTGAACCATTACCAATATTCAATAATCTATTGTATAAACCTGTCGAACTTGGAATATATGGTGAATTTTCAAAACCTAGTGAAGTCTCACTATATGATTCAGCAGTCAACCCCTGTCCTAAAATAATTGCTTCGTTTCCATTTGCAATACTATTATCTCCAAGCACAATAGAGCCATCACCATTTGCAATAGCATAGTTTTCTGATGAGAACGCAAACGAACCGAAACCGTTTGCCTGAGCCTGTTGCCCAAATGCAACAGATGACTGTCCGTTTGCTTGACTACCAAATCCGATTGCAAAACTAGCAAGACCGGTAGCTTGAGCACCAACCCCTAAAGCTGTGGATAAATTTCCTGACGCAATAGAACCAGGTCCTGTTACAAAACTGTGCGACCCTGAAGCAATTGGTGGAGGAAGTGCAGGATTAGTTCCTGGACCAAAAAAATCTGCAGGTAATGAACTCCCTATCGCTACGTTGCCATTCTGCCCAAACAACGCAATCTGGTTTCCATTGGTTTTTACCATGAAATCAGTTGCATCTGTTGTTCCAATAAAATTTGTTCCTACGGTTGTTCCCGCATTTCCGGTGAGAGACCAGTCTGAACCACCACCTCCTGCATTTTGCCAAGACAATTGCCCTGCTCCGTCAGTGGTAAGGACTTGGTTTGCGAGGCCGTCAGTTCGAGGAAAGGTATACGAGCCAAGATCAGAATTAAATTGAATACCAGTGTTAGCAACAAATATACTAGCATATTGACTTGAAATCAAATCACGTTGTTGTAATTCAATTCTTTGAGTACCATATTTTGCAAAGGAATCACTATTTGTTTCTGCAGCAGAAAATTCAAAACCATCGTTATTACCATCAAGAGCCATGTAATGTGAAAATCCATTTTTCTGAAGCAAAATCATATATCTCCCGTCGGCAGTATTTATAAAACCATTTAAATAAGAATCTCCTGTTCCTGTATCCAGATACCCAGACCCTATAAATGGATCTGTAAATGGAAATGGTGCAATAGTTGTTACATCGGCTACTTTCCCAAAGAAATAGTTTCCGTCTTTTACGAGAAAATCTTTTCCGTTTTGGTCGATGACTGTATCCTGTAGTAACGTCCCGCCCAACTGCACATTAGATCCTGTAGCAGTTAATCCATTATCAGCAGTAACAGAACCACCTGATGGTAGCGTAACAACACAGTCTACATCACCTGGTGCACAATCAGGATTGAGTGTTTGTCCTGGTGTATAACCACCGATAGGTGCAGCTGCAAATGCAAAGTAACCATAACCGAGGATGGTGATGAGTGAGAGGGTGATGAAGAAGGTTTTTTGTTTCATGTATTTATTATACCAGAAATAATATAGTGAACACAAGAGAATACTTTTTTTAATCAGTGTTTTTTCTGAAATCTTTTTAATAAATAAAGAAAAATAAGACAATACACAAATAATAACCAATACAGAGAAAACACAGGGAATGACAATTTGAAAGGATCGTGTTGTGCCGTCCATGTTGCAATTCTAATAATAGCATCAGTTACTATTTGAAACGGGAACGCAATTAATCTTCCAAGTGGTTGAACAATCATACCAACAAACACTGCCGCAAATCCTCCGATGGTGAGCCATGGCACAAATGCAAGCACGGCAATATTTATAGGGAACGAAATCAATGAAAAATAACCCATCTGATAGATAATGATCGGAAGCGTTAGGATGTTTACCGCAACAGTTTGTAAAAAAATCTCACCAAAGGTGTTTTCTGCCAAGTTTTTATATCGCTCAGATAACAATGGAAATACATACACGATTCCAATCGTTGCCAAAAATGATAACTGTAATGATAAATCAAATAATAACGAGTAAGGCGACATCCATACCATGATAGTTAACGCTATTACTATACCTCGTGTCACAACATATGGACGAATATAGTAGCGCGCAGCAAATGTACAGAGCGCCATAATCCCGGCACGCATCGCAGTTTGAGATATTCCCACAATTACTATAAAAAATAGTAATGCCATCATAGCGGCTATCAGTCTGCGATAATACCCAAGTGATGCAAACATGCGTACAAAGAAATTTGCAACAAGTGTTATGTTATATCCAGAGAGTACAACAATATGAATTAATCCGACAGCACGAAAAATATCAAGTAGTTCACTATCTAAATTAGATGTATCGCCGATGATAATTCCTGAAAGTAATCCAGATGCAGGACTAATAAATAACTCGTTTAATGTTGTCAGAAACTTCTTTTTGATTGATGCGAAAAATTGCCATGCATTATGATCGCTTTTTATAACTTGTATTAATTTGGGTGTTTTTATATCGCCCGCAATCTTCCGACTGTAACTCATTAGTCGATACTGAACTATTCGACCAGAGTCTGATTCAAAATCTGATCGTATTGTAAATTTCCCAGTGACTAAAATCCTATCACCTACTGAAAATGTTTCAAAGTTACTAAATTTTAATACAACATCACGCGTTGTTTCTGGTCGTTTTATTCCATTAATAGACTCAGGGTGAATTCTAACAAGTTGAGTTCCTGGCTTAAATGTTGGTGTTTCAGTTACGATTCCCGCGAGTATAATTATTTGATTATTATGATGATCAAAATCAGTAAAAGAATAGTTTGTGTGGAATTGATTCACGCGCCAAAGACCAATCAGTGTGAACACTATACATAGGGTAGTGATGCTGAAAAAGTTTTGTGATTGTAAATATGATTTTGAAAACTTGCTCCATAATAGTGCAACAATTATTCCAATCCACACATAATGTATGATTTGATTTGGTAAAATAAACATTCCACATATCATTCCAAAAATAGTCCCAGAAAAAATAGTAAAGAATGTTGATGAGTGCATTGCGCCATCTTAATACGGCAATATAAAAATAACATAAAGGCGGGGATGCCTTCGGCATCCCCGCCTTTATGTTATTTGCCCCACTCTTTTTTCAATTCCCCTTCTTGCGCTGCAGAAAAAACTTTCTTGTATTTTGCAGATCTACCATATACTGCTGCTTTGCAGGAATCCCAATCTTCAAATGTATATACTTTTCCATTTACCTGAGCAACATATGAATATGCTTTTCCTGAACCCTTTCCGTATTTACCTTTTTCACTTGATGAGGATTTTGGAGTAGAAGAAACTGTAATGTTTCCTTGTTTTTTAGCAGATGATGCTGATTGTTTATGTTTTGATAAAATCCGATCATCATATTCAGATAGCTTTCCGTGAAACAAACTAATCGATGTATTGCTTGCAAAACTAGTCGCAATCATATCGCATCGTTCATTACCCCAAATTCCTGAATGACCTTTTACATGTTCAAATATTAGGTTAGTAAAGTGATTTTTTAATGGAACTAATTGTTTCCAGATTTCACTATTTAGTACTGGAGATTTCGCAGCAGTAATCCAATTATTTTTCAACCATCCAAATACCCATTTTGTAATCCCATTGATTGCGTATGACGAGTCTGTGTGAATAACAATATACGAATCAGGTGAAACCCTGTGCTGTTTTAAATAATCCAAAGCTGTAACAATTGCAGTTAATTCCATTTTATTATTAGTGGTTGCGCGTGCATGTGCACCAAGTTCAACTACTAGCCCTTTCTCCTGAAACACAATCACGCACCCGTAACCACCAGGCCCAGGATTGCCCAGGGAAGATCCATCAGTGTAAATAATAATAGAATGACTTTTCATGAAACGATTGTAGCATGAAAAACAGAAACTCTGTATAATCACACTATGATTACAACTATTTTACTTGATATTGGGGGAACGGTATTTATTAAAATGCCTGATAGCCTGGGAACAATCAACCCTGCTATCATTTATTTAAATCAGCATGTTCCTGAAACAATTCAAGTTGTAATCCTTTCAGATACCGATATGTTTGATGTTCCAGAACTACTACAAAAAACATTTCCTGAATTAAAATATAATGACGTCTATACAAAAATGATGTATCCGTGGATCGATAAAACAAAACCAGAAACATATGAACGAATTTGTGAAACCATAAAAAGAAATCCGTCTGAATGCGTTTTAATTGATAATCTATCTGAATTCAGATCAGCCGCAGAAGCAATTGGAATTAAAACTTATGATGTAGATCAAGATTCAATTAATAGATTATTAGAAGATTTAAAATAAAAAACCACATTAGTGGTTTTTTATTTTTTAGGCAAACTCTCACACGCTTCACCATCATTATCACCATCTAATCCATTCACATCTTTACTTGGGCCGCCAGCCTTGGCAAAGAATTTTTGTGCCTGTGGCTGATTTTTAAAATCATCACAATTATATTCGTCAGTGTATTTTCCGCCTACAGTTCCTGTGGCAACTGGATCACCATTGATATCACGCATGATTCGAGTTACAAAATCACCAGCTTCGTTTTGTACTAAATTACCATTTGCATCGCGCTCGATTTTTGAATCTGCAACCGAATTTCCTTGCATGATTGAACCGAGATCAAAGTCGTTATTTGAAATCTCAAGACCAAGAGCACCAAGTAATAATACCAATACGCCAAGTAACACCTTTTTCTTTGTTGTGTTTGGTTTTAAATTTTCCTTTGTTAATTTTTCTTTAACAATTTTTGTTCCTAGATCTTTTATATTCATAATTACCAGATGTATAAAATAATAACAATAATGATGAGTACGACAATCACACCAATGCGCACTGATTTGTTGTTTCGTAAGTTTTGCATATTCCAAGTATAACAATTACAAAAATAAAAACCACATTTGTGTGATTTTTATTTTTGAATATCTAAAATTCTTACCCGTAATTCGCCTTTTCCCATAAACACCGAATATTCCACATGACCATAAATATCTATTGCTGTCGGATTTTCTGGATCCAATTTATAGCGTTCAGGTTTTGTGAAAAACTGGATTGCACGCACTGTAGTATTACCATGTTGAAATGTCATTTCTAAATGTTCTTTTCCTTTCCCGAAACTTGATAGTGAAATTGGTGTAACCTGGGATAGTAAAAATATCGGCGACTTGTTTCCAAGCCCAAATGGTGACAATGCTGTCAGGGCCGTATGTAAATCTCGTGTTATATCAGCTACTGAAATAACTAAATCATGATCAACTGATTCTCGAACTAATTCTGTTCCATCATGATGGGTGAATATTTTTTCGCCTGCTGCATTTAACTTGTCTTCTAAAAAATGAATGTTTTCTTTTTCCATAGCAAACCCTCCAGCTCCTTCATGACCTCCATACTGCACAAACTGATCAGAAACCTCGTTCATTAAATCAACCACATGATCGCCATTACGCGCACGACATGACCCTTTTACCATATCACCCTCGATACACCACACGAATGCACTGCGATCATATTCCTCGACAATTTTCGATGCAATGAGTCCAAGTACTCCTGGGCTCCAGTCCGGATCACCAACCACTAATACATTTGGTAAATCCGCCCGTCCAGTAAGTTTTTTGTGAACTTGTTTTACTGCTCGCGCGACCTCTAATTTTCGTTCATCGTTCAATTTTGAAAGCTGTTTGGTAATTTCTGTTGCTGTAGCAAATGAATCTGTTGTTAGTAAATTAAATGCAATTTCAGGATGAGCCATTCGAGATGCTGCATTTAATCGTGGAGTAATTGAAAACACAATATCGTCACCTGTCAGATTTGCTTGATACATGCGCATATTCTGAAACATTGCGATTAATCCTGGTCGTTTTGTTTTCCGCAATACATGTAGTCCATAATATGCAAATACTCTATTTTCATTTACCAATGGCACCATATCAGACAGTGTTGCAATACCAACCATGTCGAGTAGCCATTTCTCCCAGCCAGTTGGTGGCACAGAAATCTTTTCAAGGATTGTTTGAACATTCACACCTACTTCTTTTTCACCACGCAACACTGCCAGCATTCCTTGAACAAGTTTAAATGCAGTTGCACATCCACACAGCATAGTGTCTGGATACAACACTCCATTAACCGCAATCTTTGGATTGATAATTGCGTATGCCTGCGGAAGTGTTTCAAGTGGTTCGTGGTGATCGGTAATAATTACTTCGATTCCAAGTTCAGTTGCACGCAGTACTTCGCTATGTGCTGTAATTCCCAAATCTACTGTAATCATGAGCGTCACACCCTCTGCTTTTATTTTATCAAGCGCATCTAAATGTAATCCATAACCTTCGGTATGGCGATGTGGAACATAAAACATCACATTGTCATATCCAATTTTCTTGAAAAAATCATGAAGAACTACCGCACCCGGAATTCCATCAGCATCGTAATCGTGATAGATACAAATCTTTTCATAATTCAATATCGCAGAAAAGATTCGTTCAATACCTTTTTGCATGTCGGATAACAAAAATGGATCATAGGTGTGCAAGTCATATTTTGGATTTAAAAACCGGTCCTGTGATTCCGGTGTGTCATATCCGCGTTTTATTAAAAGGTCGAGCAAGAGCTCTCTGTGGTTCATAATTATATAGTACCATACTAGCCTGCCATGCAACTCTTTCACGAAAAGCCGTTTTCTGGTATAACAAATGTATTAATGATTGTTGTCATCCTGGACTTGATCCAGGATCCAGAGTTTAAAGATAACATTCTGGATTCCGGCTCGAAGGCCGGAATGACACCACAAAATACAAAACATCTATGAAAACTATTTTTGAAAAAATTATTGATCGAGAAATCCCAGCAGACATCGTATATGAAGACGATATTTCTATGGCATTTTTAACAATTGACCCAACAACTAAAGGTCATATTCTGCTAATTCCAAAATTACCCTTCCCTCGAATGCAGTTGGTTCCTGATGAATTATTATCTGATTTATTTATTAGAACAAAACGACTTATGAACGCAATGATTCAAGGTCTTTCTTGTGATCTTGTGCAAATAAATGTAACCGGTGAAGAGGTTCCTCATTTCCATATTCACTTAATACCTCGAAAACATGGGGAAAATCTTGGTAATATTTCTCCACAAACTACTTATCAAAATACAGAAGAAAGATTGTTAGTAATAGATAAAATAAAATCTGCTCTATAATTATGAATCCTCTTAAAATACTTACACTAAATACTGGATTAATTGAAATCGATGTTCCAGTGCTTCGTTATATTACTGTTGTGCATGCAAAAGAATTACGAGCAGATGCTTTAATTAAAGCGCTGCGAGAAAATCCATACGATGCAATCATGTTACAAGAATTGGGTGGATCACTACAAAAAAAGGTATTACGCGCAATGAGTGATCTGTATCCACACCATGCAACGCATCGAAACTTTAAATTATTTTCAACACATTTATTAATTCTCTCAAAAACACCACTTTCAAATATTCGTTTTGTTCCATTTGAACAACAAACTCATTTTGAATCATGGGGAATTACAAAAGGGTTACTGTGTGCTGATATCAATCATAACGGAACTAATTACCATTTGATTAATACTCACCTGGTTGCATCTGGTACCAAGGCAAGTGATACAACACCAAAAACGGTTCGCGTGCGAACTCATCAAATTAATCAGATGAAGAAATTTGTTAAGGATCATTATCATAATGATGACATCGTTATTATTGGTGGAGATTTTAATTCTGGACCATTTAGTGGCTCTGAGAACTACAATGTCATTATTGATGAATTATCTGATTGCATGACATGTGCTTCCGAATCCGATCGTATTACATGGAGCCCAGAAAACCCACTTGCTCGTAAGTCTACACGGCGTGATCCACATAAACAACTTGATGGTTTTTATATGAAACATCATCATTTTGAACAATTTAAAGACAGTATGCAAATCACACGACGATTTGTAGAACATTTAGAGATTCCTTATAAAGGAAAAACTGTGGTTACGCCTGTATCAGATCATTATGGAGTGGAAATGGTAATTAAAAAAACTGCCTAAGGCAGTTTTTTTAATTACCATTAAACTAGTTAATAATTTTTCCATCCTGAATCTTAACACCATTATCAAGAGGAACAGTTCCTTCTGAACAATTTTCAAGATAATTTGCGTAACTTCGTGTTGATTGATACCACCAACCAGTTGGACCAGTCAGTCCCCACGGAGCTAAAATCTCGGCAATGTGCATCGTTTGAAAACTTTTTACAGCTGCCTTTGTACGCTTTCCAAAGACTCCATCAATAGAAAGATCTATTCCGAGTTTTCGATTCAAAAAGTTTTGAACTTTAGATACCTCTGTAACACCATTCCTTCCGTCGCGCATTCCTTGTTTTAAGTATTCTTTAAACATAGGGCATGATGATGTATTATTGATATTTACTTGAAACATTGGACCATTATTAGGAGTATTACTTATTGGATTTGAGGGGCTAGTTGGATTAGTGATATCACATGGATATCCAGAAATACACCCACCTCCACCACTTGAACCGCCTGATGATCCTGGAATACTTGTACTACCATAAGCAGTAGTTGTACCTGCAGTGTTTGTCTGCGAAGCAGTAATAGTTGTATTTCCATTTATAGTTATTGGAAATACATATACCCCTGCTACACATGGAACTGTTCCTGTGCTTGGACCAAAACCGGATCCATAAATGGTTACATCTCCATCAAGTGTTGTACATGTTCCAGTAATACTATTTGGTCCAATCGCAGCCATACCTACTGGCCCTGTAATTGTAACAATTGGTAGCGCGCTTCCTGAAAACCCATATAGATTTGTATCAACACCAATATTTCCAGCTAAATCTGTTTGTGTAGCAGTGATAGTAATTGCTCCAGGAACTCCAATCACGGGACCGTATTGAAAAGTACCAAGACCACTACAAGGAACTGTTGCTGGGCTTACTGAAAACCCACTTCCAGAGATTGTTACAGCTCCTGCCCCAATTTCACACTGTCCACTAATTGAAAATGTTGATAAGTCATCACCTGGAACAGGTGAGTCAATAATTACATTAATAACTCGATCAATTGTTACCGATGAAAAATCGGTAGTTACTACTGTTGTTGTTCCACCTACGGAATTATCTGTAATCTCAAATATAACAATACCTTCGGGTATTGGTGCACCTGCTGGAACTAATAATATTGCAGTACAGTCCTGACCACCAACAACTAATACCGATGCGACGCAAGTCGGTGACACAGAAACACCACTAATTGTTACCGCCTGCTTTTCAACAGGCACCACAGAATCCATAGTATATGTTAATGTAATCGTATTACCAGTTGTTGCATATGATGTGTCAACAGCGTTATTTGATTCAATATGAACACTAGTATATTCAGGTGACAGATCATAAAGCACACTTAATGGAAGTGGTGATGTTGCTGGATTTTCAGAAAATGTACTAATATCTGATCCGTCAAAATTAGTAACAACACTTCCTGTTGTTATAGGGGTTACTGTAACAGTATATATTTCACCACCTGCACAAGTAGTAGTTGGAACCGATACTGGACCTATCAAACCCGAAGCTGTTCCATTTGTAATATTAAAATCACCTAAATCAACATTCGTGATTGGTTCTGAAGGACAGAGCGTTACGGTAAACGGCCCTGAAACGAGACCTGACGGCGTAGATAATACAAGTTCAGGAATTGCTGCAAATGTCCGAGTCATGACAATATTATCAATTATTGCCACAGGGCGTCCTAAACCATTCTCAGGTGCAGGAGTTGGAGAATTGTTCAAAAAACGAATCACGGCTGATCCACTTGTTGCAGTAAATGAAATTGTGTTTTTTGTCCATGTATAGCTACCAACTAATGTTCCGGTAGTTGTTGATGTATGAGTAAATACACCATAACTAACTCCGTCAACGATAACGTTAACTTCTGATGGGTAGTCAACTCCTCCAGCTAGATGTGATTGATAGAAACTTAGTGTATATGATTGTCCAGTAGTAAGTCCTGTAACTGTTTGTTCAATTCCAGATCCATAAACCTCACCATTAAGGCCCGTGGTCGCTGGCGGGTCAATAACACCACTCACATCAACAATACGATCACCATGTGGAGCGTTTCCAGTATAATTAGCCGCCATAGCAACATTCCCAGTTCCAGGAGTAATCATTGACCATCCGGTTAATCCAGAATATCCAGCAAAAAATGCTGGGTCACCGAAAGTTGATGTTGTATAGCCAAGCGGTAATACGCCTGGGTCTTCAAAAGAACAGTTAGTAATTAAATTCTGTCCAACAGTAGTACAGTCAGTAATTGCAGCTGAGGCAGAAAATGTTTGTTGAAAGATCAAACTGACTGAACTAATAAAAAGGGTTAATAATGCTATGAAAGCTATAAATCTTTTGTAGTTTACAATTTTGAAGTTAAATATTGTCATAAGTAGTTTATTATACTAAATAATATTAAGAAAGTATATATATTATTATTTCAATGCATCAATTCCAACCAATGTCCCGTTCTGTAAATATTCAAGCATCGCACCACCGCCGGTGGAAAGGAACGAAATCTTGTCTTCCGAGTGTTCCTTTCGAATGACGGTTACTGTATCACCACCGCCGACAATACTGTGAGTTTGGGCACCCAGATTTGTAACAATATCAATCGTGCTTTGCGTATAACCCTTTTCATACCACCCTAACGGTCCATTCCATACCACCGTTTTCGCAGAACCCAA
>Ga0209582_1001023_pt1 | contig 14797 bp, 16 predicted proteins | sample KloWWTmetKNB5Kit_FD_187176 | JGI IMG/M metagenome (GOLD analysis project Ga0209582, IMG submission 187176) | Active sludge microbial communities from Klosterneuburg, Austria, studying microevolution and ecology of nitrifiers - Klosterneuburg... | ecosystem: Engineered > WWTP > Aerobic digester >...
AATGAAGTGATATGGTAATAACCCATATATTAGAAATGATGAAGAAGAAGAATAGAGTTCCAAGAGTTGCAAAGCGCTGTGTCATTAATAAAAAAGCTGCAACTACTTGAGCCCAACCAATAAAATTCCAATAAATGCCTGATTGAAAAAGACCTTCAAAAAAGAAACCTATTGGATTATCTATTCCGATTTGTGTAAATCTTAAACCCATGATTTTTTTAAGTCCTGAAGGAATAAAAGCAAACGCAATTAAATAACGTGAAAGAATGACAATGGTATTTAACCACCTTTTACTTCTGATCCTACCGTAAGTGCTATTTATCTTTGTAAAGTTCATAATAAAGTTTGCTCGCTTTTGAGATTTTGTCCAATTGACTAACACTTAGTTTGGAGAATTAATTTGACATGCCTTTATATATTAATGAAAATCTAACGCATAAACATAACTCCCTTTCTACTTGGTAATTTTTATACTTGGTATCTTATATTGCGACACTTTATTTATTAGGTCTTTTCTATTACTTTTAAGAGAAATAAGAAATTGATTTGCAGCGGAAGCACCATATGCCCTGACGCTGACTCCAAAGAGCATTGCTGATTTATTTCCCGCCTTATCTATAAAAGACTTGTACCTGTATACATTTCTTTCAAGAATACTAATACTGCCATCTGCTGCATTTGCCGTTAATAAGAAATCAAGTATATACTCATCAGTTTTGGGATTATGGATAATTTCATAATTTATTATAGGATTGGTTTCTTTCATCTTTTTTATTTCAGCAATCTTGTTATTTACAATATCCTTCAAGTCTTGCTTTCCGGTGATCACATCTAATAAAAGCATAGTGTTATACTTGTCAGTACGATCTGATTTTACAAGATATTCCTGTTTATAATAATTCGCATTGGGGTGAGCACTCCAATTTAAAATATATGATTTGGTGTTAAACAATAAGGGGCCAGGTACACCCAAAAAATCAGTAACAGATTTATTTGTCTGTGATAAAGTCATATTTAAAAAGCAAAAGCTAATTACTGATAGTAAAAATAATTTAATATTAATCTTTGTAAGCATTTTATTGGTTTATTTTATTTATTAGACATTGTTAAGTGGCGTTATTCAATTAAGAATGCAAAGGTATATTATTATAGATTTTTTAGTAAAAATAATAAGGATACGGTAGCTTCTAATGAGTTAACGGGCATTAAACTGAATTATTAGACCTTCTAATGCGAAACTGAATTATTTAAATTACCAATATTTTGCCTTAAAAAGGAGAACCTTACTATACCTTGCCGTTATTTATTTTTTGAACTTGAATAGCGCAACATTTAGAAAATGGTATTAGGTATGAAAGTCAATTAGCCAAACAGAAACTTCAAGATGGATTATTACGAATTTCAATTCCGAATTATACAGTTTTCTTCAGGGTATTGGTTGCATTTTGATGGTGATAATCAAGGGCAAAGAAAAGTCCGCATAAAAGAGAATATATTTTCATGTATCTAACTTATTTTTTAAAAAAAACAGAGTTAATAGAACTTAACTAATATATTGCACCGCATCTTCCCATGTCAATCGGGTTCTGTATGTTTATTCTCAAGCCCGAATCTAATCGCCTCCTGGAGCAAATTAACATCTATATCTTTTAGGCTTTTGAACTTAATGCAATAACTGCTCACACTAGCCTTGCCAATTTTCTCTGCATAAGTATTGACTAAGTATTTCTTATCATTAATGCCAAGGATATAAACAGAAATTCCAGTCGTGTTTGCGCTGATACCAATTTGATAAAATTCTTTGGTTTTGCCATCAGCATATTTAATATTATAAGAACCATATCCGATATTAGGATTAGAAACAATTTTATTTTCATTGTTTTTGCCGTCCAGAAACCATAATTTGCAACTTGGTAATATTTGCTGGATGTAAGAGTGCAGCATTTGAATCCCAATGCGCTTCTGCTCAGTTTGGAGGTCAATATATTCTTGAATTTGTTCTTCTACTTTCATAAACAATGAAGGTAATACTTTTTATAAGTTAGCTATTATTTTTTGGTTCATAGCATAGATTTACGGCACCACTACTAAATGTTTTTGTTCCAAGAAGTTTAAAAGTAGACCGATCATTTAAATTCTCAAACAATGGCAACCCGCCTCCAGCTATTACAGGATGTACACAAAGTTGCAATTCATCAATTAAATTTAATTTGATTAATTGAATAATTAAACTTCGGCTGCCAACTAAAATGTCTTTTCCAGATTGTGACTTGAGCTCAGAAACTAGATGCTCAATGGTTTTATTTGTCAAATCTGCGCTGTGCCAATCTAATTTATTCAAAGTATTTGAAAAAACAATTTTTGGTATGTTATCCATTGCAACTGCAAAGTCGTCCATTGATTTTTCGCCAGATGGATTTTGTACTAAATCTCGCCAATATTCCATGAGTTGATAGGTTATTCTGCCATAAAGAATTATGTCTGCGTTTCTTAACATATCAGCGAAGTGTTCGTGTATTTCTGCATCAGGTAACATCCCTGTATGATCACAAAAACCATCAATTGTCATATTGATTCCTGCAATTATTTTTCTCATTTCAATTTCAGATTATTGTTTGTTTTATAAATGATTAACAAAATTAATTTCAAATAAGAATAATTGAAATAGAGAATACAAACAGTTAAGGAATAGAGCGCAGCTAAAGTCCTTCTATTCAATAACTAATTTTCCAAGTCCACTCTTACATACTACCTTCCTCCCGGAGGACAATGCATCTTTAAATAATTTGTATATAATGTTGCCAGATGCAAACTAGTGCCAGCACCTTCATAGATTCCGTGAGATCTATTTGGATAAGGCATAAATTGAAATTGTTTATTGTATTTAATCAACTCATTTAATAACATATCAGCGTTTTGATAATGGACATTATCATCTCCGGTACCGTGAATGTACAATAAATTACCTGTTAAATTCTTTGCATAAGTAATAGGGGAACCAGCGATAAAATCTTCTTTATTTTCCTGTGGCAGACCCATATAACGCTCCTGGTATATATTATCATAAGTCAATTGATTTGCAACAGCCGCAATTGCAATTCCTGTTTTATAAATTTCCGGATGTTGAAACATCAAGTTTAATGTAGCAGAACCTCCTCCACTCCATCCCCATACAGCCACTCTTTCAGGATCTATAAAATCCCATTTCAAAATTTCTTTTGCTGCCATAGCTTGATCGTTAATATTAATAACGCCAATTTTTCTATATATAGACTTTCTCCATTCACGACCTTTTGGAGCAGGTGTACCTCGGTTATCTAAAGAAATGTATATGTATCCATCTTCAGCCATGTCACCCATATACAAACCATTTTGATCCGCCCCATAAGTGTCTGTTACCGTAGTACCTGCCGGTTCAGAATATACATAAAATACCACAGGATATTTCTTCTTTGGATCAAAATTTGAAGGTTTTACCATCCATCCGTCCATTTGTATATTGTCAGTAGTTGTTATGGTGAAAAATTCTGTATTTGACTTTTTCTCTAGGTTTTTTAAGTTATTAACGATGCTTTCACCTTCAGTTAAAGATTTTTGGTTGGCAACTGTAATAAACTCTTTAGTTGGCGGTGTAAAATAATTTGAAAATGTATGTTCGGCATAAGTGCCGTTCGAAGAAAATGAATAATCGTGGCTTCCCATTAGGCTTTCCGGACTCAATAATTCACTCTTTCCTTTTCCGTTTAATTTAGTTCTATATAAATATTTTTGAGTAGCATTAGCTGGTGAAGCTAGATAATAAACATACCCTTCCTTCTGATTGATGTATTTTAAATCGATAACATCGTAGTCACCTTTTGTAATAAGCACTTCCGGCTTACCTTCTAAAGAAACTTGGTATAAGTGTCTCCAACCGTCTTTCTCTGATGCCCAAAGAATACACTTAGATTCATTCATAAAATTAAAATTATTGGTGTAATCAATTTTATAAGGATTGCCTGTTTGAAATAAATCAACCCATGCCTCATCCGATTCCTCTTGAATCACTTTTGCACTTCCATTTATAGCATTTACAAGAAATAATTTGCTATTATTTTGCTTCCTGTTTAATTGTTGAATTAATAAATTATTAGTGCCGGGAATAAATTCCATTCTTACTAGATAATGCTGTGAAGCATCTCCGGGAATATTCATCCAAGTAGTTTTAATATCCGATATATCTACTACACCTACTTTGCAAGCTGAAGGTGTTTCGCCAACTTTAGGATATTCCAATGGGACCAATTGTGAATAAATTGAATCTGTATTGTTAATCATATAAAACTTCTTGATAGCACTTGCATCGATCTGCCAATAAGCAATAGATTTACTATCGGGACTCCAGCGAAAACCATCTCTGCAAGCAAATTCTTCCTCGTAGGCCCAGTCAAAAGTTCCGTTTATTATGGCAACCGTTCCGTTGGAAGTTAAGGGTTGAATTTTGCCACTTTCATAATCTTCACTGTATAAATTGTTATCAGAAACATAGGCTAAAGTATTCCCATCAGGAGAAAATTTTGCAAACATCAGAGAAGAAGGAGGCAACCCTTTTCCAAGTTGCGTTAAACTATTCGTCTTAAAATTAAAAACCCAATAATCTCCTTTTGTATTTAATCTCCATACTCTTTTAGTATTGGTAAACAAAAGCACCTTTTGTTGGTCTAATGAAAATGAAAAATGTGCAACTTCTAATGGTTTTGATTTTCCAATTGGAGTTAGCTGCTCTTTAGAAATAACCGTTTTTACTACTTTATCGGGCAGTGTATAAGTAAGTAATTGATTTTTTTCCAACTTAAAATAAGAGTCTCCATCATTCGTCCAGTTTACCTGCGCTTCTCCATAAATGCTGAAAGAGATAAAGCAAATAAATAAAAAAGATTTAAGGTTATAAAGATTGATTTTAAAGTGATGGTTAATATTTATCATTGATCGATACATTTGGTATAATTTACAATTTATTCCAAAAGTAACAAAATCATTTATTTTTGTTACGAATAACGAAAGCAATCCTAGGATTTCTCATTCTTTCTTTCAGCCATCTTAAATCCAATAAAAATTAATCCACTACAAATTATTAACCCAACAATAGCAGGAACGATGATCGACTTCCCAGATTCACCAGCATTTTGTAAGCTCCAAACTATTTTGCCAGTCGCCATCAAAGTGACAACCCCGAGCCCCGCTGCCAAACTTCTTTTCCAAAAGGCAAGTCCTAATCCAAAGAATGAAAGAGGGACAGTAAGAATCAACAATATTTTTTTATAATCCCAGTAGCCATAAAGCCAGTCTTTTTCAAATTGAAGGAAAGTCTTAACATTTTCACTTACAACCTCTGGTCTGCTAAACCAAAACATACTAGTAAAAAGGCAAAAAATGGTTATTGAAATTCCTGTCCAATTCCTTTTGTAGGCAAAAAAACAAAACGGGATTAAAAAGATTGGTCTAATATACCAGCTCCATTGATTATGATGTCTATCGAAAACCCAATCAAAGAAGGTTTGATTTATCATAAATACCGACAAAAAAATACTTGTCAATATCAAGAATAATAGGGCAATTGTTTTATCCGAATAAATTTTTTTCATTTTATTTCTTCCACCCATAAGTTATTTTCTGAGTCAAAAATTATTGTATGTCCTCATTTGAGTTACTTAGGTCGCGTTTTTCAAAGTTTTATGGGAAAATAATATTAGCAGAATCATTAATGATATCGAAATTACCGAAGCATTCAAAGTTCCTAAATCTAAACCACCTTTCGCTATTGGTTTAGTTAGAAAATCTCCAAATGTTGCTCCAAAAGGTCTCGTAAAGACAAATGCAACCCAAAAGAGAAATATCTGATTTATTTTTGTCAGATAGTGCAATAGTATAACTATTAAGATAATTCCAGCTGTGATTAAAGCTCCATTTAAATAAGTTAATCCGATTACATCACTCAAATAATCTCCAAATGCTGTGCCCAAGCTATTTGAAAATAGTATTGCAATCCAATAGTAAATTTCTTTGTTCATATCGGTAATCGGGTAGACGCTCAACGATTGGAATTTTTTGTACCAAAGAAACAATGTCAAAACCAAGCCTGATAATAAAACCAAACTTCCCATAGTATAACCCAAATGCAAGCTTCTATCCATGAAATCAGATATTTCTGTGCCAAGAGTAGTGGTTGCAATGATGACTGCCCAAAAGAATACGGGTATATATTTTTTTACTTTAAGTTGAATAAAAAGTACTATTAAAAAGAAAATCAAGGTAATTATAATTCCAGTCAGATAACCAAGGTTTAATGTCATTGACAAATAGTCCCCTAAAGTTTCACCAAGGGTTGTGGCGACAATTTTCATAAGCCAAAAAAGCAGTGTAATTTCTGCAACCTTATTAAATTTTAAGTTATTTTCCGTCATATAATTATAATAGTTAATGCCACAATCAATAAATTGAAAAATTTATCTTCCCATTAATGTCGGTTACATGAAGAGTCAATTGATATGAACAATTATTATAATGGTACTTAAGTTTCGGTAGTAAAATTTTTCTTTTTGAAGATTTTTTTAAATTTTAATAAAATGTTAGGTATTAGAAGCTTGTCCGACAAAGCTATAGCGAAGGCGGGGTAGATTTTAGTCACTCACGTGCAGGATCCATCAATCACATGGATATTTTTTCTATTAAACCTTTTAAAGAAAAAATATGGATCAATTGACTAACCTCCCCGCCGTCACTTTGGCTAGTCGGGCAAGCATCTAACATCTAATACGAAAAGCAAATATAAACAAGACCAATTATATAATTCCAATTCGTATAACATCAGCAATCTACCTTTGTTTCTTAACTGCGGAAACTTGAGTAATGTTCTATTGGGTAGATATATTTAGATAAAACCTAAACAAATCTACCCAAAAAACAATACTATTTTAATATATTATGAACTTAGATTTTAAGCCATCCTCAAAAAATCAAATGAGCCAAATCAATCCTTAATTAAACGAACAGAAAACCAGTGCCCTTTGAAGTAGTAATCGCTCCCTCCTTTAGTGTAATGTCTTTCCAGGCTGCTACTCTCATACCTAAGACTGCGGCCATATGCAGAACCAAAAGCATCAGACTCATCTCTCTCTGTAGAACTCCACCAATGGCCGTATATTCCAACGACATCGGCAAAACCATAACAATAATTGCGTCCTCCACCTGGAAGCGCTGTAAAGCCTGTTTCATTTGTAGCACCGGAGTTAGGGCTTGACCAATGTTTAATTCCGCTCTCTTTTAACTTTCCTCCTGCAACACTTTCACCACCTAAATAGTCAGATAATTGTTCCCAATCATCTTCTGTAGGAACGTGCCAGCCCTCAGGGGCGAGAATTCCGGTGTTTACCGCATACCAGTTATAAAGTCGCCCGTAGGCGGCTACGTAGCTCTCAAGATCGTCATAATTGCAATAAGCTCCTTGTAAGCTTTCGTTATTACAACCCCATTCATCACTAGTAACTTTTATTATTTCATCACCATTATTGTATTTGGTAGTTTTTAGGTTTTCTGCCATCCAAACCTGAGAACCAATTTTAACGGTTTTGTAAGTATTCCCATCGATATCTTTCATTGTACCAGCACCTTGAACATCGTCTACCGGATCATCAGTTTTGTTACACCCTAAAACAAAAGTAGATAGCATCCCCACTAATAAAAGCAGTTGGTTAAAATGTTTTATTTTTTTCATAATAATTTGATTTTTAATTTGTGTTTAATTTATTAATTACAATTCAATGAGACAGGTGAATGTCGAGTGATCTGTTGAATCGGCATTTCATAATGTTATCTCTTATGTTTTGAAAGTTATTTAATAAGTAATAGTTGACTTTCTTTGATTCCTTTCACCCAATGTTTTACCATTGGCTCTATATTTACATAATCACCTGACTTCAATGTTTCTTTTAAACCTGTCTCGTTTTCAAAGACCGCTTCTCCTTCAATACATACTAAAAGTGCAGGAATTTTGGAGACATGCTCTTGCAACAGCTCTCCTCTGAGAATCCGCATTGATGCTGCCTGTCCCATATCACTTTTAAAGATCGTAATTGCTGAAACAGGTTTGTCCTCTGTGTGTAATTGTTTTATGTTCATTATTATTATTTTATAATTGCTTTAAATATTGTTAAGAACAGTTATTAGTTTTTCTTGTACTTCATTCGCTGCTGTTTCCAGAGCTGCATTTCCAACTGCACCCATTGCCACTGATGGAGCAATCATTGCGATCTCTATATCACCATTTGATAATTCGCGTAAGGTTACATTGCAAGGCAGCATCGTGCTAATAGTAGGTTCAATACTTAACACTTTGTCTGCATATTCAGGATTACAAGCTCCCAGGATAATATGAGGTAAATACTCTTTATCCAGTTTCTTCTTCATGATTGCTTGTAAATCAATTTCAGTAAGAACTCCGAACCCTTGTTTCTTCAATTCTTCTTCCACCTTTGTTCGTAAAGCAACTATTGTAGTTCCTGCAACTATTTTTGAATTGTAATATTTCATATCTTAATTTTTATTCATTTCAACTACGAAAATTCCTCGCAGTTCGTTTTCCAAATATCCAGTGGCTTGATCATTTGGATATAATTTATTGATTTTGTTTAGGGTCGCATCATTTATATCTTTGTAGGCTTTACCATGACATTGCAAACACATTTGGTTAGTAACAATCGGATAATATCCTACCATCTTTCCATTAATCTCTGAGACAATCGGTTGCTTTTGTTCGCCGCTTCCGTTTGATTCTTTCCATTTCTTGATGTAGGCCAATTCTGCTTCATTTGCTTTGTTTGCAGGGTTTCTTGGCAGATCACTAACTCTTTTTATTTTAGCTCCCAGTACAACTGACATGCTATCGGTAATTGGGATAGCTTTTATGTTGCAGAATTCAACCGCTCCTTCTGAACCTTTTTCACTAATGGAAGAAATTAAATAGTTAGCCAGTGATGATTTAGTTTGTATGGCTAGCTGTTTACCAACTTCTTTGTAGTTTTCACCACTTGATGTTGCAGTCTCTTCAACCTTGAAGGCATCAATTTTCGATTGTGTCGATCCGACCTTATTTTCTGTGCAACTATCCAAGGCTATAATTCCCCCTATTACTAAAATCGAAATTATCAATATTCTATTCATTCAAAATAAGTATTAAATGTTATAAAAGAAGATTTTATTTTTTGAAATATTTCAGCATATTTATCTAATGTTTTACATTCAGAAAACTCACTTGATAAATCTATATATGGCAACAACCACTTGTGCAATTCATCGTGTGCCTGACCCTCCATGGTGCAGTTTGATGTAAGTAATTCAATATTGTGCTCAAATTTTATGGCAAGTTCAGCATACTCCTTAGTGTTTTTTACTTCAAGAGTATTGATATCCATTTCCATGTTTCGAATATGTGTCATCATATTCGTATCTACTTTCCACTTGTTACCATTATTTAGCCCAATTGATTCTTCATTATGATGGTGCTCTGCAGTAACAATAATTTGTGATTCATTTGTCGAATGCTCATTAGCGACATTGCTGCAACCGAAAATAATTAGGCTGATTGGTATCAGGAAAATTGTCCTTATGTTCATTATTTTTCTTTTTTAATTGTTAGATATGCAAGAATTGTAAATATTAGTGTTACAATTATTCTGAAGATCATTGCACCGATAGTTCTAGTTTCATAAATACCACCTAAGTATATGTGAATTAATAAACCGATAAATGCTACTATTAGAATAATTATTGAAACACTTAATATAGCTGGAGTCCATTTCTGCCTTTTAATAAAGCCATATGCAGCAAAAATGTAGATAATACTGCTGATGAAATTTGACCAGACCACAAATAAAACATAATTACCTTCTTTGGCTCTTATTTCAAATAGATCAAATATCACGGAGGTACTTAGAAACAATGTAAGCAAGCCAAATGCTGCCAGAATAATTGCTAATATGAAAGGAATGTATCTTTTCATCTCTTTAATTTTCTACTATTATTTTTTGGGTCACTTTTTCAGTACCAGTATTTAGGGTGACAAAATAAACACCACCATTAACCAATCCTTCCAATTTTTTTGAATAGGTATTTTTACCTAATTTTAAATTTTTTATAGTGGCATTCTCAATAAACTTCCCTTTGACATCTTGAATAATGATTTTTATTTCAGACATTTTACTTAGGTGAAAATTTATAGTAAAATTTCCATCATTAGGATTTGGGAATACCTGCATATGTAAAGCTCCAATACTTTGCTCATTGAGTTTATCTATATCAGTTGTCCTATTTTTAATTACATAGACCTTGAAAATTTGACTATTTGCAATAGTTTGTGTACCAGTGTTGGAGAAAAAGATATTTCTTTCTGTACTGCTTATTCCACCATAGATATATCCTACCAAGGTGCTATCAGTAGCAATATCATCCAACTTTAAAACTTCATTGTCGTAATGTGGAATATTTCTATTCAAAATAAATTCAGCACCAGCACCTAATAAAATAGGCATTTCAACCGGCAATTTATATTCGGCTAATGTCCCACTTGCATCTCTGGTGACTCTCGCAATGGTTTTTACAAAAGGTACATTATTGTCTTGAACTAATACTCCTAAATCATCATAATATTGAGCAATTCCTCCAAAAAAAATATTGTGCATTTCATTATTTGAAGCAGAGTACATAGGCAAAACAGCACAGTGATAATGGTTGTAATATTGTTGAAAACTATTATCTATTGTGTAACCTTGGCTATCTATCGTCACAGAATTTAAATAAGGCAGGTCAACTATTGGTTGAAAAACGCCTGAAAACATAGTTATACCTTCCTCACCATTAGGCAAAATTTGCGGTTCTGCATTATAATCTCTTCTATGAAGATTTATACTATCTGCATATGATGTTATATGCTTTATAGTAATTGATGAACCATTATCGAGAATAGAAAATTTTCTAATAGAATTAGTATATTCCTGCACAAATCCCGGACCATGATTTGGCCCCATTGGGTTGTAACGGCCGATAAATTTTTGCCCGCCCATCAAATAATATTCACTATTTATTTTCTTTAATCGACCGCCTGTTACTTGAAACTTTGTATCAGTAATTTGTCTAAAATAAGGCAAAAAACTATTATTACTAATAATGGCATCGATTACAGCCGAAACCTTTATTGCTGTTAAATTGCTGTATGTAGTATGATCTCCCTTTGTTGGGCTATACCCATATCCTCCTAGGCAGTATAGAAAATCTCCTTCTTGATGAAACTCCATATTAGTAGAACTTAATTGTTCTTGGATTGAAGTTGGCAATGAAGAAAGAGGTGCCACCCAATTTTGTTGGGTAACAGGGTCTATTACTATTAGTTGATCATTAATTCCATCCGCGCCAAAAGCAGCAAAAGGTTGTCTTTGGTGAAGCCCATCCAATCTTCCTCCGACGATGAGCCAACGACCACTGTGCTGCCCAACCGCAAAGGATTGAAGTCCATTTAATCCTGAAATAGTAAGTGGCTCTAAAGCAATTTTAATTGGTGCTGATTGTCCAAAGGTATTAAAGCTTGTTAATGTAATTAAAAGTAAAATACCTACTAAATATTTCTTATTCAAATTTATTAGATTTTATGAGTGTTAAAATAGATTGAATCATTTTTTCTCCGGCTTTAATTATATCAAATTGAAAATTAGCAATTCTCCATTTGTACATTTGAAGTCGGAAAGCCCCTATCACGATATGAACTATTTCATCTGGAAGGATTGATTTTGTAAATACATTCATTTTCTGTCCATCCAGAATAATAGGGCTTAAATATTTAATCTTTGTACCCATTATTTTCAATATTGTATCATTGATCCGTTGGCTTTCTTCCATCAATCCATCAGAAAATGCTGCAACTACAAAGTGAGGATTCTTTTTAAAAAATGAAAACTGATTTCGAAACAGTGAAACAAATTTTTCTTCTGGCTTCTGAATAATGGATAATCCGTTTGAAAAGCGCTCATCCATATTTGTAGCTAGATATTCCAAGAGGGCAATAACTATTTCTTCCTTATTGGGATAATGCCTATAAAGAGCACTTTCTGAAAATTGCATCTCCTTAGCCAGATTTTTAGTTGTTAAACCTCCTACACCTGATGTGGTAAGTATTTTACCTGCTGCTTCAATAATCTCGAGTTGTCTTATAGAAATTTCTGTGCTCATGTATATAAAATATTAATTTAAAGATTTAATTCTGAAAAAAGCAAATCCCAACCATACCACGGAAACCGTCATTGATATTGCTCCAATTAAAACCAAAGCAGGAGGCAAGCCGAAATACACTTCTGTCAAAATACCTATTGGCATAAGAAGTCCGGTAAGCGCTAACCAGGAAATTGCTTTCACATGGTCGAGTTGGTCTCTGAAATGTATAAGCAAATAACCTATTAGAATATTAAGAAAAGCAAATAGATTTCCATGCACGTGTGCTAGCCGTGTCTCAAAATGCTTGCCTATAGAATATGAATTTATCCATTCTTCCTTGCCTGGCGCAAAATCCCTTAAGTAAATTAGTAAAAAGCCGTAAGCCATAAAGAAGCCCATTGTCAGAAAGCCAATTGCGATGTTATTTTTACCATTCATTTCAATAATTTTATAAAGTTAGTGAACATTCACTAACCAATACAATGCTATAATGACCAATTATGTTCCCCTATGGTAAAAATAATTTTAAATAGGGCGATAGACATTCTGAATCAAGAAAGGTAATAACTATTAACTCAAGTTTCGTTAGTCAAATTTTCTTTTTTGAAAGACAAATTTAAATTTAAATAAAATGTTAGATGTTAGAAGCTTGTCCGACAAAGCTATAGCGAAGGCGGGGTAGATTTTAGTCCCGCAACTGCGGGATCCATCAATCACATGGATATTTTTTCTACTAAACTTATTAAAGAAAAAATATGAATCAATTGACTAAGCTCCATCTAACATCAGCCATCTACCTTTGTTTCTTAACTGCCGAAACTTGAGCTTTTAATATCTATTGAAAGGTTTTAGAAAGAACTCATTCACCTTTCTACAAAATTCATCCCTATGCTCTATGAGCGTGCCATGTCCTGAATTAGGCAATATCCATAAATAAGCATTGATGATATTTTGATATATTTTAATCGTATGTTCGAGATTTATAAGATCATGATCTCCGCTAATAATCAGTGAAGGGCAATAAATATTGTGTAAGGCAGATAAAAGAACATTGGGTTGATCCCAGTCCAACATAAATAATTTCCAATCATTTTTTTCTTTTGCAGTCGTCCATATTTTTGATTGGTTGTCATCATAATACTTTTTTTCCTCTTTCCAAAGTGAAGGTAGAATTGCAGTGGAATCTGGCCAAATATTTGCTCCTGTCGAAGCAAACTTTATAACTTTCGAAGGATGTCTCATCGCAAGCAACAAAGCAATTATTCCGCCATCGCTCCATCCAATTACATAAGCAGAATCTATGTGCATCTGGTCCAGTAATGCCGCCTCATCGTCAGCCATCATCTCAAAGCTTAAAGAATCTGAAATGTCAGTCGTTTTACCTTGAGCCCGACTATCTACTGCAATCACTTTATATAGTTGAGAAAAATAGGGTATAATACCTGCCATAGAATTGATACTTCCACCATTTCCATGAATCAATAATAATGGTTTACCGCTTCCATATTGTTCGGTATAGAAATTTACACCCCTAACATTGTAATATTTACCCAGACTTTTGTTATTGCCGTATTCAACTATATCTTGGCAATATGTTGAATTGGATTGTAGAATAAAAGCAATAAAAATTAATAATTTATACATTACTATTTAATTTCAATAACAGCTAAAAGTTAAAATTACTTATATATAGAATCAAATTAAAAATATTATTTCTCACCATAAATTAAAAGCGCACTTCCATCCAACATCACATTCCCATCCGGATATTTTTCATTTATCGTTTTGTAAACATCTTTTTTGATTCTTTCTTTCATCGCATTATCAGCTTTGCTGAGGGCTGCAACGATAGGAGCTGCTATTTCATTCATCATTTCCCAATATATTTCGGCCGTTCCGCATTTTAATTGACATGTTATTTCGTTTTCAATAATATTTTTAAAACCTGTCTGAGCAAATATACTTGTCATTAAACCACTTTTGCTACAACGAAATATTCCCGGAGATTCAGGAGCTGGAGCGGATAATTGCATATGCTTACTAATTGTTTCGCTAATGGCAGTAGCCCAGAAATTCTTCTCGGCTGAACTCCAAACTGTGGTCGCAAATTTTCCTCCTGGTTTTAATACGCGAAGTATTTCTTTAGCAGCTAATAGCATGTCGGGAAAGAACATAAATCCCATCCTACAGCTAATTGCATCAAAAGTGTCATTAGCAAAAGGAAGTTCGCAGACATCACATGCCCGAAATTCAACATTACTTATTTCTTTTCTTATAGCATTTTCTCTGGCAATATTGAGCATCTCATCTGAAAGGTCAGTAATTATTACTTTCCCTTCTATAAGCATAGAAGCAATACTAAAACCAAGTTCGCCAGTTCCGGCTGCGATATCTAAAATAAGCTGTGAACCAGCAGGTTTTAATAAATTAACAATTCCGTCAGCAGCTGGTTTCATGTGATCGTGGAGCTCCAAATCCCACTTTTTCCATCCTGGAGAAAATTTATCCCAGGAAGCTTTTTGATTTTCCCTAATATCTTTAAAATGTTGTTCCATGATTT
>Ga0209582_1001024_pt1 | contig 14771 bp, 11 predicted proteins | sample KloWWTmetKNB5Kit_FD_187176 | JGI IMG/M metagenome (GOLD analysis project Ga0209582, IMG submission 187176) | Active sludge microbial communities from Klosterneuburg, Austria, studying microevolution and ecology of nitrifiers - Klosterneuburg... | ecosystem: Engineered > WWTP > Aerobic digester >...
CCAGTACGGAGTACCCAGCCCGCACGTCGGTTACACTTTTGCCGCACCAGCGGGCCTTATTGCAGCGCCTGCAATCTTCAACCGGCTTAGTGATCCGTCGCTCAGCTTGCTACCAGGCCTCGACTTCACCTGCGACCGAGATCCTGTTCGCATCACTTTTCGCGAAAACCCCTTCGACAACGAGCTGATCCCCAAGCGGAACATTTACCAGGGAGACCAGGTCGTCGATCGCGAAGCCTCGCTGTGGGTGCAACGCGCCCAAATCGACCAAGGCCACATCTTCTCGCATTTTGGTTACGTGCTGGGCCTGCACTTGCCGTCCAGCCGCAATTACCGGGATCTCGTCAACGGACTTTGGGACGGAATCGTGGAAGGCGGGCATTTTTTGGCTGCGGCCACTGTCCTGGCAGCCATAACCGACGCGGCTGGCGTAATCGGCGAAACTGAAACAGTGGTGGACATTGCCACAGACTCGCGGTATTTGCTTATAATTACCGACGCCAACGTCTACCGTTACAGCCGGAACGCTTCCGCAGTGGTTGCCGTGGGTGACGTTGTCCGCCGTGGCGATCAGCTCAGCGGGGCTGTGACAATTCACGAGTTCAACCGGGGCGAAGTGCCTGCCGACTTGCTGGCGATCACGCTCGACCGGGGCTACCTCACTGAGGCCTACTATGACGGAATCACCTTCTACAACAAAGAAGTCGCACTCGTGGTTGACACCTCCGATGTGTTCACCCGAGTTAGCTTCGAGCTTGGTGGCTGGCCCGGCGACGTCGAGCAGTTCTGGGACCTCTTCCATTTACGGGGAGTCGCCGCTGGCCAAACTTTGGCCCATCTTCTGGACACGCGAACAAATAAAGTTGGCGAGCCTGGAGTATCTAACCTCCCGGCAACCATCAATCCACTCCGATTCCTGATTGAAAATGTCCTCCGCAACAACGCTTTTGTCGTTAAGTTGCGGCCCAAACAGTTTGGCCCGAACGCCCTGCCGCTGTGGACAATCAACCAGCTGCGTCGCATCATTCCGCCGCACATCGGTTACATTGTGGTTGTGCAGCTCGACGTAGATGAGGATAACATCACTATGGACGGGCCGGGCGACGAAACGAAGCCTGGTTATACGGAGGAGCTGGTGCCCTATCTGGCCAGCGAAGTGGTTTCCGAGGATATCGACCCCGCGGACTTTGTTTCCGAGGAAGTCCTCATGCGTTACATCGACGGCATTTGTATCTGATCAGGAGTTTGCGGAATGCTTGATAACATTCATCCCGGCGTCCACATTGCGGGCGAAATGCGCTGCTGCCACATCACTCGCCGAAGCACAGTCAGTACCCGTGTCGCCAATTTGCGGCGAGAGCCGGGCGAGAAACGACCACGGCTGGTGGCGGAAACGCTGCCGGGAGACTGGCGATATTCCAAACCATTTGAACCTAATTTGGTGCTTTATGAGTGGGCAGCAATTGTGGGGGAAATGCTGCGGAACGCGCCAGACCGCAAACCGTACCACCCTGCGGCTTTGTACATCGAATTTCAGAACGCGGCAGGCGCTGCCGTATCCCCGCCTACCGTTGTTCGCGACGAGGGCGGCAACTATTATGAAGAACTACTGACCAGTCCCGATCGCGATTACCTTCGCGTGCCGATGACAGCAGCAACGCTGACCAGTAGCGACGAAGACAAGTATCCACTGGGCAATCGTGTGACGTATTTTGCACAAACTAGCGGCGTCACCGGTGTGCACGGAAAAACATTTTCGGCCGCACAGCAGAGCCGCGTATACGGCGCGGCGCTTGTCGCAACTCCCGATTTTGGAGACGCTACGCAAGATTTGATATTTTCGCGTTTTTACTACAGCGACGCCGACAATCAAATGGTTAAACTTGTGGGCAGTCAAATCGGAATCGAGTGGCGAGTACTGCTGTTATGACGCTCAAACGTTGTACGAAATGTTGTCGAGATTTGTCGTGCTCGCAGTTCTGGAAACAGACCTCCAGCAAAGACGGCCTGGCCAGCTGGTGTAAAGAATGTCGAACAATAATTCACGCCGCCTGGCAGAAAAATAACAAGAATCAAGTAAACAGCCAGCATCGCGACCACTACAAAACTCCACAGCAACAGGCGAAGAAACGTGCTTACAACCTCGAACACCGCGAACAAAAACGAAAAAATGAAGCCAGCTATCGCGAGAGAAATAGGCAACGATACCGGTTGCTCAAGAGCAACAATAACGCCAAACGCAGGGCGATCAAACAGGCAGTCGAAGCCGAGCACGTGGATCGCGAAAAAGTTTATGCCCGCGACAACGGCCGCTGTTACATCTGTCTGCAGTATGTTTCTTATGCCGAATTTCAGCTGGATCATATTCGTCCGATAACCAAAGATGGGCCTCACACCTACGACAATGTGGCGGTCACCTGCAGATCGTGCAACGCAAAAAAGGGAAATCGGTTTGTGACGTTTGCGTTTCGCGAATGTGGGCCGCAAGGCTGGCGAATAGAACTGACAATGCAATAAAAAGTAGCGACCACGGAGGGTCTTAAATTGGCAGGATTTATTGATGTCTTAAAACTCGTCCAGGACGGCGAGTTGGTGCGGGCTGCGATTACCAATCGAGCTCCTTCGCAAAACGACCAGAACATTCGCTACCTTCGCGAACTGTTCGAGGCCGCCATGCTGGGCGAGACCGTATTCGCGCGAAATCGTACAGTCGAGAAGGACGCCAAGGTCGGGATGGCGGTCTTCTTTGACCCCGTCAGCCAACGCTTCGAGCGCGCCCAGGGTGCCGTTATCGTCAACGAGAGCGGCTATCTGGAGACGTCAGCCTCCACGCAAGTTTGGGGCATCATCCAGCGAAAGCTCAACGAGACCAAGGCCGACATCCTGCTGCACGGCACGGCCGACGTAAATCTCGCCGAAGCGATTGACGATACGCCCGAACCTGGCAAAGTCTATTTCCTGTCAAACGTGGCCAAGGGCAAGCTGGACCTGCAACGCCCGCCCGTGGGCGTCACCGTGCTGCAAGTGGCACAGGCCAATGCGGACGGCACACACAACGTCTACGTCAACACAAAGTTCCACGACCTGCTGGAAGCCCACCGGCATTATAAGTTCAGCCTGGTGCCGGAGCCTGCAGGCACCACTTCTCCGCCCACGATCGGAGAACGTCACGAGATTACCGTCGCCGACGACACCGTCGAAGGCTGGCTCCCGGCCGACCACGCCGCGTTCGCGGGCAAAGCGCCTCCCGGAGCGGCTTTCGGTTACAACATTGCCGTTTCGAAGCTCTACCATCTTTGGCCGCCTTTGCCGGTGGAGGGTGCATATCTGGAATGGAGCAAGGCCGCGGACAAAGATCTGCTCGGCATGGGCGTACCGCTCGGCAGTGACCAGCTGTGCGTCATCAACCGGGACGGAATCTGGTGGATGTCCAACTGTTACGGGGATGTGCCCTGGCCCACCGCTTACACCGGCAACGAGTCCATCAGTGATTCGGAGTCCGTGGTGGAATGCCCGCGACTGCTGTTTCCGCAACTCACACTTTGGTTTACTAAACCCATCTTTCAAACCACCGGTTCGTGCGTATTAAGCCTTACCGCGGCTGAAGACAGCGGGCTGGTGATTACTTGCGTGGACACCGGCGATCCAGCTTCCACGGGGCACTTGCTGGTGGACCTGGACCTGTCGCTGGTTGTGACTTCGGATACGGAGCCGGGGCACCTCGCCTTCAAGACAATCGATTCTGCGGGCCGCATTAAGCGCGGGCCGGTTGTCGAAAGCATTAAAGCAGGCAGCTCGAACGTTACGCTCACGTCGAACGTCGACGCGGTCAGCGGTAAATACTACGGCAATGTCGTCATTACCGTCGACCTGGAACTGGATGGCAAAGAGCTGGCCATCGACACCGTTCGGCTGGACGGAGCCGAAGAAGAGTTTTACGAGGATACGATAGCGCTGGGCTTCCGCGCGGGTATCCGTTCGGCGTTTCGCGGGCGGCTCAATGTACCAGTCGGGCTTACCATTCCCGACGGCACCGAGCTCAAGTTGCGGCTCTGGCTGCTCAATCGGTCCACGGTGAACGTGCCCGCGGATCTGTTTGCCTTGAGCTACCGTCGCATCCCGGCCCCGCCTGCACTGGTCACGCCGACTGCTTTGCCCACTTCAGCCGCCGAGGTGTCGCTGGCCTCACTGCCTGCCGCCAGTGTGGATGTGGCCAGTACGGCCAATCAGTACTTCACGGTCGAAAGTGAATCGTTTGCTGTTGAAGCCGGGGACACGATCCTCTTCACGCTGACTCGTGCGGGCGACACGGACGGTTACAGCGGCAATGTGCACCTCCTGCGGCAACGTGGGATTTATGTTGAACCGCCCGCCTAGTTAGGAGTGCCCCATGCCGGGTCTGTTCAATCAAAATCTCGAATGGCTGAACCACAACAGCAACAGAGCGTTTCCGTTGACTGTGGAAGCGACGGGCTACTCCGTCGACGGCGACTTTCGGCTGCCCAACGATTTCATCGTGGCCTGCTATTTCTCCCTCAACGCGGCCCACAACGTGGACCCGGCCCGGTTCACGATCAAAACCATAATTGTCTCCACGGCTGGGATCACTGTGATTATTGGATACCAGGTCGGGTCCGAAGTCATCACGGTTTGCACCGCCATGGTTCCGCGGGACAGCCACGTGAAACACCAGGCGTACCGGTTGGGCGGTTTTGGCAATTACGCAGATCTCGACGGCTGGATCGTGATCGACCAGTTTGACGGCATCGACCTGCAGCCTGCCGGGGAGTGGAGCTTCGACATTGACGGCGGGCGTCTGGAGCTGGACGGCGTACGACCCCAGATCCGTGGCGTGACTCGCTTGCGAGCTCAAAACGGTTCCGAGCTGAGCAGTCCGATCACCGGCGACGTGATCCTGCGGGCCGGTCGCAACATGCGGATCACGCCCGTCCTCACAGAAGGACAGGACCCGACGTTCGTCTTTGACGCCATCGACGGCGAAGGTTTGAACGAAGAGTGCATTTGTGCCGGAGACGTGGACAAAGGCCCGGCGATCCGTACGATCAACAAAATTCCACCCACGCCGGATGGCGACTTCACGTTGCTGGGTAATAACTGCCTGCAGTTCTCACCTATCGAAAACGGGCTGCGAGCCGAAGATACCTGCTCGGAACCCTGCTGCGGCTGTCCTGAGCTGGAGGCGGTCACAGCTGCGCTGGAGCAGTTCGGACGGCAAGCCACCACCTTGGAAAACTTCCTCGTCAGCCTGGAGGCTCGTGTGACCCAGATGGATCAAGTGATTCTGGGCTCGCGGCTTGGTGATCGCGGCTGCGTGCAATGCGAGGGGGCATAACGTGTCGATCACTGTAGACGCTCTCTGGGAGTTCGACGACAACTTTGACGACGCGAACGGCAATACGTACCCGATGGCCGTCGCTGGCTCGCCGTCATTTTCGACAGTTACTAAAAAGTTAGGGTCACACGCTCTTACTGTGGCCGGTAGCTTCGGGAACGGGCACGGTGCTTACAGCGATATAGACGCAACTTTAGGGAGTATTGCGGGCGGCAAGACATGGGCGTTTTGGTGCAATATCCAAGGCTCTGGAAATTGGATATACGTGGGCGTCGGCACGGACGAGGCGGTTAGATACAGGGTCGTCATTAACCGCGGGGCAAGTACATCTTTCTACATCGATACGCAGGCAGGCCAGCTGGCAAACGTATTCAGGCCTAACACTGCCAATTGGTGGCATGTCGCTATCATCCAGTCCGCCGACGGCGCTACGACCAAGTTTTATCTTAACGGCGTCTTTGTTCAAAACCTTTCTGCGCCTTTTGTTGATTATTCTCTGTACACCAACCCTAAAATATGGGTATCAACAAACAACTGCTTTATCGACCAAATGTTTGTTGGTCCTTATATGTCTACCGAGGCTCTCCTGTTTGTGTACAAGCAGGGCGACGGGCGAGAATTCGCCGACTGGGCCGACTACGAAAACATCGTTCCCGCTACTCCGACTGCCGTCGTTGCAGGCAAGCAAATAGGTCTGAACCTTGCGGACAACGGAGGAAACGGTAACGCCGTCACCCAGTACAAGATATACCGAGGAACCGCTTCCGGATCGCTCACGTATTTTGAAACAGTTAGCCGCACGGCAAGCTCCCAGCTTTACACAGATTCGACAGGTACGCTGGGTCAAACGTACTACTACCGAGTAGCGGCTGTAAATTCTATCGGCGAGTCTTCGCAATCTGCAGAAGTGTCCGCCGTCAGAGCTAATTTGCCTGCGGTAATTTCGGACATTTCATACACCTGGGTGGGCGACCTGCTCACAATTTCCTGGGATGCTCCGTACGACGGAGGCTCCGCCATTGACGGCTACGGCATCAGCATCTGGAATGATGCCGAAGGTTTTGACGGCCGCGGCTGGGACGGCACTGCTCCGGAGACAACCGAATACACTTTCGATCTGAGCCTCTTCGGTCCGGACGGGGACTACGAAGAATACAGCGTCAACGTTGAAGCCTACAACGGCGCCGGTGCGTCAATAGGCTCAGAAGTCGTCGTACTCAAATTTCCGCCGCCTACTCCTTACCGGCCGGACAGCGTCAGCGAGTCCCGCAGCCGCAGTTGTGAAACGAACTTCACCAACAGCCTGGGACGACAAAGCATTGCCGTCGATCAACCACCGTCCGGCGGTGACAACTATCCGTTTGTCGGTGCCAGCGACATCGACAAGCTGCTGGGGGACGCCTATCTGTCCTACTTTGACCCGACCTGCGAATTCGTGCGACCGTTCCGTATTCGCTGGTTGTACGGGTTTGGTTGCTTGAAAGCTTTTGTCGCCAGCGAGATCGTTCACGATTACGACGCCCTCATCGAAGACGCCAACGGGGCTGTCGTTTTTGATTCTCGCGAAGCCACCTCGTTCACGGCCAGCTTGTGGGGCAACCGTCTGCGAGTCCTGCAGTGGCTCAATACCGAGACGGACTCCGTGCTCCGCCTGGTTCAGCACATCGCCTGGAATCCTGACGAAGATCCGCAAAATTGGCCCATCTACCTGGAGCCGATAAACGGACAGCTCGACGAGCGGGTCAGCGAGCGTCTGTTACCTCGCCTACGGTCACTGCGCGTGGATCTGGGCGAACCGCAACAAGGCTCAGTGCGGCTGCTCAATGGCTTCAACACAACAATCGAAAAACTGGAGATTGCTGCCGCAGACGGCGAGCGGTTGACGACGTCGCTGGTCATTTCGGCCGCGCCCGGCCTCGGAAAAGGCAAGTTTGGTCCGGCGTGTGACGAGGCCGCCACGGACACGCCTGGAATTTTGCGACGCATCAACAACGTGCAGGGTGACGTGTCAGGTAACTTCCTGCTCGACGCCACCGGCTGTTACCGCATTGAACGTCCCGTGCTGGGGATTATTGCGGAAATCGATCAGATTCGACACGTCCAGGTCCGTGACCATACGCTGCAGGTTTCCAACGATTGCGGACCATGTTGCGACTGCGAAGACTTTCTCAACACATACGAAGGCATCCGGCGTCTGCGGGACCGCTACGCCGCCCTGTTCGATCGCGCCAAGGCTGTTCGCGATCTGTACATTAAAAACCGTGCCCGCGTTATCGAATCGGCAGACTGCCGCAAAAACGATCCGCTGCGGATTGTGGTTAGGCCGATGTGCCCGGACGAAGTGGCAGTTGCCATCGGGTTTTGCAACAACACCGACGAGTGCCTGCGTAATCTCGTGGTTCCGATCAATTTCGAATTTGAAGGCACGAGCTCCTTCAGCGAATGTGATGCCGATACGGAGTACACCGGCGGCTACGCTCCCGCCGTGGCTTGCAACAGTACTTTCCGCAGCGGTAACCGCGAAGAAAGCCCTGTAAACGGTAACAGCGGCGGTGACATGGATTACTACCAGCTGGGCGGCACGTATCCGCACTTTTATGCCGCCTGGGAGCGAGTGGATCCAGGCGGACTGGCCCAGGTCACGTTTCGCATCAAGTTTCCCGTCAGCCAGGCCGGTGACCAGGTTGAAATTTCTGTGGACGCTTACTCCGCCAGTGGGACAACTGGCGTGCCGCTTTCAGGCAGTGGCACCTACTTTCCCATTGCGGGTTACGAGCCCGGTCGCGGTCCAGTTACGCCAGAAGCCCTGGCCGCTCGGCTCGTTGACGCGTGCAAAATTGCGAGAACCGCCTTGCTGCAGGAAGAGTGTTGCGCGGAAGATGGATACTCTGAAGTTTGATCTCATTTAAGTGAATGCAAATGGCGACGCGAAATCCAGGCTGGCACAACTTAAACTCAACGCGAGACTACCCGTTCGACGGAAGCGCTTCGCTGCTGGACACCTCTGGCAAGCGGCTGCCTGTCGATATCGTGGCAGGCCTGAAACTGCTCGTCCCGGAAGCCGCGGGCCGCTATGTTTTCGTGGGCGGGCTTTCCGTAACTCCGCATGTTTGCACCATCGTCTTCTTGGCGGCTCAAGACCTGGACGGGTCTAACGCCGTGGCCGTTTGCTCCATTAGCGCTCGGCAACCTATCTCGCGGTACACGGCCTACGAAGTAGAACCGCTTTATATCGGAACTGCAGGCTGGATCACTTTCGGACCGGGCATCGCCAATCAGATCGGATACACCGGCCGATTCGGCTCGCCGCGTCAATCGCTACTGGCCCCGCGAGCTGCTCGCTGGTTTCGCCAGCTTCCGGTCACAGGAGCGGGTAAGACGGCCAGCCAGGTTCTCACAGGGCTTGTTAGCCTGGTGGGCGGAGCCGACATTGAGATCGTTAAAGAGTGCCGCGAAGTTCCCGGCGAAGCGGTTCCGGCTAACGACCGACAGTATTGTGGCAGCAGCGAACTGGGCACGCTGGTTCGCGATGTCATTGTGTTCCGGCTGAAAGACAAATCCACGCTGCAGAACCAGAATGTGTTCGATATCTATAAAGGCAAATGCGGAACTCGCCCCGACAGCCAGAACTGTGGCGACCCGCAACCGTTGGAGTTTCTCGGGCCTGTCACGCCTGACTGCTGCGGCAATATCACGCTGGTGTTTCGCGGCTGCGCTGAAATATCCAAAATCGTGGAGGAAGCTACCGTGGACGATTTAGGAGACGTGATCGTCACCGAGGAAGCCTGTGGTATCGTTATCGACTGCGGCCTGGGACTGGCTGAGGCGTGTGTCACCAAAGATCGTTTACCGGACGCCGACGGACGACTGCCCAACGAATACGACGATCTTTGCGGCAGCATATCGTTCGTTTCGGAGTCTGCCGCGACGGAACCGGAAATCGTTCTGCCGGTGTTTGATTTTGATCCTGTCGAAGCGAGCGAAAGCGGGGACCCCACCTTGCCGCAAGTCGACGACTTCCAAACCTTTGGCAACTGGGTGAACCGACACGGGCTGTTCCGCTACAAAGAAAACCCGAGTGGCGGCGACATAATTTTGACGGGCGACAGCAGCGCCATGCGAAACGTCGTGACCTACGAGCCAGATCCGGCTATCCTGACATCACTGTACAAACGAGTTGCCGCGGTTATCGAGCTTCGCAGCGGCGACCCGGGTGCTTTACACAACGGTGCCGTGATTGCCAACTACCAGGAAACTTCGCCAGCTTCCGGGCGTTTTTCCTACTATGTGGCTGAAATCGACTGGGACGGACAGTACCGCGGGTTCAAGCTGTTTCGGATTGCCAAGTACTCCGGTTCCGCCTGGATCAACTTATTTTCACTGGCGGTGCCTACTTTGCAGAGCGACGCGCAGTACCTGGTAACTTTAGAGATTTACCCGCAGTCGGAAAACGCCGACAACGCTTGGCTGATTGCCCGGCTGGAGAGTGTTGCCGACAGCTCGATCGATGTCACGATCGGACCATTAGCAGTGAGTGATTACGCCCCGACAACGGGCCTGTTCGGGCTGGGGACGAACAGAGCCATGAGTCGGTTCAGCGATTTTTCCGTTGAAAACATTACCTCAGCGCCTTAGGAGAACAGACGTGCCCAACGAAGATTTTCTCGACCAACTGCCAGCTCAATCCTCGCCTCGCGCTTCGGAAGACGACGAGATGGACCAAGTCGTCAAAGCGACAGCAAATCCGGGCAGCAGGCCGCTGGTGCGAAAATTGGTCCGCCGACTACGCCCAGTTGCCCCCGCCATTCCGCGAGCCGTATTGCCCGCCGAGACGGAGACATCGCCTACGATTACTTCACCGGAACCGGAAGCTGAAACGGAGCCGGAACTTGCAACACTGCCGACTCCTGTCTCGCAAGCTCCGACAAAGCCAGTGCCGCCGCCTGCCCCCACGAGAACCGTGCCGCGGCCAGCACCGGTGATTCCGGCGACCCTTGAAATGTTGACCGCCGAGCCTGCAGTCGGTTCGGCTCAAATCGGCAATCGACGCTGGGACGAATTTTTGACCTCGCTTGGACAGGCAACACTGATCGCCGTGTGGGAGTTAAACGTGACGTCCTTGGCAGACTTTACCACTTACTCGCTGGAAGATCTGATCAAGCCACGAGGGCGATTGACCAGGCCCCAGGCGATTGAAGTTCGCGACAAGCTGGCAGCCTGCGGCGTGCAACTCTCAGCAACGTCACGGGGCAATTTTCAGCGCGGAAGCGTGCGGCAGGCCACCGGCATCCGCAGTTTACGTGGCGACAACGGACCGCCACCGCCTGCCGACGCCAGCTCGCAGCAACGGCGACAGCACCGCCTGTCCAACAATCGTTTGACCATGTAAGCAAGGATCGCAATAAGGCATGTCGCTAGAACAAACCAGACGGTTACATCCTGAGTGGCGTGACGTCAACGAACCGATTCCGTATCCGTTCGTTGACGTTGCCACGCTGCGCAATGCAGAAGGCAAATTCATACCGGAAGGTACGTTCTTGGACGCCTCGCTTTACCCGATTGGCGGCGGAGTTCGCTTGCGGCTGTCCTCAGTTACGGTTTCACACGAAGAGATCACGCTTTATATCGGGGATCAGATCAACTCGCAGATTGCTTACGGACGGTTTTCGCTGCTGGAGCCACCCGCGGAATTGAGACTGCTGGATTTTTGGGGACGTCCGGCAGGTGTGCTGGTGTCCACGGCGAGCAAGCTTTCCATCTTTCAGGCCTGGGGAATTGGCACACACGTCTTCGCAGTGGAAGCCACCGAGTTCGTAACCGACGTCTGCATCCCAACGCCGGAAGTTGGTTTGCGGGGTTTCGTGCTGGCCGACGGTAGCGTGTTTACTGGCGATATTTGGCTGATCGGTGACGACGGTATTGTCTTGTCGGTCGAAGAAAATACAACCGTGGACGCCAGCGGAACCTGTCAGGCTGCGGCCATCCCGGAGACCGTTATCCGTGTCGACGTCGTAGGCGATCCTTTGTTCCGGCGTCGAATCTGCGCTGGCGTTTTCGCCACTCCTAAATTTTTGAAAACCATCACCGCTGTCCGAAACGGTAACTCGTTCGTTTGCGGTCCTGACGAGTTTGGAGATTTCAAGATCACCGTCGGCACCCAGGACGCTGAAGACACCATTCTGCGCGTGCGGGCTACCAAAGAAGGCCTCATCATTGAAGCAGTCGGGGAAAAGCTGGAGAACGTCGGATGAGCCAAACAAAGTTCTACAACGACAACAGCAATCGCGGCTACCCTTTTCTGCGTGGCGAAGCTTTTCTGCCCAACAGCGCCATCGTGGACTGCGGTTTCGTGTTTGGTCCCGGATCAGGTTTCGTCGCGGGCACGTCTACGGTCTATCTTGCCGCCGTACAGAGAGCGGAAGACTTGTTTATTTTCACGTTCAAAACGACCGCCGGAAACTTGCTTGACCGGGAAATTCGTTTTGTTCGCGACATCACCGCCGATCCGTACGTGATTGAGTACGCAGACCCGCTCGACAACCGACAAGAATCGGCATCCGCAAGCGAATCGCTGTCCTATTCGTGCAACTACGTCGACGATTTCGCAGGCTATTTGGTCACCGGCCCTCTGGAAGCTCTGCAGACGCTGCTACCGACGGATGGCGAACTGACCGGCATAGCGACTGTGGAACCTGCTCTGCTGCGAGACGCGTCCGCTGCTTATGCACGAACGCTCAATCTGGCCAACGGAGATCGTACTCGTTACGAAAACCCAGACGACTGCCGTCCTCAATGTTGGCCAGTACCGCCACAGCCGCTTTGGATCGTGCAGCGATGCGTGCAGGGGCTGATTCGGTTCAAAGAGGGTTATAATTTAAGGATCTCGCAAGATGCCGAAGACAACCTGCTGAAATTTGATGCCAGTGTGGGTGCTGGAGAAGGTGAACCCTGCCACCAAGTACCTCTGTATCCCGGAGAAGACCTGCCAGCTAACAGTATTTTTTACGAAGGTGGTCCCGCCTGCAACCAGGTCATTCGCTCCATTAACGGCATTGGCGGCCGCATGGTGGATATTCGCGGCAAGCTGGGCGTGCGCGTGCAGGCAGAACCCGAAAAACACCGTATCATCATCGATGTTGATACGCACAACATGGCAATTTGTGTTGATTCCCCGGAGTTAGCCTCATTGTCCGAAGTATCCGTCAGCAGTGACCCGTGTGACTGCGGACCGCAAGAATAGGCGGAGAGCCAAGGATGGCCGATCCAGTTTTCAATCCGAAACGCTGCGAAGTACCTTTCGTACAGCCTATTGCGCCAATTCCGGGCATAGATGACTGTTTCGTGCCGCCTGCGCCTGAGCCGATCATTGACTGCCCAAATCCGGTTATCCCGGTGCCTGGTCCGCCCGGCCCGCCGGGTCCTCCAGGTCCGCCAGGTCCGCCAGGTCCGCCTCCGCCGCCACCGCCTTGCCCCCAGTTCCAGATTTCGGCACAGGCTTCAGCTACGCAAGGACCGCCCAGCGTCAAGGTGACCGTTACCGGATCCAAAAACAGCCAGCAGGGCTGCGTATTTGATATCGATTTCGCCTTCCAAATTCCGCAAGGCCCGCAGGGGCCTCAAGGCCCGCAAGGGCCGCAGGGACCGCAGGGGCCTCAAGGACCACAGGGACCTCCGGGTCCGCAGGGACCTCCGGGTCCGCAAGGGCCTCAAGGGCCAAGCGAGGCAGGCCCTCCCGGTCCGGCAGGCCCGGCAGGTCCGCCGGGCATAGCGGCGATTCCTATTTACTTGCCGTCGCGAAAAATAAAGGTGAAATGCGTCGACGGACCGCCTACGGCTTCGGTGAAGGTCCAGTATTACGATCTGGCTTCGCCGCAGACCGTGCAGGTTGGCTCGCAAACTTACACGTCGCGACTGGGCGTGCAGTTTCAGTTTTCCATGGGGATACCTTGCCAACAGAAATCGCAAGGTTGCCAGCAACAGTGTCCGCAAGGCCCGCAAGGACCACAGGGACCGCAAGGACCACAGGGGCCGCAAGGCCCGCAAGGACCGCAAGGCCCACAAGGGCCGCCCGGCGAGCCAGGTCCTAGAGGTCCGCAAGGTCCGCAAGGACCACAGGGGCCGCAAGGCCCGCAAGGACCGCAGGGCTCAGATGGTCCGCCAGGCCCGGCCGGTCCGGAAGGCCCTAGAGGCCCGCAGGGTCCACAAGGACCGCAGGGTGCAGACGGTGTTTGCCCGCAATGTCCGCAATGTCCGCCAGGTCCGCCAGGTCCGCAAGGGCCGCAGGGTGCAGACGGGCCACCGGGTCCAGCTGGTCCGGAAGGCCCAGCTGGGCCGCAGGGCGCGGATGGGCCGACAGGTCCGCAAGGCGTGGATGGGCCGCCAGGCCCGCAAGGTGCAGACGGTGCAACCGGCCCGGCGGGGCCGACAGGTCCGGCAGGTCCGACAGGTCCAACAGGCCCGGCAGGTCCAACAGGCCCGGCAGGTGCAGACGGTGTCTGTCCGCAATGTCCGCAAGGTGCACAAGCAGGTCCTCCGGGACCAGAAGGCCCGGCAGGCCCGGCAGGCCCGGCAGGCCCGGCAGGTCCAGCAGGTGCCGACGGCGCAGATGGTGTAGACGGAGCAGACGGAGCAACCGGACCGGCAGGCCCAGCAGGCCCAGCAGGCCCAGCAGGCGCCGCTGGAGCAGCAGGAGCAACCGGAGCAACCGGAGCAACCGGAGCAACCGGGCCTGCCGGTCCGGCGGGAGCAGACGGACTGGACGGAGCGGACGGCGCAACTGGCCCTGCTGGCCCAGCGGGTCCCGCGGGTGCAGACGGGCTGGACGGAGCAGACGGCGCCGACGGCGCAACTGGTCCTGCAGGCCCAACGGGTCCGCAGGGGCCAACAGGCCCCACTGGCCCGGCAGGCGCCGCTGGAGCAGCAGGAGCAACCGGAGCAACCGGAGCAACCGGAGCAACCGGAGCGACCGGAGCGACTGGCCCCGCCGGGGCCGATGGTGCCGACGGTGCCGACGGCACAAACGTCGTTACGCTAAGCAGCTACACGGCAACGATCGGCAACGGCAGCGATACCGTAATCTCGATCGCGCAGGCCACGCACGGCCTGGCGGCGGATGGTCGCTTGTTGTCGCAAGTTTGTGACGCCAGCACCGGAGCAATGGTCAACGTCGAAACCGCGATCAACAACGCCAACGGGACGGTCACGTACACGTTTCCGGCAGCACCCACAACGAACCAGTACCGCATCGTGCTGCTGGGATCTGTTGCCCCGCCTGGCAACATTATTGGCTACCATTTCGCCTTGATCGGAAACGGAGTTGACACGACGATCACGGTGACCCAGGCCACGCACGGACTGGCCGTCAACGGGGCCATGCTGGTGCAAGTATTTGAAGCCAGTAACGGAAAGCTCACAATCA
>Ga0209582_1001027_pt1 | contig 14728 bp, 10 predicted proteins | sample KloWWTmetKNB5Kit_FD_187176 | JGI IMG/M metagenome (GOLD analysis project Ga0209582, IMG submission 187176) | Active sludge microbial communities from Klosterneuburg, Austria, studying microevolution and ecology of nitrifiers - Klosterneuburg... | ecosystem: Engineered > WWTP > Aerobic digester >...
AAGCGAATCCAGGCAAGCCATTTGAAAACCGTACGATTTAGGATTGTTTGTACCCGCTACCTTTACGCGCACCGTATATGATTGTCCTGGTACATAATTGTCTGTTTTGACCAAATCTTGACCCAAGACTTCCAATCCAATGGTCGGAACATAATTTCCAACAGGTGTATGACAAGTAGCACAACTATTATGAGAAACTTCACCAGGTGCCTTCGTTACCGCTTGTGGAACGCCGCTGCCATTAGCGAGCAAAAGTAAAATTCCACCTAACATTGCAGGGAAACCCAGCATTTTCAAAACTTTCATAAGAGATTATTTATTTTCTTGCTTAAACTCATCTTCCCACTGACAAGCCAATTCAGGATTCTTGCCTTTTGTTCCTTTAAAATGATTGATAATGAAAGGCAAATCATCAGCATAAACTCCAGTCGGATAAAATGGTTCACTATAATCAACTACTTTGTTTCCAAAATCAAATTTTACTAGAATAATCGGTACTTTGGCTTTGACCGCTATATAATAAAAGCCCGATTTAAATTTTGAAACACTTTTCCTTGTTCCTTCAGGAGAGATAGCAAAAGCCAATTTGTCATACTTATTATATAAATTGGCCATTGTATCCACAAAGTTATTGTTTTTAGATCTGTCCACAGGGATACCGCCCAATTTTCTAAAGAGAATTCCATGAGGCCATCTAAATAGAGAATCCTTAGCAATGTAATTAACATCAATCGGCATGGCAAATTTTAACAAGATTCCCAATAAAAAATCCCAGTTTGATGTATGTGGGTACACAGCATATACTTTTTTGGGGACAACTTCAGGATTGGGACCTGTGACTTTAAATCCCCAAAGTTTGAGCAAAAACCGGCACAACATTTTAACCATCCAATTTAGGTTTTGTATTTGTTTAACTCATTAATTATATATCACCACAAAAATATGTTTTTGTTTAAGCTTTAATAATATTCGACATCAAATTTTATCTTTTTCAAAATCTGTGAAAATATTCAGGCTTTTTAGACAATATATATGTGCTTTCCATATTTGGTCGCCATATTTTTAATGTTTAGAGAGTCCTGCTTGTCGAAAAAAACTCTATTGCATATGATTTTCGTCATATTAGTATTTTGAAATTTAACAAATCAATAAGAGGAAATTTGTTAGGAAGTATTCCTTAATTCACATTTTTATATGCAGATACTTCTTATAAGTATCATGTAAACAGGTTATAATATATTGCTATTTAATTTAATGTATTTGTTTAGTGTAATTGGAAGTTGAAATTAAAATGTTCTTTCCCACGTTAAGATTTTCTTAACACTATTTAGAAATTTTCTAAATAACAAGAAACATATATCAAAAATTGTGATTAATCTTTTAGTGTTTTACTTTTGTGGCAAATTAATAATTTTACATTTTTATTACAATTACACCGTTTTTTATACGGAATTAATAAAGATAAACCAATGATGATTTACAAGCATCTAAGTATCAAGGTAATAGCCGTCCTGTTTATAATAGGGATAGCCGGATTTACATCTGCACAGGTTTCAGCTGATGCTGGAAAGGATCTTTTCAAGGCAAATTGTGCCGCATGTCACAGCAAAGACATGCGAAGTGCAGCTACTGGTCCTGCTTTGGGCGGATCTCAAGCCAAGTGGGGAGATGACGTGGCGTTGTATGGTTGGGTCAGAAATTCACAAGCTATGGTTGCTAAAGGTCATCCACGAGCTGTTGAAGTATGGAATCAGTACAAGCCAACAGTAATGACTCCATTCCCTAATTTGACTGATGATCAGATCGGAAGTATATTTGCTTACGTGAATGGTGTGTATGATGGTACTTATGGACCTAAAAAAGATGTTGCGGCAGCAGGCAGCCAAGCTGCAAAGCCAGTAGAAAAGAGCAATTTGCCACTTTATCTCATTATAGCAGGTGTTCTAGCAGTTTTGGCTTTGTTGCTTACAAAAATTATTTCAAATCTAAATCAGATTGCTGCTGCGAGAGAAGGTGAACATGCACCTGCTAAGTCTATTGCTCAAATATTGACTTCTAAAGGCGTCATCACTTTTTTGATTTTTGCAGCAATCATTCTTGGAGCTTATACTACGGTAAATAAAGCGACAGAATTGGGACGTCAAGAAGGATATGCTCCTGATCAGCCAATAAAATTTTCGCACGCTACCCATGCTGGTGTTAACAAAATTGATTGCCAATATTGCCATGACAGTGCTAGAAGATCGAAACACTCTTCGATTCCTTCAACAAATACATGTATGAATTGCCACGCCGCGATCAAAAACGGTAGCACTTATGGAACGGCAGAATTGACAAAGATTTACGCATCTATCGGTTATGATCCTGCCACCAATAAATATATTGAGAATTATGACTCAAAAACCGAGGAGGAAATTAAAGCAATCTATACCAAATGGATTGGTGATGAATATAAACGAGTAAAAGAAAAAGCAGATTTGGATGATGAAGGTGTTCGCTTAGTAACCCAACAGTGGGCCGATATTAAAAAATCTCTTACTAATGAGCAAAAGAAGAAGATCCAAGGTCCAATAGAGTGGGTTAGAATCCATAATTTGCCTGATCATGTATATTTCAATCACTCACAACACGTCACTGTAGGCAAACTCGAATGTCAGACTTGTCATGGTAAAGTAGAGGAGATGGATGTCATGAAGCAAATGTCTCCTTTATCTATGGGTTGGTGTATAAATTGCCATAGACAAACTGAAGTCAAATTTAAAGACAACGCATATTATGCAAATTATACCCGCTACCATGAAGAGATGGCTGCTGGTAAAAGAGATAAAGTTACTGTAGCAGACATTGGTGGATTAGAGTGTCAAAAATGTCATTACTAATTTGTAAGCCCGATAATCTAAATTTAAAATATTAATCTTAATATATAAATGGAAAAGCAGTTAGATAATATTTGGATAGGTCAAAAAGACTTGACAAGGGATGAAGAATTCATGAAATCAACAAATCAGGAGTTTGCTGAAGAGCAAGTTACTTATGCTGATATGACATCCAATTTGTCTGGTAACAGAAGAGATTTTCTAAAATTTCTTGGTTTTGGCCTTGGTGCTGCTACTGTTGCAGCCGGATGTGATATCCCTGTAAAACGCGCTATACCTTACGTAATAAAGCCTGACCAAATCGTACCTGGTGTGGCCAATTATTATGCTTCTACCTTCGTTAACGGTGGTGATTATTGCCCTGTCTTGGTTAAAACAAGAGAAGGACGACCAATAAAAATCGAAGGTAACGACTTATCTACGATCACAGGTGGTGGTACATCAGCGAGAGCTCAGGCATCAGTTTTGAGTTTATATGATACCAATAGATTTACAGGTCCGAAGATTAAAGATGGCACTGGTTGGAAAGACACAACTTGGACTGAAATAGATAAAATAGTGTCTGTGACACTTGAAAGTTCTAAAAATATTCGCATTGTTACCAATACAGTACTTAGTCCTACTGCAAAAAGGGCGATGAGCGAATTTACTACAAAGTTTGCGGGTGCAAAAGTGGTAACCTATGATCCAGTTTCTTCATCAGCATTATTAGATGCAAATGAAAAGAATTTTGGAGAGAGAGTAGTACCATCATATAAATTTGACTTAGCTGATGTAATTGTCAGTTTCAATGCAGATTTTCTAGGTACTTGGATTTCTCCAATTGAATATGCAGCAGGGTATGCAAAAGGTAGAAAACTTTCAGATATTACGAAAGCAAAAATGTCAAGGCACATTCAGGTAGAAAGCCACATGTCATTGACAGGATCAAATGCAGATAATAGAGTATTGGTAAAACCTTCAGAGCAAGGTGTAGCTATTGCGCATCTTTACAACGAAGTAACAGGTAGTAGTGCTAATACTACAGGACTAAATGCCAAAGCGAAGAAAGCATTGTCCAAAGTTGCTGCAGAACTTAAAGCCGTTCAAGGTAAGTCATTGGTTGTCAGCGCTTCTAATAATGTCAATGAGCAATTGATGGTCAATGCAATAAACAATGCTTTGGGCAATTATGGCAATACAATCGACATGTCAACTCCTTCATACCAAAGACAAGGAAATGATAATGAATTAAAATCTTTGGTTGAAGATATTAAAGGTGGCAACGTAGATGTGATCATATTTAATGAGGCAAACCCGGTGTATGATTCTGCTTATGGCAAAATGCTGCAAGATGCCTTGCCTAAAGTAAAAAATAAAGTTTCATTTGCAAAGGTAAATGATGAGACCACTGATCTTTGTAATGTGGTAGCACCAACAAACCACTTCCTTGAATCATGGGGAGATGTCGAAGCTAAAAAAGGTCAATACACATTGATGCAGCCTACAATTGCTCCATTGTTTAATACCAGACAGGCTGAGCTTTCACTTTTAATGTGGGCGGGCAGTACTGCTGTGGATGCCACCAAAGAGCAGCCTTATTACGAATATTTAAAAGAAACTTGGAAGACCACGGTTTTTGCTAATCAAAGTGAATTCAGTTCGTTTCAGGCTTTTTGGGATGGGGCAGTCCATGATGGTGTGTTTAATGCTGCAAAGTCATCAGCTTCATCATATACTTCAGCCGAGATAGGAAGTGATATTACGAAGCCATCATCGGCCGAGTTAGAAATATCCTATTTTGAAACCGTTCAAATGGGAAATGGCCAATATGCAGGAAATCCATGGTTGATGGAAATGGCAGATCCTGTTACCAGAACTGTTTGGGGTAACTACCTAGCCGTGCCAGTTAATTTTGACGGTGTCAGGACTATGGTTGGGTTTAAGGATTTAGTTGATGGGGAATTAGTGGAGTTGACAATTGGTGATAAAAAAATGACGCTCCCAGTTATCCAACAATTTGGCCAAATGGCAGGTACTGTTTCATTGGCAATGGGATATGGTCGTACAAATGCTGGAAACACTGGAAACAATGTAGGAGTCAATGTCAATGATTGCCTTACAATGGGAGCAAATGGTCCTGCGTATTACAATACATCAGTAAGTGTTTCTGATAAAATAGGTAAAGAAAAAGACTTTTCATGCGTACAATATCACCATACAATTGGTGTACGTGGCATCGATAAAGAATCAGGAAAGGAAATAAATGCGGATGAAGCTGCATTGGTTTTCTTTGATTATTTCACAGGTGTAAAAGGATTTCAAGGTGCACTAACCGACAGATCTGTTATTTATACATCCAATGTGAAGGATCTTAAAAACAGTGTTGAGCACCTCATGGAGAGACGAAAGGAAGCTCAACACCTGAATGAACAACAGATATATAAGGGTTTCGACCATATGTATTCTTTGGGACATCATTGGGGAATGCATGTAGATCTTAATGCATGTATAGGTTGTGGTACTTGTACAGTAGCATGTATGTCAGAGAATAATGTTCCTGTAGTTGGTAAACATGAAGTGGCAATCCATCACGAAATGACTTGGTTGCGTATTGATAGATATTATTATGGTGATGTCGAAAATCCTAATACGATCTATCAACCGATGATGTGCCAACATTGTGATAATGCACCTTGTGAAAATGTTTGTCCAGTGAACGCGACCAACCATAGTGCTGAAGGATTAAATCAAATGGCTTATAACAGATGTATCGGTACCAGATATTGTGCAAACAACTGTCCATACAAAGTCAGAAGATTTAACTGGCTTGACTATACAAAAGCGGATATTTGGCCTGCAAATCAGCCTAGATTACAAGAAGAAAGTGTTCCTTTCATGGCTGACAATTTAACAAGAATGGTTTTGAATCCAGATGTAACGGTCAGATCCAGAGGTGTTATTGAAAAATGTAGCTTCTGTGTACAGCGATTACAAGAAGGTAAATTGACCGCCAAAACGGAAGGAAGAGCTTTGACTGATAGAGATGTGAAAACAGCATGTCAAACAGCTTGTCCTACAGGTGCGATTACTTTTGGAGATATGAATAATAAAACAGGAGACCTTACGGCCAAACTGGAATCACCTTTAAATTATATTGCATTGGAAGAAATTAATGTGCGATCTTCGGTTACTTACACCATGAAGGTCAATAACAGAGATAAATCTTTTGACGCCTAATTATTTATTAATCTTAGAAATAACATTCAAAATATAAACAATGAGTGCTGTTGTAAGTTCGATTAGAAAGCCCCTGATAACGGGACATAAAACCTATCATCAGATCACGGAGGATTTGATATCACCTACGGAGAAGACTCCAACGAAAGAATGGGTCATTGGATTTGTCCTTTCTGTTGCAGTCCTTACCTATGGTGTATTTTGTATCCTTTGGACTATATGGGTAGGTATTGGTTCATGGAATCTGAACAGAACAATTAACTGGTCTTGGGATATAACCAATTTTGTTTGGTGGATCGGTATAGGTCACGCAGGTACCTTGATTTCAGCCATTCTCTTGCTTTTCAGACAAAAGTGGCGTACAGGTGTAAATAGGGCAGCTGAAGCTATGACAATCTTTGCCGTAATGTGTGCGGGTTTATTCCCACTGATCCACATGGGTAGAATATGGTTGGCTATGTTTATCCTTCCGTATCCAAATACAAGAGGTCCTATATGGCCAAACTTCAACTCACCGTTGCTTTGGGACGTGTTTGCGATATCAACATACCTTACCGTTTCATTATTATTTTGGTACACAGGTTTGGTTCCAGATTTTGCTACGGTAAGAGATAGAGCGAAAGGTTTAAGAAGAAAAATATATAATACACTTTCTTTTGGATGGACGGGTTCAGCAAAACATTGGCAAAGATGGGAATCTTTATCATTGGTATTAGCGGGTATTTCGACTCCTTTGGTACTATCAGTTCACACCATCGTAAGTTTTGACTTCGCCACATCAGTTATACCAGGATGGCATACGACTATATTTCCTCCTTACTTTGTAGCTGGAGCGATATTTTCTGGATTTGCAATGGTATTGACGCTGATGATCATCACTAGAAAACTTCTACACCTTGAAGATTATATTACCATAGAGCATATTGAATCAATGAATAAGGTGATCCTTTTAACAGGAACCATAGTCGGTGTAGCTTATCTTACAGAGTTGTTTATTGCTTGGTATTCAGGCTACGTTTATGAACAGTTTGCTTTCTTTAATAGAGCATTAGGACCATATTGGTGGTCATATTTTGGTATGATGTTTTGTAATGTTATATCTCCACAGTTTTTCTGGAAGAAGTCTTGGAGAAGAAACATCACATTGACCTTCTTTTTATCTATTGTTGTAAACATAGGTATGTGGTTTGAGCGATTTGTAATCATAGCTACTACATTAGCGAGAGATTATTTACCTTCAAGCTGGAGTTTGTATTCACCAAGCTGGGTGGAAATAGGTATCTATATTGGAACTTTCGGATTGTTTTTTACATGTTATTTGATTTTTGTACGTGTAGCACCTGTGGTAGCTGTAGCAGAAATCAAGGCAATATTAAAATCAGGTGGTGACCAGTATGTGGGTGAAAATGCAATACACCATCATTCTCATCACGAAGACAATCACGGTTCATCACATAACGAACATCATTAATAAAATTTAATCCATTATTGCGATGGCACAAGATAATAACAGAGAAGTAATTTACGGTCTATACGATGACGAAGAAGATTTGCTCAGAGCTGTAAAATTGGCAAAGACGGATCATCTTGATATCTATGATGTGTTTAGCCCATTTCCTGTCCATGGACTTGATCCGCTTTTAGGATTGGAAGAATCTAGATTACATCAAGCAGGATTTATTTATGGTGCTTTGGGCACTATGACTGCATTTTTGGGTATGAGCTGGATATTTACCAAAGATTGGCCTAATATATTTGGTGGCAAGCCTTATTGGTCCGTTCCTGCGTTTATTCCTATCACGTTTGAAATGACAGTGTTGTTTTCAGCGATAGGAATGACCGTTACGTTTTATGTAATCAATGGTTTAGGACCAGGTGTAGTAAATAAACATCTTGATGACCGTATTACAGATGATAAATTTTGTATAGCTTTTGATAAATCATCGGTTAGTTCTGAAAAGGCACAAGCTTTTTTCAAATCTACAGGTGCTTCAGAGGTTAATTCTAAAACGATCTAAGTAATTTATTGACAATGAATATCAAGTATCAATTTTATGGCTTTTTAGTACTGATGCTGACCATCTTTATGTCTTCATGTCAGTCTGCCGAGGGTAACAAAACAGGAAGTGAATACATGCCTGATATGGCGCACTCCGTGGCGTACGAAGCCAACATATATAGCTATTACTACAATAACCGCTGGGGATCAAAAGATGACCTGTATAAAATGGTGCAACCACGCAAACCGGTTGCTGGTACGATTGCAAGAGGAATGGCTGGTACTACATCTGAAGGACGTGGTGTTTCATTCAAAGCTAATGGATCTGTTCCATATTATTATGGTAACACTGAAGAAGAAAGAACTAGAGCAATGGCCGAGATTGTAAATAATCCATTACCTATAACAAAAAGTGGTCTTGAATCTGGTAAATTGTTATACAATATACAATGTGCAATTTGCCATGGTGAAAAGGCAGATGGCGCTGGATATTTGGTTCGCGATGATGGTGGAAAATATCCTGTTCAACCAGCAAATTTAGTTTCAGATGAATTTATCAGTGCATCTAATGGAAGATTTTATCATACAATTATGCATGGTAGAAATTTGATGGGCTCATATTCTGACAAACTTTCTTATAATGAGCGATGGAATGTTATACACTATATCCGTTCTCTTCAAGCAGGAATTAAAAAACTTGAATATAGTGAATCTGCAAATACCCTAAATAGCTCTAGTACTCCTTATAGTATTATTGCGGCGGGAAACGCAGCAAAAGAAGCAGAACAAAAACTGGCAATGGCAACAGCAGTTGTTACAGACAGTTCAATGGTGAAACCAGTTCACAAAGAAGAAAGTCATCATTAATTTATTGATATAAAAAAGTAATAATAAAGATATGAACCAATATACATTTACATCCGGTCACCGCAACGTGTTGTTTGGGGCCATAGGTATAGGTATAGTTTGCTTGATATTAACCTGGATAGGAGACGATGCGTATCACACTAGATTTTGGTCAAACTTTCTGCACAATTCTGTATTTTTTACTATGGTAGCTTGTATGGCTGTCTTTTTTATAGCAGCAAGTATCACGGCATATTCAGGATGGCACACTACTTTCAAAAGAATATGGGAAGCGTACTCTATGTTTTTGATTGTAGGAGTGGTTTTATTAGCTGTTGTAGGATTAGGTAATTACATGCATTGGCATCATTTGTATCACTGGTCAAATGCCGCTGATGTAGAAACAGATTCTGTTCTTAAAGGGAAATCATCATTTCTAAATAATAACTGGTACATGTTTGGTACCTTGATCTTTGGTGGTGTTTGGGCATTTTTTGCGCATAAATTACGTAGTTTGTCATTGGATGAAGACAATGATGACGATAAGAATTTTGGAAAACACAAAACAATGAGAAAGTATGCTGCTGTATTGCTTCCGATCATCGGATTTACGAGTGCAGCTTTGATTTGGTTATGGGTTATGAGTGTTGACGCACATTGGTATAGTACATTATTTGCTTGGTATGCTACTGCGAGTGCTTTTGTGGCTATGATTGCTTTTACCATATTATTGATTATTTTCCTTAAATCCAACGGATATTTTTCGCTTGTAAATGAAAACCATATACATGATTTAGGTAAGTATCTTTTTGCAATTAGTATATTCTGGACATATTTGTGGTTTTCACAGTTTATGTTGATATGGTATGCCAATATTGGTGAAGAAACCATATACTTTAGAGAAAGATATGATAACTATCCTGCTTTGTTTTTTGGCAATTTGATAATTAACTTTTTAGTTCCGTTTTTTATATTGATGAGAAACGATACAAAGAGGAAATTTGGATCAGCCAGTTTTGTTGCGATTATTATGGTATTAGGACATTGGTTAGATTATTTCTTGATGATAAAGCCTGGTGCGTTAATAACCAGAAATCATGCACTAGGTCATGGACATGAAGCTGAGGCAGGAGCTACAGGTCATGGAGAAGCAGGCGGTCATGCTGTCGAACATGTGAGTAATTTTGTAGCGGGTTTTACAATGCCTGGACTACTTGAAATTGGAACATTTATTGGTTTTTTAGGATTGTTTCTTTATGTGGCCTTGACAATTTTGTCTAAGTCATCTCTGGTACCGAAAAACGATCCTTATTTGGATGAAAGTGTTCATCACCACGTTATATAATCATTATTTAACAATAAGATAAATAATAAGAAATGACTTATTTAATAGCATTTGCGATAATTTTCCTATTAGCTGTTGTAGTTATACAAATTGGTAAATTATCTGAATTATCAGCAAGAATAAGAGGAGAGGAAGCGGAAGAACGTTCCGTTAACAATACCCAAGGAATGGCTTTAGTAGCTTTTATGGTTGTTTTCTTGATAGCTTGTGTATGGTCGGCTTGGGCTTATAAAGACCAAATGTTGGGATATGGCCCTTTGACTTCAGCATCAGCACACGGATTTGAATTGGATCATATTTTTAATGTAACCTTATTTTTCACAGGTATTGTATTTATCATTACTCATATCTTATTGTTTTGGTATTCTTACAAATATAGAAAAGTAAATAATACGGATAAGGCAATGTTTTTTGCCCATGACACAAAATTGGAAATGATTTGGACAGTAGTACCAGCAGTGGTCATGACATACTTGGTTGCAAATGGTTTGATAGCGTGGAATAATATATTTCCAACATTAGGACCCGATAGCAAACATATAGAAATCGAAGCTACTGGTTACCAGTTTGCATGGGATATCAGATATCCAGGTGCCGATGGTAAACTAGGAAACAAGGATTTCAGGTTGATTGATCCTGCCAATAATAGTTTAGGAGTGGATTGGAAAGATGAAGCTTCTGTGGATGATATCATCCTTGGTGGTTCAGATAAAATCGTCTTACCAAAGGATTCAACTATAAAAGTAAGAATAACAGCAAAGGATGTTTTACATAATTTCTATTTACCACACTTCAGGGTTAAAATGGATGCAGTACCAGGTCTTCCGACGTCATTCATCTTTACTCCGGTAAAAACCACAAAAGAATTTAGAGAACAATTGAGTAAATTTCCTGAATGGCAAGTACCAGCTGACCCAGCTGATCCTACTGGTCCTAAGAAGTGGGAAACATTCGAATATGAATTGGCTTGTGCTGAATTGTGTGGTAAGGGTCATTACTCCATGAGAAGGATTGTAGAAGTTGTTGAAAGAGAAGAGTTTGATACATGGCTTGCGAGCCAAAAGCCTTTTTATGTAACAAATATTCGTGGTAAAGAATATGATCCTTGGGCTGGTAAAAAGTTGTTTCCATTCGAAATAAAGGCACGTGCCAACGAATTGAAATCAGATATTGCCAATTATCTTTCAGATACAACGGGTACTGCAAGTAGAAACATTCAGCTCAAGCATGTGTTTTATGCTACTGGGTCTGCAGACCTTAATAGTGATTTATCTAAATATGAGCTGGATCACTTAGTAGAGTTAATGGCTAAATATCCGAGTCTTAAGGTGGAGCTAGCTGGTCATACTGATAATGTGGGTGATGCGGCTTCAAATCAGGTACTTTCTAACAGTCGAGCGGGTAATGTTCTTTCGTACTTATTATCTAAAGGTGTAAACAGCGGTCGATTATCAGCAAAAGGATATGGACAAGATCAACCTTTAGAATCAAATGATTCAGCGGAAGGAAGACAAGCCAATAGAAGAACCGAACTCAGAATTATTTCAAAATAACAATCCAAATTTAAAGATAAATGGCAAATGTTACTTTTCATGAAGAGGATGTTCTGATTAAAGAACAAGGTTTTAATGATCATTTCCATGAACATCACCATGGAGATAAGTACCAAACAAATTTTATTTTCCATTATATATTTTCAATGGATCATAAAATCATAGCTCGTCAGTTTTTGATTACTGGTATAATTTGGGCGATAATAGGTGCGGCAATGTCTGTGATTTTCAGGCTGCAGTTGGGTTTTCCAGAAGAAAGTCTTACTTGGATTAAACCATTTTTAGGAAAATGGATTGTTGTAGATCCAACCACGGGTATAGGAAAGTTAGCTCCTGAATTTTATTATGCATTAGTCACGATGCACGGTACTATTATTGTCTTTTTTGTTTTAACAGCAGGGCTTTCAGGTACATTTTCGAATCTCTTAATTCCCTTGCAAATCGGAGCCAGAGATATGGCTTCACCTTTTATGAATATGCTTTCATATTGGTTTTTCTTCCTTGCAGGTATAGTAATGTTTTATTCTCTATTTTTAAGTACAGGACCTTTCTCAGGTGGTTGGGTGGCATATCCGCCATTGAGTGCATTGCCTCAGGCGTCATCAGGATCAGGTACAGGTATGACCTTGTGGTTAGTAAGTTTAGTTTTATTTGTAGTTTCAGTGCTTTTAGGAGGTATTAACTACATTACTACAATCTTGAATCTACGTACAAAGGGAATGAGTCTATGGAGAATGCCTTTACCAATTTGGGCTTTTTTTGTAACTGCTATTTTGGGATTATTGTCTTTTCCAGTTTTGGCTTCAGGATTCTTCATGTTGATATTTGATAGAAGTTTAGGAACAAGCTTTTTCTTGAGTGATATATTTATTGCGGGGCAGGCCTTGGATAGAGTAGGTGGTAGCCCTATTTTATATCAACATTTATTTTGGTTTTTGGGACATCCTGAAGTGTATATCATTATCTTACCCGCAATGGGACTTGTATCAGAAGTAATGTCAGTGCATTCGCGTAAACCTATTTTTGGTTATCGTGCAATGGTATATTCTATTATGGCTATTGGATTTTTGTCATTTATTGTTTGGGCACACCATATGTTTATGGCTGGTATTAATCCTTTTATAGCTAATTTCTTTGTGGTATTTACTCTAATTATTGCGGTTCCTTCAGCGGTGAAAGTATTTAACTGGATTACAACACTTTATGGTGGAAATATTCGGCTTAACACACCAATGCTTTTTGCTATTGGTTTTGTATCTATGTTTATCTCTGGTGGATTGACGGGAATATTTTTAGGAAATTCAGCTATTGATATAGTAATGCACGACACATATTTTGTTGTGGCACACTTTCACATAGTTATGGGTGTTGCTGCATTTTTTGGTATGTTTGCAGGTGTCTATCACTGGTTTCCTAAAATGTATGGAAGGTTTATGAATGAAACACTTGGAAAAATACATTTTTGGGGAACAATGATTAGTGCTTATGCTATTTTCTGGCCAATGCATTATATAGGTATGGCTGGTGTTCCGAGGAGATATTATTCTTTTGATACATTTGATGCATTTAAGCATTTTACCGATTTAAATAAATTTATCACAATATTCGCAATTGTTGCATTTTTTGTCCAGTTGATATTTGTTATTAATTTCTTCTATAGCATTTGGTATGGTAAGAAGATGAAGACGAAAAACCCTTGGGAGGCTAATACTTTGGAATGGACAACTCCAATCGAACCGATACATGGTAACTGGCCTGGCAATCTGCCTACTGTGCATAGATGGGCTTATGATTACAATAAAGATGAGCGTGAATTTGTACAACAGCATGTTCCGCTTAAAGATGGTGAAGTTGGTGACCATTAATTAAAATAGTTAAATAATAGCATATTTTGGATAACAATAAGACATATGTTGGTACTGAACTAAACCACAATTTGTGGCAAACCAAGCTTGCAGATTATGCTTTGCTTGTGAAGCTAAAATTGAGTTTGGTTGTAGTTGTATCATCTGTTTTAGGCTATCTTATAGTTTCAGATGGCAATGGTCTTTTTATTGATATCATAAAGCTTGTAATTGGTGGTTTTTTGGTGACAGGAGCCGCAAATGCAATAAATCAAGTACTTGAAAAAGATTTTGATATATTGATGACGCGTACAGCTAATAGGCCTGTAGCGACAGGAAGGATGAAATCTTCCGAAGCTATTATGTTTGCCGGAATTAGTTGTCTTATAGGTATTTCAATTTTAGCATCATTTAATCCCATCACTGCATTTCTAGGAATGTTGTCTTTGATTATTTATGCTTTTGTATATACACCTTTGAAAAGATATTCAACATCAGCGGTTGCTGTAGGTGCTATACCAGGAGCATTGCCTGTTTTAATTGGGGCTACAGCTTTTGATGCGAATATTTCGATGTACGCATTTTGTTTGTTTATCATCCAGTTTTTATGGCAGTTTCCACATTTTTGGTCGATTGGATTTGTTGGGTTTGAAGATTATAAGAAGGCAGGTTACAAGTTGGTTCCATCAGATGGAGAAAAGATAGACAGAAATCTTGGATGGTCATCTATGGTGTATGCTACTCTTATTATTCCGGTTGTTTTAGTTTTATATGTATTTGGCAATGTTTCAGTGTTTAGCACGATATTAGTGATATTTCTGACTTTAGCCTATATGTTTTTGAGTTATAATCTTCAGAAAAATTTTGATAGAGCAGCAGCTTTGAAGTTGATGTTTTTCTCTTTTTTCTTTTTACCTTCTGTTTTAATAAGTTATTGGTTGATATAATAATAAAAAATGGAAGGCACATTAGTTAACAAAAGGAATAGAATTCACCCGCACAAATTTGCTTTATGGGCGGCTATGGGAAGCATTACAATGATGTTT
>Ga0209582_1001028_pt1 | contig 14717 bp, 11 predicted proteins | sample KloWWTmetKNB5Kit_FD_187176 | JGI IMG/M metagenome (GOLD analysis project Ga0209582, IMG submission 187176) | Active sludge microbial communities from Klosterneuburg, Austria, studying microevolution and ecology of nitrifiers - Klosterneuburg... | ecosystem: Engineered > WWTP > Aerobic digester >...
TAGATGTCCTCGGTGTCCGCTAGATATTGAGCGTCTGTATTCCAAAGAGTTCTGGATTCTGTATATGGTTTCCAATCATTTTGTTGGCCCAATTGAAATCCTTTAAGTCCTCCGCTAGTCTGAGCAACAAATTCCCCAAATACTTTTAATTGACAAATTTGTTTTTCCATCGAAGGCTCTCCGACTGTTAGCCATTGTGTGGCCAATAGTTGTTGTTCAGACCCTCTCATAACCCCGTCTTCTATTGAATAGTTTGTCCCTAGTAGGATGACTTTCCCATTCATTGCTTCAGCAGAGGAGAATGTCCCATCCCCAGCAGAAAATTCATACCAACTTCCGTCACGAGTATCCAAGACCAACATATTTGATCCTGAAACAGTTAAGGTATTTGTAGTCGTCGCCTTGGCCGTAAGAAAGAAAATAAATCCTCTATGGTCATCCATGAAAATTTTGAAAAAAGCCCCATCTAACCCAGCCGCTCTTTTTTCTGTAGGTGTTTTAAATACTGTCTTATCAAATAAATTACTGTCATTATTTGAGTTCTTAAATAAACCTTTTATCGAAGTGGAAATATCCTTAATTGCTCCCGAGGAAGTTACTGAATAAATCCCTGTAGAGTTCATTAACAATACTTGTCCTGCCCACGCATTTGCGACTGCTCTTGCGTTATATGCGCCAAGAACAGGGAGATCACACTCAGTAATACTAAAATTAGAGGTAGCAATATCGCCTGTAACAACATAGTTTCTCCTTTCTCTTGATATTAATAAGAAATCTTCAGCACCACAAATAGCTACGATATCTCCGTACTCAGTCCCGTTAGGTATTAAGTTTGCTACTCCCGAGGTCATTTCAGTCGATCCTCCCATAGAAATATCGGAGAAATAAATTGCGTTGGAGTCAAATCCAACTAATAGTTCTTTATAGTTTGTAATTCCTTTAAGAGGAGGGAAAGTTGTTTTAACTACCGTAACATCATACCAGTCCGCCATGAGGGAAGAGACTACTCCCATGAAAGGCATTGAACTCCCTCCCGGAGTGGTTGAAAAATCGGTAGTGGGAATAGACTTAGTTGAGTTCCAAGCCATAGGATATATTTCATGCAGCCTGTACCCAGAACTTGCTGAAGTTGAATAGTTTACAATTAAAAATAGGTTAGAAAAGTAAGTAGCCGCAACTAATGCTAGGAATTGAATTTGTATGTCTACATCAATTGTTCCCCATGCAGTGTAGACTGTGTTGAAATCAGCATCCACCCAAGAGGAAGTAAATTGATCGAAGTATTTAAACTCCTTCTCGAAAGTACAAGTCGTCCCTGAAGAGGCTCCGAGAGTTTTGATTTGAAACATATAAAGTCTAGCAGGAATTGTACCCACTACTGTCTTGAGGTCGATCATTAGCCATTCCCCAACTGCCATATTTGTAGAAATAGTGGTTCTGGTTATTGTAATAATTCCCGAAGAAACTGTAGGAGATCCTGAAGTTAAAATAAACCTAGTATCAAAATATTTTAAACTAGAGGCAGACGCTCCTAGTCCATCGGAGGATAGGGAGGCCTCATATAAGCTATCGTCTGGGCTTCTAAAGGAAGGAAATTCCCCAGTAGCTCCTGCAATAGTAAAGTCTAATCTAGGTACAGTAGAGAAAGTTGAGTATCCGCTCAAATATAAGTCTTTAGTAGCGGATGCTAATCTCAATTGGGCATAATTTGAAAAAATTGGCTCCCCGTCTAGGCCTATAGTCGCATAAACCCCCCTTACATAAAAGGATCCCGGAGTTCCAGAGTTGTCTGCAAAAGTCCAAGGAGTAGGGAGCCCTGCTCCTCTAGGTCTTAAACCATCAAAGGATAGTAGCCAATTTTCTGTAGGTATCGAGTCTCTAATATTTTTAGTTGAATCATATTTTGCTGAGTCCACTCCCGATGCAAAGAAAGATTTTCTATTAGTTACACAAGAAGAATAGTTTCCTGAGTCTAAGAATCCTGCGTTAGCGTTCATCTCTAGGCAGTTATCTACTCCTTGAAGTCGGAATGGAGGCATTACTGCTAGTTTAGTTCCCTCTGGAGTCATGTAACTTATTCCTCCAACTTTATTCCCGCTGTTTTCTACTTCATGGAGTTGAACGATCCCTCCACGATAAACTTGAGAGGCCATTACTCCTTTGTGAGTAAATGTCGTGGCTCCTGAAGAGGCTCCAATGTTCGGGGAGTTAGTTGCAGGACTACCTTTCCCGTATGGAGCAATTCTGCCCAAATAGTCTTTATATGAGTTAGTAAAACGTCTGAAATACCCTTGAGGTGCGGACATACGACTACCGTTTTGCCATATACCTTTAAAGTCGAAAAGATTAAGCAAATTCATATTAAACCCTTAAAAAATCGGTGTCTGTTATTGGTGTCCTTACTTGTGATTGTCCGATATCCGCAAAAATTGCAGTGATATTGGCTCTATCGTCTTCTGTGAAATATTCAATTTTCCCTGAGTCCGAATTATAGTTATTTCTGGTTACGACTCTTTTAGCTACATAATCTAAAAGGTAACTTTCAACTTCCTCTGGAAGATCAATATCTAAAACAGCATTTGCTCCCATAAGAATTTGATCCCCACTAACAACTGTAGAAATATCTCCCACTATCGTTAATGTGGTAGGAGTTGTTACTGAGTATTTCAAACCGGCAAGTTTTACCTCTCCGTCTGAATCAACAATAGTTATATGTCCTGCCACTGTAGAGTAGTCTGTATCAGAAACTACGATAGTGATTACTTGTCCTACTGGAGCACCATTTACAGTTGCCCAAACTTTGTCCCATCTTGCGAGTCTTTGGAAATACCAAACTCTAGCAGTTCTAGCTACGGACACATCTTGTCTTCCTGTAAATACTATAGATTTATTTCTTGTAAACCAGCCAACGAAAGAATTTTGGTCTTCTTGCCAACAACGGTCTAGTGGACTCCAGCGATCTGCTGCTGAAGCATCCGTTTGAACCTCTACAAAAGAAACTGCATTGTCCGCATACGTATCGGATGGAAGATCCTGTACTGTCCCAGCTACGGGACTGGCAACGTCAAATGAGTTTTGGAAATACGAACATAAAGGATTATTTTTAAAAATAATTGCTTGGATTGATCTAATTGCATCCTGAAAATAACGAATAATTTCCTTGTCGGAAACTCCGTTAGTGTCTTCGTTATCAGTGGCTTCCCTTACGTCGTCAATCAGATATGATAAATTTCTCATTTAATCCTTAAGCAAACATGTTATGAGTTGCTGATCTCTGAGCCATTATTTTTCTATTGTAAGCATCAATCTTAGCTTGTTCTTGTGATCTTTTTGCTTGGTCTACCATTCCTACAGTCTGAAGTGCGAGTCCTGCTCCAGCAACGTAAGGGTTTCCTCCAGCCGCTCCGGCTGTAGTAGTTAAATCTCCAGCTTTCTTTAATTCTCCTCCGCCTTGAGCCTCTGCTGCATTTTTATCCAGCATTGCTTGGTCTGCTGCTTGTGTAGTCTTCTTGGTAGAAAAATTTGTGTCTTCAGGTGCTAAAGAAGGATCAACAACATCTGCTGAAGGTTGTTCCCCCATTGAAGAATCTCCATTCGATCTTTGAGCCATTAGTTCTTGAAATTTTAATAAAGCCTCTTCGTTTGTCATATTAGTATCCTTTCTTTAAATAAGATTTAATCGGACTGTAAGGCAATTTTTTAGCCTTCATCAATTGTTCTTGTTTCATTAGTTCAATCGTACCCATATCAACATTGTCGACCGGATTAATTGTATTCAAATCAACATTTGGGATCACGTTTGTTCCTTTCATCATTCCCATTTGTTGTTTCATTGCTGCTTTTAGAGCAGGGTCGTTACCAAATTCCATCGGAGCTGCTGATTTTGCTTTTAAAGCAGCATCATTACCAAACTCAGTTGGTTTTAAAATTTTGGCAGTCTTAAGGGCATCTAAAGAGCTAGAAATTGTATCTGTGCTAGGCACACCGAGATTTTCGGCCTTGTCAGAGACAGGCATCTGGGAAATTTCCAGCTTTTTAGCTGTCCCTATTGGAGTTTTCTTTGTCATTTTTGATAAGAGAATTGCTGTTTTTGAGTCTTTCATTTATTTTTCCTCGTAAGAGTTTTGATCTCATCTAGTTTCTCATCTATTTTATTAAATCTACCATCAAAATGTTGAAAATCTGCATTTCTAACGGCTATTACTCTAGTCTCGATTACTTGGCCTTCTGCCTGTGCGATTGACTGGACTGAATGATATGCTCCCCAACCAAGACCAAGCATAAATCCCACGAAAGTTAGGACAACCTTAACAAAAGGGAACGTAATTTTTAATAAGTCTATCATTTAGTCCCCCTATAAAAAAGCTTTCAACATCTTTTCTACTACGGCTGCAAGAGCCTCAGAATCTTTTATAGTAGAAAAATCCATAGTTTTTAACTCTTGTACTGCTCTCATTCTATCTCTAAACTTCACAAAATAACCTTCAATAGGTCTTTAAATGCCTTTCTTAGTTCTGCGACTGTTGACAAATCCCCATCTTTAATATCTTTCAAAGCTAGTTTTAAAGCTTTCTTCTCATCCCCTTTGTTCTTTTCTGCTTGAATCTCTGCACTAATGTCCTCAATAATAATCTCATAAGTCTTGGGCAATTTCACCATTTCTGGAGATATTTCTATAGTTTGCTCAGGAATTATTACAACTTCCCCAAGGTCATTAACTGTTTCTTGTGCAGGGATTACTTCCCTTACTGCTGGGATTACTTCAAGTGCTAAAGCTATTTCTTCAGGAGTAGCCTCGCTTGAAGGAATAGTTCTTTCTAGTTTACCCCAAGATCCCTTAGTAACCTGTTTTTCGATCCAAGAGTCAGCTTCATTTTGAGTATCCCAAAAAGCACTGTGGGTGAAAATGCTATCCGATAATCTTTTTACTTTTACTTTTATCATACTATCCTACCTTCGCTATACTAAAATAGTTTTGAACCGTTGAGGCTGACATAGCCGCCGATTGAGAGTTTTCTGCCCTTATAACAATAAGATCTCCTCTAACTAATTTCAATTTCTCGACTATAGGGATGCAAGGATACCCGACGGTAAGAGCTTGAGTAATCATAGACGTTCTAGAAACTTCTGCTCCATTTTTATATATAGCCACACGCACACTTTGCCCTGCTGTCCAAGTTGCGGATGCAGTAATATAGTGGGCACTAATTTCATATACTCCGGCGGAAGGGACCGTATATGTTCCCCCCGAGTATGCGTTATGAGTATCATAGTCCAAGTCTTCAAATGTAATCGCAGCAAATGAACTTGAAATAGATTGACCGTTGTTTGAGGTATATCTACATCCTACAACTTCACTCTGCCCAATTGATTGAGGTGTTTGGATTTTGAATATTTGCCAGCTAGTTGTGGTTGCAGATACAGCATAAGATGGATCAATAGTTGAGCTTACCTGTACCTTTAATGTGTCACCTCTATTGAGGTACTCAGTCTTACTAATGTGAACATAATCATTAGCTACGTCGGATGAATTGTGTATCATTGCTACGGTTGATGAGTTTTTAACTAGATATACATAAGCCATTTCTCCAACAGTAAGAGATCCAAATCTTACACATGATGATGTATTGTAAAATCCAGACTCAGGACAAGTCCAAACCCCTGTACTTGTATTTAAAGATCCTGTCGTATCATAAGACGCTGAATTGAAAACAAGGTCTAATGCCGCCGCTGATGCGAAAGATTGTGCACCAGTTAATCCAGCTATCATGGCTACAACTCTATTCCCAGTGTCTTCAGATAGAACTACGTTTGATGACCATCCGACGACTGGAAATGACCCTGTAATTAGCCATCGTGAAGATGATACTAAGTCAGCTCCTCTTATTCCTTGGTTGATTCCTGAGTCAGTTAAAATAAGCGTGGTTGTTGTATTGTATAAAGCCCCACATTCTGCTTCAAAGCTTGTACCATCTGTTGCTGAACATGAACCTATTTTGGAGTAAATCGCAGTGGGGTTTGAAAGCTTTGCTGTATCTATAGTTTGCGGCAATGACCAAGTTACGTTAGTTGCTGTCCCCGATCCTGCAGCTAATACATCTGTAGTTATTTGGTATTCACAAGAATCCCCAACTCTTCTATATTTTCCAGTAAGGGAAGTAAATGTTGCCGTACCTTGGTTCGTTACGACTGGAGTATATGAAATCCAATCAGTAACAATCGGACCTTTAACTTGAGGTCTTTGTTTCCCAATATAGAAATTTGTAAAGTTAATGTCCCATGCAGTAGTTGTAGAAACTGCTATGTGAAACATAATTGCGTAGTCTGTAGAGTCTGTGGCTTGGAACGTACCTACATAAGTACCATTAGCATTTGCTGGTAAGTCTCGAACATTTAGTTCAGTATATGTGGCGTTTGTATCATCCCATAGATAAACTCTAATATCTCCGTCAACATAATTGGCAGTAGTACTGTAATCAAATGAGAAAGTGTTTATTTTATAAGTCTGTGCTTTAGTAATTGAAAAGTAGGTGTAAAGTTGCTCGCCTTGGGCATTAGCTCCGGCTTTAGCAAGTTTAAGATCTCCAGTTTCTCCAAGAGGAGAAGAGGTATTTCTTGTTAAAGTTAATTGCTCAGAAGTATTTGTGCCAGGTGCAGTTGTTGGAGCTACCCCAGGAGTAGTGTCCTCACAAGTATTCCATGTGCTAGTTCCAACATACTGGTTTGGATCATATAGGCAGTTATCATTACCCGTATCAATCATGGCAGATATTCCGCCGAGGTTTACTGCCTGGTACTTAGGAACTTTTAAGTTCCAAGCTACCTGGTCGCCGCCTTGTTGTGATCCTATCTTCGATGGAGGAAATCCCATATTACTTCCTTATGTGTTACCAAATGTTATACAAACTTTCTGGTTTGTACCAGACTCCGCAAAAACCGTTACGTTCCCTGAAACCGGAAACTGCTCCGACCTTCCTGGCTGTAACTGGTGTCCGGATGTTGCGGAAGCAGACCCTCCAGATTTAAACCTAACATTTGCAGTGTTAGTGTCATCTGTCTGAATACAAAACCATTTCGCTCCTGCTGGGGCTGTAAAAGTCTGTAGTCCTGTTGTTAAATTTGTTATTTCTTGAAATGTTGGAGTAAAAGCTGATTGGGTAGTGGCTATAGCTGACTGGTCTGAAGCTATTGTGACGGACAGGGATGCCGCCATTAGTTTTTGACCTATTGTAGCCGGTAGTTGGAGAATTAGAGCAGATAGATTTTGAGCAATTCTCTGTAATCTGCCATTAAGACCACTAGATGCCGTATCTGATACTGGAGCTGTTTCAGTTAATGCTCCAATTAGTCCTGCTTGTTCAGTTGATAATGAAACACCTAAAGAGGCTGCATCTGCTTTTTGCCCTATCGTGGCTGGTAGTTGGAGAATCATTGCAGAAATATTCTGAGCTATTCTTTGTAGTCTTCCATTAAGTCCTGAAGATGCCGTATCCGTTGCAGGTGCGGTTTCTGTCAAGGAACCGATTAAAGCCTCTTCCTCGGTAGATAAAACTACTGCTAGAGAAGCTGCACTGGCTTTTTGTCCCAAAGAAGCCGGTAAAAGAGCAATCATTGAAGTAATTCTTTGAGCAATTCTCTGTAATCTTCCATTTAGTCCAGAAGAATCTGTATCCGTTGCTGGAGCGGTTTCTGTAAGTGCTCCTACTAGAACTATTTCGGCATCTTGTTTTGCTTCTGTAGATCCTCCGGTAGGAGGAGCTGACATAGTTACAGCCAATGCTGGTTGGTTAGAAGCTAGAGTCACCGGAACCGAGGCAGCCATCAAAGCTTGGCCTAGAGCCGGAGTCTTAGTGTCTATTGAGCCAACTGAAGTCTTAATTAGGGTTAATTCCGCCAACCCATTTGGGTCATTGGTGTTTACTGAACCATCTGCTTCAATCTTTAAATATATTCCAGAACCGTCACCGATTCTAGTGGCATCAAAATTTGCACCTTCCGAAGAAAGTTGAACATTTAAGTCCCCCGCAGTGATATTGATCGGGCCTGAAACCCCACTTACTTGTACTGGAATCATAACTGTATTAGCCGGAGTACCTGTATCTATTCCAACTGGGTGTGCTACTCCATCAATTAGGATATATATTCCAGAAGGAAGTGGTTTGTTGTTTGCTGCTGTAGTTGTGTCTTCAATTACTGTTTGGGTTGCTCCATTTCTTGTAAATTGGGTTGGACCTGGAGAAACTTGTAGTGATCCAGTTGAATCAGATAGGGCTGTAGTCCATCTGTAGGTCTTAGCCCCGTCACTTACTTCCGGGTACTCAACAACACTGTTTATTTCTCCGATATTATGAATATCTAGTACGGTTGCAGAAACCACGTTAATGATTTCAAATTCCCACCCAATCAAATCCCCATTTGTTATTCTCAATACGTCCCATTTATTTGCTAAATGGCTTCCAGAGAAGGTTATTCTAACTACTTTTTGATCTGTAGAAAGAGCCACTGCTGAAATTGTTAGAGGAGAGGTAGTAAGTTCGTAAAGGTACATTTGAGGAGCTGAAAGGCCTACTCTGTCTGAACCGATATTTTGGAAAGTTGCGTGGCGGTTTTGGCCACGCATTTTCTTATTTGAATAACCTGAATTTGTTCCCATGTCTCGGCCTCCTTAAGGGGCGTCTTCGTACATTAACAGTTAATTAATAAAGTCTAATATCTGTGTGGTACAAAAATTTTAAATAAAAGTTAGCATCCATTGCATCCCCAGCAGAATACGTTTCGTATCCTCCAGCAAGATTGGTTTCCGCAACAACATCCTGAGCATCTGATCCAGTACCAGAGACAGTAATGTCTACCAGTGCTGTGATTCCTGCTACTAGGTCTGCTGCTGTTTTGATTGCTGTAGCTGTAGAAACTCCGTCTTCTATACCTATAGTAATCGCTGACCCTACTACTGCTGCTAGGACTGCTCCTCCTCCTGCAAGTGGAGTATCTGAAGCAGTTACTTGAGCATCTCCAGCAGTACCAGAGATAACAGCTCCGACAACATCCGTGATGTCTGTATTTGCATTAATTGCTGCTAAAACTTGAGTTGCTGTAGAAACTCCAGACTCGATTTCTACTACAATAGCGTCTCCGACAATTGTAGCTGATTCGTTTCCTGCTGTTTCTGTATCAGTGTATTCAATAGTGAAGTCATTTCCTGCCACACCTCTACCAACTGCTGTGTATGTGATATCTTGAACGATTAAAGAGGCAAATGCACACTCGTCTGTATATTCTACAGTGATGTCATTCCCGCCTCTTCCTACAGCGTCCGCTGTATAGGTTAAATCCTGTAATTCGAGTTCTGCTTCAACCCCAGTAATAGCTACTAAAGTTCTAGTTTCGACTGTAATAGATTCTTCATCCGACCCAACAAAGTTTGAAATTACACTTGCTTCGTTAGGAATAATAGATACGGGTATTAAAGCCCTAGCAGCTCTATCTTTACAATTTATTTTAAATTCTCCGTCCCCTAGTCTTTCAATACTTTCGATAAATCCAAAGTCATTGCCTCCAGCCGTTGCTAGAGATGGGGATATAAGATTTGTTTTACCGCCTACTAAGAGTTCAACCTCATGTAGTCCGTCTTGGCGGCATTTTAAAGCTCTTGATATTGAACCTTTCATATTGACCGCCTATTAAAATAAGTGTTGAGAGCCATGCCATCCAACTGAACAGTTGAAATCTGCATCTGCTGCAACACCTGATAAATTTCTAAATTGTAGTCTAATAGTATTTGCTGAAACGGATACTACTTCGCACACCCTACTAGCAGTCGTACAAACTACTGCATAAGGGATAATACTTCTTTGAGCTTTATCCTTAAAAGTGATTGTATAGTTTCCTGCACTGTGGTCAGTAACGGATTCAATAAAATTTGAATCTAGTCCTGAAGCTGCTGGAGTTCCTGCTGTCCCGTTTACTGCAAAGAATACTTCATGAAGATAGATTTGACGTGATTGTTTGTTTCTAGACATTGATCTTAACATACTTCCTCTCTTGTTACCCTACTGGAGGGGAGTGATTATTTTCTTAATGGTGTCACTCAATTACCACTAAGTCCATTAAAGGCTGGGAAGATTTTTAGGCCTTCCCAGTGGTATCTTAAGCCTTGAGGGAAATGGAGTAACCCTCAAGGCCTGACGATTAAATTATAACGCTAAGTTATGGATTACAGCGTGTGCAGTAGGAACCATAACGTGTTCCCAGTATCCACCGTAACGTGCTTCATATTCATCTTCAGATGTTCTCAAGAACACAGTTCCATCCTCATCGAACCAACCGAAGTCAGGACGGTGAAGGCGAGAAATATATTTAGAGTTAATCATGTAGACTTTATCAGCATCAGCAAATCGGTTTGTAACGATCGCACAAGGCTTACCAGTTGAAGTTACATACTCAATTCCTGTAAATCCTATGTGACCTTTAAGGTTTTTGTTAGTGATTTGGATTGATTTAGTTTCTTCTAACTGAGCTAGAATTTTCTGATATTGGTTATATCGACAAACGATCATATCCATATCTTCCCCGAAAACGTGTTGTCTTTCTAAGAACGATTGGTTAATCATGTCTGTTAAAATACCAGCACCGCCAGCATCTAATTGACCAGCTTGCCATCTACGTTGAACATCAATTCCGTAAAGAGTAGAAGATGTCGCCATCAATACTTTTCCGAAACCTGTAGGCTCTCCGTTATACGATCTCTGCATACAGAAACCAGCGGAAGCAGGAACGGGGTTTGCACCTGCAAGGGTTGCTAAAGCAGAAGAAACACCGATCAATCCGATTGTTCTTGTAACAACGTTTACCGAAACAACTTCTAGGACGTTTGTAAGAGCGTCTCCGCCTTCCATTGACCCACCCGAGTTATCCGGAAAAGTTCCAAGACCAGTTACATATTGAACGTAAGATTTCTCTTCAAAATTCACATCTTTAAAAGATGCTGCTGAAATCTTAACCAAGTATGGAGAAGCTTCAGTGCCCGCACCAGAAACGTTAGTAGATGCATCCCCACGACCAAGAACCGAAGTTCCGTCACCGAAAAGAATACGACCACATTGATTTGTATAGTTTTCTACACATTTCATAGTAGGAAATTTAAGGTATCTTTGATAAGCACCTTGAGAGTTAGAAGCGGCTTTGATCCCTTCTCTGTCTACTAAAGCTCGTCCGTAAACTTTTTTAGCAGTAATGTTTTGATTTTCCATTTTAGAGTTGTTAGCTTTCGGTAACAATCTAGAACCGAAACCACCAGCAAAGCTTAAGTGAGTTTCGATATTTTTTTCTTTACCTGTAAAGTTGTACTGTTTCTTAATCGAACCTTCAAGTGGGTTAAGTGTACTATAAAGAGTCTTCGCTCGACCTTCAAACGTTGGTTTAAAGTTGGCGTTGATTTCATCTATCGACCAGTTTCCGTGCCCTGAGGCTAATGGCATTGACATATTTACTTCCTTGTTACGTCGTTAATAATTAATCTTCTTCTTCAAAATCTTCAAAGGATTCGTATGCGTATTTCTTGGCCGTTGTCTTTGGAGTAGGCTTAGTTTTTCTTCCTAAAGGATTAAGCTTTTTCGAAAGCTCTTTCACTTCAGTTGGAACACCTAGAGCATCGACTAAATTTTTACGGATTTGTTCTTTTGTTTCTCTTCCTGAACGTAATACGTTCACGAGTTTCCACGAAAGTTCCCCGTATCCATCTTCGTCAAATTGATCTTTGTATGGTTCTAATAAAGAGTGGACTTCTGCCCGGTGTGGTTTGGTGGCTGCCCACTCCACAATTTGTTTCTCGGTCAGGTCTTTGTCTTCATTGCCAAACGAGATCAATTCCTCGTAAGCATCAACGTAGTCAACCTCGCTAACCCCGGAAGATTTACGTAGGGCTTCGACCTGTTGAACATAGCTTTTATGCTTTTGTTCTTTGGCGTCCTTCCCTTTTCGCTTCTCCGCTTGATTAAGCAGATGATTATTCTTCTTTTCCAAGAAGTATGCTTTACGTTCTGTATCCTGCATTGCTAACACGTTAGCAAGTTCGGCCAGATCGTGTTTAAACATCCTCTCTTCTAAATCGTAAGTATCAACATCGAAAGCGTCAAGGAATATTTTTAATGCTTCCTTAGGATTTTTATCGACGTCGTTCATTATCCCTTCAATAGAGTTTTTAACATGAGTAAATCGCTCTACTTTGTAGTTAAGATCAGACTCAGTTTTCTTGAAAGTTTGTTCCTTTACATTGATCTCATTAAATTTTTTATCGTACGCTACTTTACCTGCGTAGTTATTTTTTAGCTCTTGGAGAGTGACGTTTTCAGTTTTCCCATCAACGGTGGTAGAGATTACGGCTTCACCTGGAACGGCAAATGTTTCCCCGTCGATTTGAACATAGGAAGGTTTTCCTTTAGTTTTTTTGCCTTCAAGTCCTTCCTTCTTTTCGCCTTTATCGTCCTCTTTTTTATCAGATTTAGGCTCAATTTTTTCTTTTTCATCTTTTGTCTCCTCTTCCTCATCGTCAATATTTCTAATTTGTTCTGGGTCAAGGTCTAGGGCCTCAAGATCGTCCCCCTTAGTTCCTTTATCCTTCTTGTCCTGTTCTTTCTTAGCTCTTTTGTATTTAGGAACCTTATCCGCTTCGGGGTCTATTACATTCCCCTCATCGTCGTAGTCCTCATCGTCAAAAGCCGTGGTTCCTTGGACTTCATCCTCAGCTTGTCCTCCTTCTACGTCTAAATCGTCGAAGGTTTCCATAGGGGCAGAATCATCTGCATAGAAATCATTTGTATCCGGGCCATTGTACTCTTTTCCTTCTGCTTTACTCATTCATTCCTCCATTTGTTTGTGCTATATCTTGTTGAGCTTTCTTGTTTAAACTTGGTAGTCCTGCTTGTCCGTTTCCTGCACTTGGCCCACCTCCCGGTGCTGGGGGCATTGCTGGAGGAGCTGCTGTCAGCTCTGCTCCCGGAGTGAAGAACATAGGGTATTTAGAAAATTCTCTAAGTCTGGCAGCGAAAAGCATATTTTTCTTCGCTTGAACCGACATAAGGTATTCCAGCCCCTTGATATATTGGTCAATTTTCCCTTTAGTTACATCCTTCAATTTCATTTTGTAGGTGATTGACTCCACAAATCTTGAGAAAATTGAGTACATTTCAAAAAGGTCGTCGGTAGCTGCTGGAGCTAGGACTTCCTCTCCATGTTTTAACATCTCAAGAATTGTCTTAGACGTAGTAGTAGCGTAGGAAATCTCGTCCACGAAAGCATCCTCAAGACCTAAGTCTAGGAGTTTGATGATTTCTTTTCTTCCAAAAGTAGGCTCTTTTTGGTTAGCTGCATTTAGGTCAATAATATCCGAAACTCTTCCCGATCTTGTATCCTGAAGTGCAGAGATATTTTCGATTTCTACCGAGTAAATTTTCCCAAAATTGTATGTCTTAAATGACTTAATCAGGTATTCATTGTTTTCCCCTAGGATTCTGGCCATTCTGCCATCCTCTGGCTGGTAGCACTCGTCCATAAATTTAAGGATTTTCCAATAAGCTTTTTTGATTCTTTCTCTTCTCTTCGTTAATGTTTCAGAGTTGGCTTGTAGTTCTTGGTCATCAAGAAGTCTTAATGCCGAAGTAGCTGTGATCCCAGCAGGGACTTGGCCTTTAGAAATGTCGTAAACCTTCGCAGATTTATCCATTCTTTTCTCAAGTCTATCCTGAAGTTCGAACTCTCCCCGATTGATATAGTTATGTTGTAACCACTCAGGCTTATGTGCTCCTCTCCATTGCATAACTCCATACTTATTATCAGCTTGCTTTAGATTCACTGAACCTTCAGCAATTAATAGTTTAGGGTGTGAGGCAACACCGATATTTCTCGCCATACCAGATGACAATAAATCATGAAGATTATTTGATTGCTCGATGTTTATTAGGAACGGGTACGCCCAAAATTCATCCTCAACGTCAATATCTGTATCTGGAATGAATGGAAGTTCCCCATCTGGCATGTGTTTTTTAATTCCCTCTTCATCTCTAATTCTTTCAAGAATTGCTGACTCGATATAGATAATCAATTCCCCATGCTCTAGGTATTTTGTAGGGCGGTGATAGAAGTAATGTTTCATTACTTGATCGTCTTGGTTGAATCCTCTTCCATCCATATCTAGCCAGTGATAAGATTCTTTTAAGATTTCCTTATCAGGATAGTCGGCTTGTAATTTATGTATATCCTCAAAGCAAACTTCATCAACATAATCTATTTCTTCCCAAACTGTTTTCTTTCTCTCTGGAAAAATAAAATCTGGAGAAATAACTTTACCAGCAACATCTCCTATTCTTGCCTCGTAAGAGGAGATCTTGGAGCCTTTGACTTCTTTTCCTTTCTCATCTACAACTGGAACTTTGCCATAGTTCTTAGTTGCTTTCTTATAGTCTTCTTTCTCAGGCCCAGCGCATGGATCCCAATATACTTTGAAGAATGAGTGACCATATTTAAAAGTAATTCTGTCTTGTTTTCTCATAAGAGACTCAAAACCAATTTCTTTTACTCGGAATTTTACTAATAGATCACAGGCTTTTGCGTTGTTTATATCGTCTTGTTCGCTGTCATTTAGTGGGATGAAGACGGGGTTTTGTTTCGATTTAGAAACTTGAGCTACCTTCTGGTCGATATACTCGACAAAGAAATTTGTT
>Ga0209582_1001032_pt1 | contig 14681 bp, 13 predicted proteins | sample KloWWTmetKNB5Kit_FD_187176 | JGI IMG/M metagenome (GOLD analysis project Ga0209582, IMG submission 187176) | Active sludge microbial communities from Klosterneuburg, Austria, studying microevolution and ecology of nitrifiers - Klosterneuburg... | ecosystem: Engineered > WWTP > Aerobic digester >...
TCCATTTAACAATTCAAACAAAACACCGGCTGCAAACTGTGCGGCGGCAACGGCAGTATCATTATGATTGGTTAAGCGCACAACCTGCTCTATTTTTCTGGATAGTGCTGATTGTGGACCGACATGGGTCGCTACCACGGCTGGTATTGTTGCCAGGGCTGCAAATTGATCGTCATCAGTACCGGAGATTTCCGGAAACTCTTCTGGCTTGAGTGGCAATAAAGTAAGCAATGTCTGGCGAGTGGGCGAATCGACGTAGCCCACATACGCACCTCCCGGACCAAAATGATTGCGGTATTCCGTTTGATATTCAATGCGTTTGAATTGACCGTGATGTGCATGATGCCGCAGCATCAGCAAGCATAGCTCGCCATATCCGGATGAATCTCCTGCTATTTTACTGCCATGCGCAAAATAGCCTTTGGTATTGGCATAATCATTTGCATCGGGTTGCAGAAAAACCAGCCCCTTGGTTTGCTCTATTTGCGCAATGCGTTCGGGATCATAAAGCCAATGCAGACCTAATGCAGCGGAATCAGCGATCAATGCACCTAACACCGCTGCCACACGAGGCTCAAACCGGATATTTGAATTCATCATATTGTCAGAAGATTTGTGTGTTATTTAATGTCGACTTCGTCGGGTATTCTGCGTGCTTCTTCTTCCAGCATGATCGGTATACCATCTTTGATTGAAAATGCGAGTCGGTCAGGTTTGCAAATCAATTCCTTATCGTCTTTTTTGTAGATGAGAGGGCCTTTACACAGTGGGCAAACCAGAATATCCAGTAATCTTGCATCCATAATTTTCCTTATTAATGATTTATTATGCGGACGGGTTATTTTATAACTTACTGAGGATGTCATCCAACTGATCCAGACTACTATAGTGGATCACAATATTACCCTGTCCATTTTTTTTCGGTTTAATATCCACCTGCGCACCCAGTCGTTCGGATACATCTTCCTGTAATCGCAACAGATCCCTATCGGGTTTTTTAATCTTTTTGGTACTTGGATGCTCAATCTGGTTAACCAGCTTCTCCGTTTCGCGCACGGAAAGTTGTTTCTGCGCGATCAGATTGGCCATTTTAATTTGTTCTGCTGGCACCAGTGTCAGGATTGCACGTCCATGCCCCATTTCTATTTTGCCTTGCATCATCAATTCCTGCACCGGCGCGGATAGATTGAGCAAGCGCAATAAATTGGAGATGGTGCTGCGCGAATTGCCTAGGGCTTCGCCGGCCGTTTGATGAGTCATGCCGAATTCATTGATCAAGCGCTGAATGCCCATGGCTTCTTCCAGTGGATTCAGATTTTCGCGCTGAATATTTTCAATCAATGACATGGCCAGTGCGGATTCATCGGCTACTTTTCGTATCAATGCGGGCACTTCGTTTAGCCCTGCCAATTGCGCCGCCCGCCATCTTCTCTCACCGGCAATGATTTCGTATTGATCGTCGCTGATAGGACGCACCAGAATGGGTTGCATGACCCCTTGCGCTTTGATCGATTCGGCCAATTCCGCCAAAGCCACTTGATCCATATTGGTTCTGGGTTGATATTTGCCAGGCTGCAGCTTGGATATTTCCAGATTTTGCAACGACTCATCAGAAATATCGACGCTTCCATTGCGCGACAATAAAGCATCCAGTCCTCTCCCTAGCCCTTTTTGTTTTACCATCTTATGGATTCCTTAATTTTGCCACTGAGTTTTCAGTCTTTCATCAATGCGTCAAGCATTGAGAATTTCCTTTGCCAATTCGAGATATGCCTGCGCACCTTTGGATTGCCCGTCGTGATACAGGACCGGCAATCCGAATCCCGGCGCTTCCGCCAGACGGACATTGCGTGGAATAACCGTGCGATACACCTTATCACCGAAGTGCTTCTGCAATTGATCTGAAACCTGCTGGGCAAGGATACTGCGCGGATCGAACATGGTGCGCAGCAAGCCTTCGATGCGCAAATCGGGATTAAAATTGCTGCGCACTTTTTTGATGGTATTGACCAGATCGCTGAGTCCTTCCAGTGCATAATATTCGCATTGCATCGGGATCATGACCGCCTGAGCCGCACATAAGCCGTTGAGCGTTAACAGATTCAGAGCCGGCGGGCAATCAATTAAAATATAATCATATTCGTGTTGAATGGGTTCAATTGCAGCTTTCAGGCGCGCTTCCCGTTGCGAAAAATCGACCATTTCCACTTCAGCTCCGGCCAAATCACGGTTGGCTGGCAGCAAATCATATTTACCCTGCGCACTGACTATGCGCGCAGTTTGTATCGATTCATCGCCCAACAACACATGGTAGACCGTGATTTTAACTGTTTGTTTGTTGGTACCGCTGCCCATGGTTGCATTGGCCTGTGGATCGAGATCAATCAGCAACACACGCTTGCCGGCAACAGCCAGACTGGCAGCCAGATTGACACTGGTTGTGGTTTTGCCAACACCACCTTTTTGATTGGTAATGGCGAGAATTTTAGTCACGGTATTAGCTCCTGTATTCATCAAACTGAATCAAAGCTGCGATATATTTTATTTCAGGTTGTCAATTTTTTAATAATGATCAGCTGTCGAGCTGCATTCAATCCTGGCACAGTCAACGTTACGATGTTTTCAATGCTGAAAGGCGCACGCACTTGCTGGAGCTCAGCATCAGAGCAACTTGCTTTCATTGCGACCCAGCAGCCGCCATCTTCATTTCCTGCCATGAGTGACTGGGTCAATTGGATAAAATCACCCAGATCAGAAAATGCACGAGTGATGATAGTATCCACTGTGTGCTCTGCATGAATATCTTCAATTCGTTTTGCAATCACCGTGACATTCTGCAACGCCAGTTCAATTTTGACCTGCTGCAAAAAGGAAGCTTTTTTTTGATTGCTTTCAACTAACGACACCTGCCAATCCGGCCTTGCCAGCGCCAGCGGGATGCCTGGCAGACCCGCACCGCTGCCCACATCAATGATGTTTGGCCCCTGGATATGAGGCAGCACGGCCAAACTATCCATCACATGTTGATAGAGCATGTCTTGCGGATTTCTGATGGCGGTCAGATTATGAATCTTGTTCCATTTCTCAATACGCAACAAATATTGCTGAATCAATTCATCCAGCGATCTCGCTTGTTGCGGGAAATCATAACCCAGCGCCTGCAGGCTTTGCGAAATTTGCGCTAACAAACTCATGCGCTTTGTTTTTTGTCATTAGCGCCCAATCCGCGCTTTAAATGCACCAAAAGCAATGAGATGGCAGCGGGGGTCACACCAGAAATTCTGGAAGCCTGACCAATCGTTTCCGGTTTGTGTTGATTTAGTTTTTGTAGCACCTCATTGGAAAGCCCTTTCACGACTGCATAGTCGATATCAGTAGGCAACAGTGTGCTTTCATATTGCGCCTGACGGGCAACTTCTTCCTGCTGGCGCTGAATATATCCATGATACTTGGCCTGAATTTCAACTTGCTCTGCCACCTGTGCATTGGCTACTGGCAATCCTGCTCCCGGTAATGTCATCAGTGTGGCGTAGGTCACATCCGGACGGCGCAATAACTCGGTTAAAGTATATTCTCGCTCAATCCCCTTTCCCAAAACGCGCATCGCTTCTTGTTCAGGGAGTGTACCCGGAAATAGTCGAATTGAATTGAGACGCTGCTGCTCTTTTTCTATGGCTTCCTGTTTCTCCGTAAATGCAGCCCAACGCATATCATCCACCAAACCAAGTTGCCTGCCCGTTTCCGTCAAACGCAGATCAGCATTGTCTTCGCGCAATTGCAATCGATATTCCGCGCGACTGGTAAACATTCGATAAGGCTCTGTTACACCGGAAGTCACCAGATCATCTACCAGAACGCCTAAATAGGCCTCATTTCTTTTTGGCAGCCATGCTTCCTTCTCCTGAATTTTCAGTGCAGCATTCACACCAGCTAGTAGCCCTTGTGCAGCGGCTTCTTCATAACCAGTGGTGCCATTGATTTGTCCGGCAAAAAACAAATTCTCGATGGTTTTGGTTTCCAACGAGCGCTTCAGGTTACGCGGATCAAAGTAGTCGTATTCGATCGCATAGCCTGGCCGTGTAATATGCGCATTTTCCAGCCCTTCTATGGAATGAATCAATTTAACCTGGACTTCAAACGGCAAACTGGTTGATATTCCATTGGGGTATATCTCATTCGTGCCCAATCCTTCCGGTTCGAGAAAAATGGAATGCGATTCTCTGGTGGAAAAGCGCACTACTTTGTCTTCTATCGACGGGCAATAACGCGGACCAATCCCTTCGATTTTTCCTGTGTACAAAGGAGAATCCACCAAACCATCGCGAATAATATCGTGCGTGGTCGAGTTGGTGCTGGTGATCCAGCAGGATATCTGTTGCGGGTGCTGAATGTTAGCACCGACGAATGAAAAGACTGGTGTAGGTTGATCCCCAGGCTGCTCCAACAGCTTTGTATAATCCATGCTCCGGCCATCAATGCGCGGCGGCGTTCCTGTCTTTAGCCGCCCTGCAGGAAACTCCATTTCACGCAATCTGTGCGCCAGCGTTATGGATGGCGGGTCGCCAGCCCTGCCTGCCTTGAAATTGGTTTTGCCGATATGTGCCAATCCTGCCAGGAAAGTGCCAACGGTTAAAATCACTGCACGTGCATAAATTTTGATATTCAGTTGGGTGACCACGCCAGTGACGCGATCTTGCTCAATGATCAAGTCATCCACTGCCTGCTGCATAATCGATAAATTAGCTTGATTCTCAATGCGCCTGCGAATTGCCTGCCGATAAAGAACACGATCCGCTTGTGCGCGCGTCGCTCTGACAGCAGGACCTTTGCTTGAATTGAGAACACGAAACTGAATACCCGCTTCATCGGCAGCCATCCCCATAGCGCCGCCCAGCGCATCAATTTCCTTCACCAGATGACTTTTTCCAATGCCACCGATGGATGGATTGCATGACATTTGACCAATCGTTTCGATATTGTGCGTGAGCAACAATGTTTTGTGCCCCATACGTGCAGCCGCCAACGCCGCCTCAGTGCCCGCATGCCCTCCACCGACAACAATAATTTCAAATTCTGTGTGATTGCTCATAATGCTCAAGCCTACGATATTCTTAGAATAACTAATAGTTTTACTGGTGGGAAGGATAACAAACAGAGATGTTTCACGTGAAACCTTTTGGCAACCATCGCTGACAAAAGGCGTGATCTACAAGATGTAATTATAGGTGGTGTAGAATAATCAGCGCAAGTTTATGCGCTGTTTTTTAGTGGCAAACCAGAAGTATCTTAGCATGAATCCGGCAAAAGGCACGCCAAGCTAGCAACAGATTCTGTAAAAAAGTGATGCAATAGATTCCGCTCTCAGGCAGAACTGCCAGAATCGAAGAAAAACCACTTGCGAGCTTAAAACTACCGAGGAGGTCAGGATTGCCTTAACCGCCAAACGATCGTTGAATATGGCGCGTTTTGAGAGGTCATTTTTTCATGTCTCTTGAATCAAATGCTTGATACGATATTGGCCCAAAGTATTAATCATCCACTCGATTTAGCTCCCAGACAATTATTTAAGCAGAAACTCTGCCCGATTGCCTTTTTGCTGTTCACTCTGTTCAGATTCATGGCTACCCACGACAAAAATACGCTCATCCGGGATCTGACCATTCTCGATTAGCCAATTACGCGCAGCGATAGCGCGACGTTCGGCCAACTCGGCCAGATCATTGTCGTTAATTTGAGTATTTGCCAACATCAACTGCTCCATCTCAGCATCCGGCAAACTTTTAGTCAGTCCAATAGCATTTTTAGGTTTGTCGAAAGATTCTTTTTTGTAAGCTAGTTCAAGATACTTGCTATATTCTTCCGGAGTTAATGTAACGTCCGCGATACCTCCGCTAGCAATGCCTTTCTTGGTTTGTTCCGCAAGTTTTTGCGCTTTCACCTTGTTTTGCAGGATAGCGAGCTTGAGTCCCTCATGATCTGCCTCAGCATCGATATGACCGGAAATTTCCAACTTGAGCGATGGGCGATCTGTTAGTACTTCAGCCAAAGCCTGCAGGCGCTTCGATGATTCTTCATCAATATCAGCGAAGCCGGGGGTAAAGATAACTTCGGACAATTCTTCCCCACCACCCAGCACCGAACCCAATAATGCAAAAGGCGAAGTAATGGCTTTTGTGATCAGATTGGTAAATGCAGTAAAAATAATGTCGCCGAGGTTAAATTGTGGATCATTAATGGATCCTTTGAGTGGCAAATGGATATCGATTTCACCGCGCCGGTTTTTGAGTAGCGTAAGAGCAAGATTCAGCGGGAGAGAAACCGCATTCTCGCTTTCGATCTGATCACCCAGCGTAAATTGATCCAAAAAGATTTTATTTTCTGCAGTGAGTGCGCCATTTTCTACATGATAATAAACATCAGCTGAGAGCTTCCCTTTTTCAATAGCGTAGCCTATATACTTTGCCGAATAGGGACTGAAAGGCGGGAGTTCAATATCTTTAACTGTCGTCACAAGATCCAGGAAAAGCTCTGAACTGAATGGATCAATGGTTCCTTTGATTTCCAGCGGCGCTGTTTTATCGAGCGCGCCGTGGATATCTATTTTTCCCGATTTTCCAGGGTACAACGGACCAATCTGGCCAGAAAGTCCCGTCAGATTAGCGCGATAATTGGGTTTGACAAAACGGTCATTGAAATTGATATTGCCATGGTGCAAAAGAATTTTGCCGATATAAACGGGCAGCGCTTCTTTGCCTTGATTGGCTGGCAGGCTATTCGCTGATTCAGCTCCGGCGCTGGGCGATATAACCGATGCCGGCGTTGGTGCAGGCTCTACCGATTTCTCTTGCTGAACTATTTGCTTGAGATTGAGATTTCCATCCGGCATCAAGGTCACTCGAGCGTAAAAGTCGCTCAAATTGATGGTTTTGACGTCTACACGCAGCGGTTCATTAACAAAATTCAGATCATTGATATCCAGTTTCTTCCAGCGCAGCAGATCATGAGCATCTTTAGGATCAAATACGTTGAAATTGGCCAGTTTTCCTTGACCATTCACTTGAATTTTCAGAGGCTCGCCGTTAGCTTTGATATTTCCTTCAAAAGAAATATCGCCGCTGGTCAATAGCGCAGTTAGTTTATCGCCGGCCCAGCCTTGCAAGGACACCAAATCGACCGAATTCAGATTTAACGCTAAATCCGTTGCCAGAGGCGCCCATGCCAATGAGCCATCCACTTTAATGTGGCCGCGTTGGTTAACCTGCGCTTGCAACGCCAAATTGAGCGGCTTAATGCCGTTCAAGTCGATGCTATCCAGCGTGATATCCAATGCATCCACAATCATCGGCGTAATTTTTTTCAGCGTAAGATCTTCATAGCGCAGCGAGGCTGCCTTGAATTTTATGCGCTTGATTTGTGTTGTCCAAGGGGCATTATTTTTAGCAGCGTGAGCAGAAGAAGCATGATTCTTCTGCTCACGAACCAGCTCAGATTCACGTTTTTGGTCCGATTCCCTTTCAGCTATTTTGATATCGCTGTCGGATCGTGAAGGTTTTCTGGAGGGAATCGGAACAATTGCTGGCTTAGCAATCGCTTTGGCGGTCGCTTGAGATTTGCTGTTAGCAACAGGCTTTTGAGCATCCGATGATTGTGTTGTCGATTGTGCTTGTGTCGTATTGAATAGCTGCGCTAAATCAATGCTGCCACTGGCGTCTCGCCGCAAAGTGGAGCTTAATCGATCCAACGTAATCTCTCCCAATGCTACCTGTCGTGATGGAGTGTTGACTTGCAGGTTGTCGACGGCAAGCTGCGCTAGCGATAGTGCCGGTTCCTTTTCACCTTCACGCGTTAACGCAATTTGATTCATCTGCAGTTTGATTTGCGATGGTTTCTTGCCAGTCAAATCGACTTGCGTCAGCTCAATGCCCAATTGTTTCAAATTAGCTTGGTAGGGAGCTTGCACTGCGGTGTTTTTGATTCCAAGTTGCCGCAGTGTCGATTGTCCTGTTAAGGAAATATCAGGTGCTTTGTCTGGCGCTTGAGTAAATGTAATCAGCAGATCACTATCGAAATGACCTGAAAGCAGTTTGATCCCTTCGGGTAAAGGGGCATATTGATCAAACTGAGTTAAATCGAATTTATCGAGCTTTAAAGCCAGCGTTGCTTCCTGATTATCCGTAAAAGGCCGCAACTTACCTTCCAGAGACAGCGATGAGCCGTTAATTTTTGCGCTGAAATGAGGCTCTATCCAGTTGGTCAGCGCACTCTGGAAATTGGCAATGATCGGAATGCCCAGATTGATTTCAGAAATTTGATGCTCTGCCTTCATGGGCCGATCAATAAAATCAAACTGCCCGCCTTGAATAGTAATATTGCTGACGGAGAAAAAACTGCCAGTATCTCTGGGTGTCTCTTCTTGTTCTTCAGACTGACTAAATTGTGCTATCAAATCTGAAATATTCAATTGATCTTTAGTTTCCCGCACCAAGCGCAGTTTGGGATCCGACAGTGAAAACGCTGTAATGACAGGAGCACGCTGTTTGATCGATTCTATGCTCATATCAACATACAACCTGCTAAAGGAAAAGAGCGTCTCATTGGATTGCTGAGCATCTGCTGTTTCGCCTATGCGAAAACCATGCACAGCTAATTCCAGCGTATGCGGCTTGATTTCAATGGAAGCAACGGTAACAGGGCGCTTCAGGAGTTCAGATAGGCGTATCTCCAGCTGAGATTTTGCATAACCGGGTAACCAAAAGTAGCTGAGCGCTGCTAGCAGGGCAATCAGCGCAAAGACAATGCCGAGACTGATACTGAGACGTTTATAGCGAGAAACGCGAGGCTGTTCGGTCGTGGTCATAACAGTGCCCTTTATTGTCTGCAATGGATTAGCGGGATACTCAAAACATGTTAGAACAATGAACTGTGGTAATTGTTTTCAGTATGAGCAATTCAGGCGCTGCCTAAATTCGATAAAAAAGCAATCGACTGAATAGCTCATAACCAATATTCAACTCAAAGCAATTGAATTGCGAATATTAATAATGTGAACTGGTTGTTTTTAAGCTGATTAATTCAACTTCAAAAATCAGAGTGGCATTTGGTGGAATAACATTACCCGCGCCTCTATCGCCATACGCCATGGATGGAGGAATAATCAGCGTACGCTGTCCCCCCACTTTCATGCCGTTCACGCCTTGATCCCAGCCCTTGATTACGCGCCCTGCACCTAGCATGAATGAAAAAGGATCTTTGCGATCAAATGAGCTATCAAATTTTTTGCCTTTTTTATCGGGTGCATTTTCATCATACAACCAGCCGGTATAATGAACATTCACTGTTTTGCCAATTTCAGCTTCTTCGCCGGTTCCTACCTTGATGTCAATTTTCTGAAGCTGGGCGCTATCGGCAGCGGCATGCTCTTTATAAGCAAAGGCAACTTGGGGCAGCATAGCAAGAACTAACAGAATAATACTTACATTAAACAGATTTTTTATATTAGGCATAATTTCCTCGAGAAAAAATTAAATTCGGTTAATGCTAACGATCAACTCTCAGGTATTATAACCGTTAAGGTCCGTTCGTCATTAGCAACTATTTTATTCGATTATCGATACTTACGGGCTGATTACGCAGTATTGAGCAGCGTAATTTCTCTATTTTTAACGTATTTTTGATACATTAAAATGTATGCAATCATTTGAGCCGCAGGAAAATGATCAAAATGAACAGCCATCGCTGAATAATCAAGCAGCCGATCTATTATGCCTGCATGATTCGCCATTTGTCCGCGCCATGTACCTGGGCGCCGGATTTCTGGCGCTATTGCTGGGCGCACTGGGAGCAGTGTTGCCGGTTCTGCCTACCACGCCATTTGTGTTACTGGCAGCCGCTTGCTTTGCGCGCGGCTCGGAACATTTTCATCGTAAATTATTGGAAAATAGAATAGCGGGTCCCATTATCTACGAATGGTACATGCATCGCAGTATTCCCCGCCGTGTCAAACACTGGGTCTATTGTCTGATGGCATTGTCATTTGGCAGCTCGCTGCTTATCGTGCCGGAGCTTTGGCAGAAACTGGTGCTGGTGGTGATTGGCAGTATTTTAGCCTTTTATATTTGGCGCATTCCGGTTAGAGAACTCTCAGGTAAATAAAGCATCCTTTTTCAGTTCCCGTCTCTAGTACTATTATTCGGAATAGTCGATCGACTGTCATTCCTCGCTGCAAAATTGTCATCTTTCAGCTCCTCAGATTTAGTCATTAGCATGCATAATTCATTGACATTTCTTACAGTTATTATCGGATTAATCTGACGCTAAGCGCCTATTTGCGGGTGATTCCCTCCGCTGTTTGCCCGATCAATATATCTTCTTCTTATTTAAAATAACGCAAAATAAAAACATTATGAATTCAGGTTTAAAGCCTGCCTTTCAATAACCACTACCCCAAGAAAGTGAGTCAGTTATGAGAATAAACGAGCCGGTTACCCAAAGAGACATGGGTATGAACGACAACTGTGAGATCATTTCCACCACCAATTTAAAGGGTGCGCTCATATCCGCCAATGAAGATTTCATTCGAATGAGCGGATACTCCTGGGCGGAGCTCGAGAATAAAAATCACAACATCATTCGTCATCCCGATGTGCCTCCTGAAGCCTACGCCATGCTGTGGGAAGCGCTCAAAGCGGGCAATCCGTGGATGGGAATGGTTAAAAATCGTAATAAAAATGGCGACCACTACTGGGTCGATGCTTTTGCCAGCCCTCAGTTTGAGAATGGCAAAATCACCGGCTTCCAGTCCGTTCGGGTAAAACCTGAAAAAGCCTGGGTGGATCGTGCGGAAAAGCTGTATGCCAGGATCATGTCTAAAAAGTCAGTCGATGATAAGCGCCGCTCGACAATGGATCCGGTGCAATTAACTCGCTTTCCGCTCAGTTTAACCGCAAAAATTGCTCTCATCGTATGCGGCGCTTTTGCATTGGTGTTTGCCGGCCTCGCGCTGACTGGGCAAGTAGCCCTGCCGCTGGCTTTCACAGCTTTTATCGTAGGCAGTTTAATCAGCTCCATAGGCATCTATTCCATGCTCAGCGGATTACGGAATTTGGTTGCCAAATCGGAAAAGATTGCCAATGATCCGTTAGCGAGATATGTGTATACCGGAAGAACCGACGAATTGGGTCAGTTGGAATATGTGCAAATCTTTCAGAATGCAAAGCTACGCACCATTATCGGTCGTGTCAGGGAATCTTCCACCGCACTGGAGCAAGTGACTGTGAACATCATGCAAAGTAGCATGGATCTTGGCAGCCGCACAGAAAGTCAAGTTTCCAGTCTGGAACAAACCGCTGCCAGCATGGAAGAAATTAACTCGACTGTGCAGCAGAATGTCGACAATGTAAAACAGACCAATCAGTTGGTGCAGGAAACACGCAAACAAGCTGAAAGAAGTGGCGATGTTGTCTCCACCACTATGCGCGCTATGACCGATATCAATGAAAGTAGTAAAAAGATTGCGGAAATTACCAATGTCATTGACGAAATTGCCTTCCAGACCAATCTTTTGGCACTGAATGCCGCTGTGGAAGCTGCAAGAGCAGGCGAGCAAGGGCGAGGTTTTGCCGTGGTCGCTAATGAGGTGCGGAGTCTGGCAGGACGCAGCGCCGAGTCTGCCAAGCAGATTAAAGATCTAATCAATGACAGTGTTTCCAAGGTCGAAAGTGGTACGCAATTGGTTAATCAGTCGGCTGAATCGCTGAAAATGATCAATGAAAGCGTCAAAAAAATTGCCGGTATCGTCACTGAGAATTCTCAATCTTTTCAAGAACAAGCCAACGGCATTGAGCAGATCAATCAAGCAATCACACAAATCGACGAATCTACCCAGCAAAATGGGCAGTTAGTGGAGCAGCTCACTACAAATGCCAACACCATGAACCAAAAAACCCGCATGTTATCCACTTTGGTGGATTTATTTAAAGCAGAAGGTAAATAAGTCCGTGCGCACGGTTGAATCTGAGTTCAAAGGAAAATAAGTAAGCTACGATTCTATTCATTATTTTTCGACTAGCATGTAAATTTTCTCATTTTTAATTTCAGCCTATAAAGTTTCTGTGCAAATTCATCTATAATCCTATTTAATGATGAAATGCTAAAGTATTTATATGACTGAAAAAGAAAAAATACCTGAATTTGATTTTGAAGAGTGGTCCAAAATAGCGCAACAGGATCCCGAGAAATTTGAGGCCATGCGCCGACAATTACTCAATAATCTGATAGAGCAATCGCCCGCTCATTTAAAACAACGGATGATCGGTTTGCAGTGGCAAGTGGATCAAATCCGTAATCAAGCCGATAACCCCATGGCGGCTTGCTTACAGATTTCTCAAAAAATGTGGAATCATGTGCTGGGAGAAAACGGCTTATTGAACACGCTGCGCGAACCCAAAACAATACTCAATGCTTTAAATAATGCACAAACGGCAACAGTACTCTCATTTGAAAAGTATAAAGCCAGCAAAAAAGATTAGTTCGCAAGCAACCCCAAAACCAATATATCTCATATCCGATTGCTTCACTTACCCTCCTGTTCGATTGGCGCATGGTTCGATTCACCAAGAAAAAAACGCTCAGTGATGTCGATGTTGTGATCAGCGAGCAAGAGGGAGTGCGCTCACTCCATTTGGGAGGTAGCATGATACAAAGCGCGATGCGCATTGCTGCGCCCAATGAGCTGGAATTGGTGTATACGCAATGCATGATGGGATTCTTATTGTTTCATCCAGTACCTGCGCATATTTTGATGGTTGGCTTGGGTGGCGGTTCATTGGCAAAATTTGTTTATCACCAGTTGCCTGAAACAAAAACCACGGTGATTGAGATTAACCCACAAGTCATCAGCGCAGCCACACATTATTTTGCCTTGCCCGAAACCGATGAGCGCCTTGAGGTCATTCTTGCTGATGGTGCGCAGTACATCGCTGATCATCCAGACAGCACTGATATTTTGATCGTCGATGGTTTCGATGATGGGCTCCAGATTCAATCTTTATGCAGCCAAGACTTCTATGATCATGCACGCCAGGTTTTGTGCAAAGACGGCATGCTGGTCGTGAACCTGTTGAGCCGGGACAAAAACCTCGACACCTATATTCAGCGAATTAGCGATAGCTTCCACGGGCATATTGTTGCCATGATGTCCGATATGCGCGGTAATTTAATTGTGTTTGCGTTTAAGCATAGCCCTGGAAAAGTGGCCTGGAAAGTCTTGAAAACCAGAGCGCAAAAGCTGGAAGCAACGTATGGTTTGCCATTTACTGACATGGTATCCAAATTACGAAAATATAATGATTGCTATCACACTTACCTGGAAATTTGAACGATGAGTTTCCAGCAATTCCTACAGGGAATCTTAAATTTCCTGTCATGGGATTAGTTAACTCAGGGGCTATATAGAAAATGGCGTCTGTGCTAAAGTTTAGCTTTTATGATACTAAAAAATAGGTTGAAAAATGGATTACAGTTACGAATCTGAGCACACAAAGTTTATGCGTGAATTGCTTGAGAAAAACCCTCAATTGGAAGAAAAACGGATGGCTGCGCGCGGCGTATGGTGGGATAAAAAACTCGATAAAGAAGAGCAAAAACGCTTTAATGAAGCAAATGATCCCATGAAACCGTATGTTTATTTCGGTGGATAAGTTTTGACGATCCGCCGAGTGATTCAACGGATCTGCAAGATAAGATAATGCATTAACGATCCAACCCGGTTACAGCTCGCCAGTTTCTCAAGGAGAATCATGTGATGAGAATGTTGACAGTGTGTTTCGCGATATTCTGCTTGTCGGCGTGTATTCATCTCATCGAATCGACGCATGACAAACCCCAACGCCACGAAGAAAAGCTGGCAGGAGAACATTCCGCGCTTGCAAGTTGCGTCACCAATAAATTGCAATCGGATAGCCGGTCGTTTATGCGCATCCTGCAATTTAGAAACCGCAAATTTTCAGACCGGGATATTTCAGAAATCCGTGCCTTTGATACGCGTTATCTAGCTAATATCTACCCTAGCAATTCTCCTACAAACCCAGATGCTGTCGTGAATCCAGCAAGCCCGAACCCGGAAATCCTGCCGTATGCGCATAGGAACATGAAAAATGAAACCGTGCACGCATTCATTTTGACCCTGACGAAACTGGATGACGCCACGGTCAATGCAAACCTTAAGGGCGATCAATTCCTCGGCGACATTGCCTGGAAAGCCTTGCAATCATGTACAGGCAAATGACTTTATTCGCTAGAGAAGCGCTGATTAATTCAACGAACGTGATGAAGGGCGAGGCGCACGGAACGCAACAACCGAGACATATCAATCTGATAGGCGAGGGAGTGAGTACCGCGCAACGAAGCAATTCGCTCGTGCAGTCAATTAATCAGCGCTTCCCTAAACGGCGAGTGATTTTTTCGCCAGCAATACGTCCATTGCACGCGTGCTGAGTATCCGTTTCAGAAATCCAAACAAATAAGTTGGAAATGTCACATAGTAGCGGGGCTGCGGTTTGGGCGCTTCCAGCGCATGAATCACCCGCTTCAGCACGGCTTCGGGCGGCAAAGTAAAAGGAACCGCCGGCCCTTGCTTGTTAAGGCGCTTCAATACACCTTCATATTTCTCACGATGAAAACTG
>Ga0209582_1001034_pt1 | contig 14672 bp, 15 predicted proteins | sample KloWWTmetKNB5Kit_FD_187176 | JGI IMG/M metagenome (GOLD analysis project Ga0209582, IMG submission 187176) | Active sludge microbial communities from Klosterneuburg, Austria, studying microevolution and ecology of nitrifiers - Klosterneuburg... | ecosystem: Engineered > WWTP > Aerobic digester >...
ATGCTTTCTTTCAAGAACAGCACATTGATCGCTTCTAATCTAATAGGAAATTGGAAGAATGAAACTTAGCTTAAAAGGAGTCTTTATATGAAAATTACGAACGCCCTACAATCTGGAGTCAGTCTTAATCTCTCTATTGCGGTTAAACAAATGCAAGCTTTTTTAATTGCATTATTAGTTACCTTAAGTATGTTAGTGATTCCCTGGGGTGGAGCAAATGCTGCTCCAGTAACAGGTCCAATCAAATGGCATCCAGGTCACTACTATACGATTCTAAACTTCGGCAGAGATAAGGCCTGGTATATGGATGACGTATATAGAGAACTCGCATCAACACCGGCATTACGCGGAATACAAGTCCGTTTTTTATGGGCAGATATAGAAAAAACAGAGGGTGTTTATGATTTCAAAGTCATTGATCAATTACTTGCTGGACTATCGTCACGTGGAAAACGTCTTGTCCTTCAGGTGCAAACGAAATCATTCAATCCTGACTGGAAACTTGTGCCTGATTACCTAAAAACAGCCAAATATGAAGGTGGTCAGTTTCCCTTTAGCACGTGGGGTAGCAAGGTCCACAAAGGACACAACATTAAATTATGGAATCCTGGAGTTCGTGATCGTTTGATTGCGCTATTTGCTGCATTGGGAAAACGCTACAATTCTCATCCTTATTTTGAAGGTATCGGCATGATTGAGTCCGCTTTGGGACAACCGATATCACCACTAACAAATGCTCAGCAAGATGGCTTCTATACAAATATGCTAACAGTGCACGAGCGGATGCGTGTGCAGTTCCCCAACACCATGACAATTCAAGAAATGAACTATCCGCGCGATATTCTCGAAAAATCTGTAGCTAAATTCAAACAATTGGGAACAGCGCTAGGATGTCCAGATGTTGCACCACAAGAACCGGGATTACTTTTTGAAGGATCAAAATACTCACCACAGGGTGTATACCAACATTACCGCGAACTTTCCGGAATCATACCTTTAGCACCCACAGTAGAAATAATTAATTATGAAAATACTCGAGTTGATGGAACAGGTCATAAACCTACCATTTCCGAATTACTTACTTTTGCACGAGATCAATTAAAAGCAAATTATATTTTCTGGATAAGAAGTCCGGAACATTATCGACAAGTACTTGAGACACTAAACTTTACACAAAACAGAAGTACTCCATCAGGCGGATTAAATCCAGCTTGCCCCAGCACTTTTGCTTCCTGCGTCAAATAGATATCAAGTATCTTGTAACATATCCATTAGGTGGAATGCATAGATTGAAAGGTTTGTATTTCACCTAAAAGATAGTTAATTTATCATTTCCTCGAAAAATAGACTTTCTCAGACTCATTCTATGCCAAGAAAGTTTGGGGTTGAAACAAATAACCGGTTATGAGAGACTTATTATGTTAACTAAGTTTGTCGGACAATTAAATTAACGTTGGAATATTGAAAGAAAAGATGACATCTTCAGCATCTAATGAGATTGAAAAAGCTTCAAACGACAATTTTCGTGTGCTGTACATATGCTCTGCTGCTCGTTGCGGCTCTACGTTGACTGATATGTTTATTGGTGGGCACTCTCAGGCGACCTCTTTAGGAGAAATAAACTTTCTAGAAAGAGCTATTGGTTTAAATGAAGAGTGTAGTTGTGGCGAAAAGCTACGGAACTGTCCTCAGTGGAACAAAATTTTCGACAATATTCGTCTATCACGAAACATAGATCTTATTAAAAATCCTAACGCATTTAAATTGTGGGATATTCTTGCTTATAACAAGATTGATCAGCAACAAACACAGTCATATCGTATGGCCGTTTTCTTACGCAAAGCATGGATGATGACTCGAGACCATTTACCGGATGTTCTCCGTGAATTAACCCCAATACCTCCTGAGTTAAATAAAGCTCTTAATAATAAAATGGATTTATATCGAGCTATTGCTCAATGCTGGAATAAATCTGTTATTGTTGATTCATCGAAGAATTTTCGTGAAGCGATTGAGCTACATCGACGCTGGCCAGATAATATTAAAGTAATACTACTAACACGTGATGGAAGAGGAGTTTATCTTTCTCGTCGCTCTAGTGGACATAGTCAGTTTGATAGCGTAAACATCTGGCTGAGCTACTACCGTCGAGCTTTGCCTTTGCTAAGCAGTCACATTGCCTCCCGTAGCCTACTCAAAATAAGATACGAGGATTTAGCATCTGATCCAGATGCAACAGGACGTATCTTATGTAACTTCGCTGATATTCCTTTCGAATCAGGAATGCTTGAGCTGAAGCAAGCAACCAGACACCTTGTCAGTGGCAATAAAACACGTTTTGCTTCTGGAAAAGAGATCCGCTTAGATACCCGTTGGCAAACAGATCTCACTGGTGCTGAGCTAGATTTCTTTACACGAACAGGTGGAGAAATGAATAATCAATTGGGTTATCGTTAGTGCTTTATACAAATAAAATAGAGAGAATGAAAAAGATATCTCATTGTTATTGATTACATTAAATATCGTATGATGAATAGTAATTTCATCCTCTGGATACTTCTAAGGGATAACATCACTAAGTGTGAATGTGTTGTCGAATATTAATTCAATATTGATGCGTGATCTATCGTTTTCAAAAGCATTTCCTATACTGATTAGGTCTTTCTGAGCGCAACTATCTAGGCACATACAAAGAAGATAGATATATGCTTATTACTTGATATGATCAGATATGATCACAATTAAGCTCATATCCTCAAAGATAACCCCACTCAAGAATACTTACTTAGGTAATAAGCTTGAGCTGAATATCTTCAAGAAAAGCATAAATCTTTAATAACTTATACCGATAACACTCAGTGTCTTAGACATTCATATATCTAATAAATCTATCTAGTAAGTTTTTTCCAAAAAATGACTGAGCTAGGAATAAAAACATATCAAATTCTTATTACAAATCAGTAGAGAACTATCATGAAAATGCTTTATATTGTAGAGGATCGTTTTCCGCCCTTCCGAGCAGATGTGGTGGAATTATTCGCTAAGCAGATGTCAGCACGTGGGCATCAAATCAATTGGTTAATGCAGCGCGGACCAGATGCTCTCAATATATCCTCACCTACAAACTGGTTAGGAAATACCGTATATCTAACCACACAACATAATAGACACAAAGGCCTTTTAGGCCGGATATTAAATAATTTGCTAGATATGTGGGGAGATTTTATGATCCTACCATTGGCCTTCAAAGAGAGATACGATGTAATTCAAGTACGTGACAAGTTCTTCGCTAGCTTGATTGCTTGGCTAGCTGCGCGTTTAACGGGTGCTCATTTTGTCTACTGGATGTCCTATCCATTCGCAGAATCCAAGCTGCACCAAGCACAAAATCGTCTAGTACCCCATCATCGTCTTGTTTGGTTCAAAGGAAAGATTATCCAAATTTTACTCTACAAAGTAATTTTGCCATTAGCCGATCACATTTTTGTACAGAGCGAACGCATGAAAGAAGATGTAGCGCACCAAGGCATTTCTTCTTTTAAAATGACATCTGTTCCTATGGGTATTCGCGCTAATCAAGTAGGTAAAGCAGAAGATGCGATTGCACCTAATACTTATACGCCTGTATTACTTCATCTTGGAATTATCATGCAACTCCGTCAGTCAGAAATGCTAGTACGGGTACTCCATAGAGTAAGACTACGCTACCCTGAAACTCGTTTATTATATGTAGGAGATGGTCAACTCCCTAGCGATCGACGGGCAGTGGAAGAAGAAGCATCGCGACTGGGACTATCAAATGCTGTTACCGTAACTGGTTTTCTGCCTATGGAACAAGCTTGGGAGTTTGTGAAACAAGCAGATATCTGCTTTTCCCCTTTCTATCCAGTACCTGTATTGCTTTCCACTTCACCCACCAAATTTATTGAATACATGGCTATGGCAAAGTGCATTGTTGCAAACGAACATCCCGAGCAGCGCCAGATCATGGAAGCAAGCGGAATTGGACGATGCATACCATGGGATGAGGCAGCTTTTGCTAATGAGACTTGCTATTTGCTTGATAATCCTGAGCACGCACGAATGATGGCAGCAAAAGGACCAGACTGGGTACGAGCCCATCGCACCTATGATGTGATTGCCGATTTGGTGGAATCACAATACCAGAAACTTCTGGGTTCGATGATTTGAGTAACCCTAGTCTTTATTCCGGGAAACGTTTTCGTCAAGCTATTCAGCATTTTTTATTAGGACGAACTGCACAAGCTGCAGCATCTCTCATCTTGATGCTTTGGCTCGTACGCTTGTTGATACCTGCTGACTACGGTGCTTATATGGTATTGTGGGGTATGGTGGAGATGATGATGCCACTGAGCTCCTTAGGTATGCTGGAAGCAGTACGGCGCTTCTTGCCAGAGTTAGCCGCGCGTGGAGCACCAGGTGTGCTTATAAGATTTGTTCGCTGGATGACACTGATCCGCTTGGCTATTTTAGTTGTCTGGGCTTTGTTAGCTGCCACTTTCTGGCCTGATATCGCTGCATGGATGGGCTTCAGTACATCACAACAGGATACCAGTTTGTTGGCTGTAGGGCTCATCATCACTGTCATCGGCTTTCGATATGCTTCAGAAATGCTAGAGTGCTTATTGGAGCAAAGATGGTCTCAGTTGGTTCATGCCTTTATGCCTTGGGGGCGTCTAGCGGGTGTAGCAACGCTAGTAGCATCTGATGATTTGACTTTAGAGCGATTAATATGGGTAGATTTAATCGTATCTCTGAGCTGCTTCCTGCTAGCTGAATTTTTTCTGATTGGAAAATTGCGCAGCCTACCAGGAACAGGCGATTACCGGGTGAGTGTACATGAAATAGCCAACTTTGCTTGGCACATGGCGGGAGTTATTCTACTCTATGCTGCTTCTAGCACTGGCGCAATCCGTATTCTTGTGGCACGGACGCTGGGACTTGAAGCTGCGGGTGTATTTGCCTTTCTGCAGCAATTATTAATGATCGTTGGGAGATATCTACCCGCTAACTTATTAGCTAACATCATACGACCCATGTTGATTTCTCGTTATGCAGTTGGTGAGCTGGATACAGTTAATCAAGGCATCGCATTGCTGTGGAAAATTAATCTACTCATTATTGCTGCAAGCATGGCAGTAACATGTGTGGCAGGCGATACCCTCATTTTAGTAGCAAGCAGTGGGCGTTTTACCGATGCAGGTATGGTTATGCTGATCATGCTATTGGGTTTAGGAGCTACCAGTCAAGGCCAATTAGTTAGTATGGCCATGCAGATTTTTTCTTTTACTCGTCAGCTTAGATACTTTAGCATATTGTCCATGCTGACACCATTAGCGGTTATAGTAGGATCAAATTGGGGGCTGATTGGCGTATCTAGTGGTGTGGTACTCAGCGTATGGTTGTTAAATAGTGTAACCTTGACCTGGTTACGCCGCCAGGCTGGACATATTGCATTCGATTGGTCAGGTGTTGCACGCGGCCTTAGTTTAGCCGCGTTACTAACAGCTATCGGATGGATAGTTGAATATGAATTTGGACCATGGTGGGCTGTGACTTTAGTGTTGCTCGTCTATGGATTTGGATTAGCTATGGTAAAACCACTAAATCAATTCGATATTGAATTACTAAATCGAGGGTTGCGTCATCGAGCGCGTTTTTTTATACCCTTTGTACGAAAAAGCTCATAGTAATACCGTCTTTTGATTATAGTAACAAAAAAATATTTGTCTAGCTGAAGCATTTTAAGAATCACATCCATTTTTTCGTCCCTACAACTTGCTAGTAGTGATAAAAAATCAAACAATAGGCTACCTATATGAATATAAATAAGGAAAAAATAAAGGCCCTACATATCATTAACGGAGAGTTTTTTTCTGGAGCTGAGAGAGTTCAAGATGTTTTGGCATTACGTTTGCCAGATTATGGCTATGAAGTCGGTTTTGCTTGTGTGAAGCAAGCAAAGTTCTCTGCGTACCGAAATTCGACCGTGCCATTATTCGATATGCCTATGAAATCAAAATTTGATCTGGCACCAGCATGGAAAATTGCACATATCGTAAAGCAGAATGGTTATAGCTTATTGCACACACATACCCCTCGCGCTGTTTTAGTAGGGCGAATAGCAGCTTGGCTGGCTGGTGTGCCATTAGTACATCACGTACATAGTCCTACTACACGGGATACAGAAAGTATTTGGCGCAATCGCAAAAATGCAATTATAGAAAGATTAAGTTTAATTGGAGTTGCACAATTAATTCCAGTATCAAAAAGCCTTGAATCTTATCTGAAGAAACAAGGGTGGTCATCTACCAAAATTACTATGGTGGCTAATGGAGTAGTAACACCCGGCTCTTTACCTGATCGACCTACCCCAAAATCAGAATGGACTATCGGTAGCGTGGCACTCTTTCGTCCACGTAAAGGCGTGGAAGTACTAATCCAAGCTCTATCAAACTTACGCCAAATGGGAGAAGTTGTACGTCTGCGAGCAGTAGGTCCATTTGAAACTGTAGAGTACGAAGAAACTATCAAAGAAATGGCTGCACGCCTTGGTGTAGCAGATATGATCGACTGGATTGGTTTTGCTCAGAATGTAAATGCCGAGTTTGCAAAAATGGATGTACTAGTTCTACCCAGTCTCTTTGGTGAAGGTATGCCAATGGTAATACTGGAGGCTATGGCAATGGGAGTGCCTGTAGTTGCATCAGATGTGGAAGGTATCCCTGAAGTATTGCAGCATGCACATACCGGTTTAGTAGTACCAGCGGGAGATGCGCCACAACTTGCTAGTGCATTGTTCGATCTAATCAATAACAAATACAATTGGGCTGCTATGCGTGCAGATGCATATAGTTTGCAGGTGAAGAGTTTCTCTGATCACAGTATGGCTGCTGGAGTTGCTCGTGTTTATAACAGAATTCTAGCTAGATAAATATAAAGATTATGCAGTATTACCAACAATAATCAACCATTGTTAGTGGGAAAATTTCATGAGTCATATTTCTCTGTTCGGTTTGAGTATTAGTGACACAACGTTAATCGACGCGAGTACAAGTGTTGTAAACAATGCCAAACTAGGAACACAGCGGAAAATCTATTTCGTCAATGCTCACTGTATTAACGTAGCTGCTTCAGACATCAATTATCTTAATGTTCTTCACAAGAGTGCTTTGTTGTTTGCAGATGGCAGTGGCATGCGACTGGCTTCTAGACTAGCCGGTTTCTCACTTAAGGATAATGTGAATGGTACAGATTTATTTCCACTAATTTGCCATGATGCTGCGATCGCGGGAATTAAATTAGCTTTGCTTGGTGCTCGTCCAGGAATTGCAAAGCGCTGCGCAGATAATATGAAAGATCAATATCCTAACTTACAGATTGTCTGGACTCACGATGGTTATTTCACTCCAAACGATGAAACACAAATGATTGAATCCATCAATAGCAGTGGAGCTCAAATCCTTTTTGTAGCAATGGGAGTACCCATACAGGAGCTCTGGATTGATCGCAATGCTGAAAAATTACATGCCCCAGTTATACTGGGCGTTGGAGCACTATTTGACTTCTATTCGGGAACGATACCGCGTGCACCACAGCAAGTGCGACAGCTAGGCTTAGAATGGTTATTCCGTTTCATCATAGAACCCAGAAGAATGTTTGCACGATATATCTTGGGTAACCCAGTATTTATCTTGCGTGCTTTATGGCGACGTATGCGAAGCCAGAAATTCTTACAAGAGGCGCCACTAATCAACAGTATAGAAAGTAAATGACAATAACCAATTTGGCTTAATGTATTAAGACTCAGTTTTAAGAATAGTGTTCATATATGAAAGAGATATCCGAAATCGGCCTGGCCAACTTCATAATTGCAGGCACAGAGAAGGCTGGCACAACTTCCGTGTTTACCTACTTAAGTACACACCCTTCAGTTTGCGGTTCAGTTGTCAAAGAAACGGATTTTTTTCGTAATGCATATACTGGTGATCGAGAAAAAGATATTACTAATTATGCAAGTTTCTTTGAAAACCCCTCACATGAGAAGCCAATCATAATGGAAGCCTCACCGGGTTATCTTGGAAGTGGAGCAGAGGTGGCAGCCCGCATTCATTCACTGATACCCAATACTAAGCTGCTGTTCATTCTCAGGAATCCTATAGATCGAATGTACTCATCATTCAATTTTCATGTTAGTAAACTGAATCTCAACGCAAATTTAAGTTTTGAGGAATACATTAACAAATGTATCGACTATGACTTAGGAAATAAATCGCCTGCTGAATTAAATATTGGAGAGTGGTATTTAAAAGTGATCAGTTATGGCCGCTATGCCGATTACCTAAAATACTATTATCAGAGATTCCCAGAAAACCAAATTAAGATATTGTTTTTTGAAGATCTAAATCGTGATACGCTGAATTTCATGCGCGAACTGTGCGATTTCCTTGAGATCACATCTGATTATTTTGAGGATTATAACTTCAAGAGGATTAATGTCACTTACGAAAGCAAAATGAAATGGCTACATAAGTTGGCGGTAAATCTTAATTCAAGATCTGAACGATTTCTGCGACAACGCCCCAATCTAAAACAATTCATTGTGAGTTTATACAAGAAAGTTAACCAAGCCAGGGAAGGATATAATGATATGTCCGAAGAAAGTCACTACAGGCTTAAAGAATATTACAAACCGAGTATTGATGCACTGCAAACATTAATTGGTACAAGAAAAACACCTTGGGATATTTAAGTAATCTATTCATAACTGGAATGTACCGGAGAATATATGTTTACAATTAATAAATTAAAAGAAATCGTCATGAAAAAATCAAGAGAGGAAAAGCTTACGCATTTCTACTCGCTTTGCAAAGAAGGTATGGCTGTTCTTGATGTTGGTGTGTCATCTGAATCAGGCGCGGGAACGCCAGCTAGGAATTACTTTCTTAAGAATTTCAAATATGACTCTAAGTACTATACTGGATTAGGTGTACAGGATTTGAGTGAAATGAACAATCTTTTTTCGGGAAAAACTTTTGTACAATATCAGGGTGGAAAATTTCCATTTGAAGATAACCAGTTCGATTGGGTATTTAGTAATGCTGTCATTGAGCATGTTGGTAACGACGAAGCGCAATTATTGTTTATTAACGAAATGCTGCGTGTAGCAAAAAATGTTTTTTTTACCACTCCTAATAAGTATTTCCCAATTGAAGCACATACAAATATATTTTTCTTACACTGGAACAATAGCATTTTCTATCACTGGTGTAAGAAACACAAAACATGGGTAACAAGAGATAATCTTTATCTCCTATCAAGCGGGAGATTACGTAGATTAATGAATTTATCAAATGCTGCATCCTATGAGTTAAAGAAAAATCGGTTATTTACATTGGTAATGACCTATACTGTAACATGCACTAAATCCGAAACTCACTGTTAATAAAATTAAAGGATTATCAATAATTCAATTAGCAGCTAAAACAACGACTAGATCGGCTAACTTAAGATAGCGGTTGATGGTTTTTTTCAGAGCCAGCTGCTAATGGCTTAAGAATTCGAACAAGTAGCAATGAATCAGGGAGAGTAGGAGTAGATTCATGTTCTTAACAATATGAACCTACTCTCCTATTAATAATCTACTCTGAAAATTCTAGTTGGCGCATGAAGAAAAATTGCTAGGGCATGCTATACTCAATCCACCTGCAGGATCTTTCTTTTGCTCACTCCAATTCAACATCTCCAGTACTTTTGGATAGTACTCTGGACTACGTGCCCAAAAAATGTAATTAGATTTTAGTCGATCACGCGCAAAAGCTAGTAATTCTAACATGGTAGGCTGGTAACCCGTTCCATCATGCCTAGTATTCTCATAATTTGATGCCATTACTTGAGGAGCTACAGGTATAATTCCAGCAACTTCTGGATAATGATGATAGATACCTTTAGATGCGTATTGCGTCCCTTCGTACAACAATCCAGGTTCCTCAAGAAAGATATCTGGACCACTCAGTCCTGTTCCCATATTCTTAAGTGCCCCCACAAATGATTCGAGAATATCTCTAGGATAGTTTACTTCTTGGATTGTCATAGTATTTGGAAAGTGCAATCTCATTTGCTGATGTACGCTGAGCAAGTTAGCATAAAATCCACTTATTTGAGAGCTACTTAGCGGATCCATAGACTGCCCCAATGCGGTTTCAATCATGCCAATACCTTCAAAATTAGGGTGAGAATTGTAGCGTTTCCCCAATGCACGAAATAGCGCAATCAAACGATCACGAACCATAGGATTCCACAACTTGATGTTGTGCCCTCTGATTGTTGTAGTGCCATAAGTACCAAAGGCAAACACTCCCCCCTCATATTTGGCTGTTTTGAGGTAATCTGGCACAAGTTTCCACTCAGGATCAAACGATTTTGTTTGCACCTGTATGACAAGGCGCTTTCCACGTGTAGTAAGTGCTGCAAGCTGCCGATCAATTGATGCAAAGTCATAAACACCTTCAGATTTTTCTATCTCGGCCCATAAATAACGAACTTGTAATCCGCGTAATGCCGGCGTTGATTTAAGTTCTCTGTAAACTTGATCCATATACCAAGTTTTGTCTTTTCCAAATCCCATAATTGTATAGTAATGTCCTGGGTGCCATTTAACTGGGCCAGTTACTGGTGGAGTTGCGGAATGCACTGCTGCCCATGGAATTAGAGTCATGTTTATAATAAAGAAGAATGCAATCAATAAACCATAAACTTGGCTAATCACGAGAACGTGGTCAAAGTTTATTCTAAGTTGCATTGCACTATTATTAATATGTCAACAGCAATTGAAATCTGACCCACTTATCAAGTAAAAACGTCAATCTAAATTTGACCCATCCTGATGCTTATCATTGTTTAACTTGTTCGGCAGTGGGGGCTATCCCTGCCGATTTCTTTCCTTTTAACCGGTAGCTGTTACCACTGATTTGCACGATATGCGCATAATGCAGCAATCTGTCCAATAATGCTGCGGTTAAGGTTTGATCATCAGCAAAAGCAGTTGACCATTGTGAAAATGGCAGGTTGCTGGTGACGATTACACTGCCTTGCTCGTAGCGCTTGGCAATGACGTTGAAGAACAGATTGGCTTCCTCCCTGCCAAACGGGAGGTAGCCTATTTCGTCAATGACTAATAGCTTAGGAGATAGCACACTGCGTTTGAGATACGTATCCAGTCTTCCTTGTTTTTTGGCAGTTGCCAATTGCAGCATTAAATCAGCTGCGGTGATAAAACGGACTTTTATACCACGCATGATGGCACTGTAAGCCAGCGCAATAGCTAGATGACTTTTACCTACGCCACTTGGGCCGAGCAGTACAATGTTTTCGGTACGTTCAATAAACACCAGACTGGTTAATTCCTGTAGCTGTTTACGTGGTGCGCCGGTGGCGAAGCGGAAGTCAAAGTCGTCGAAGTGTTTGATGGCCGGCAATCCTGCCATTTTAAGTAATACTTCGCGCGTGCGCAGCCTTCTGGCCTCTATCTCTACCTGGAGTAAATTGTCGAGGAAGTCGGCAAAGGTATTGCCTTGTGCGGCACCGCGATCAGCCATTGCTGACCATTCTGTGGCGATAGCAGGTAGTTTTAATACGTCACAGGCATGCAGGATGCGTTGTAATTGCAGATTCATCGCATCACCTCCAACAGTTGATCATACACTGATAGCGGATGCTGGAAACTTTCTACCGGTATGGCCTGCCGCTGCTTTATCGTTATACTTGTCAGGCAATTTATCATGCCTTCGGGCAATGGCTGTAAACTGAAACGCTCTTTTTCCAGCAAGACCTGAGGCTTTTCGTTAGTGGTGGCATGGATACGCTGATTAGCCACCTCATGCAGCCAGTTACCTACCTGAGCATTTGCGGTATCGACATCCAGCGCCAGCCCTGCTTGTTTGAGTGACGCAACCAACGGTGTGATAAAGCAGGATTTCAAGTAACCGTTAAACCGCTCTACCTTACCTTTGGTTTTGGCACGATAAGGTCGGCATACTTTAAGATTAAAACCGTAATCCTTAGCCATCTCAAGTAATTTGGCATTCCAGCGATGCAAGCCTTCGCCATAGGCATCGCGCTCAATCATGATGCATTTGGCGTTGTCAAACAGCAGCTCTTTGGGCACGCCACCAAAGTAATATAATGCATTCTCAATACCTGACAACCAATCTTCCTGGCGTTCATATTCACTAAAGCGCACATAGGTTGCTCGGCTAAAACCGAGCGTGGCGACAAAAGCTTTTAGTTTCTGCCTGCCACGGCGAATAGTGGTAAAGTCCACTTGCATTTGCTGCCCTGAGGGAGTCTCAAAGCGCCGCACCGGTTCGGTCCGGATCACCTTAAATTGCCGGATATAGTTTCTAAGAATGCCTTCCTTGCCATCATATCCTTTGGCCTGAAGCTCCCGAAACAACACAGTTGCCGGTATCCACTCTGGTCGGGCCGCTTCAATTCGCTCAAGTAAATAGGTCTTGAATGGCTCAAGTTTTGAGGGTCGATCATCCCGTCTGCTGTAGGTTGGTGTTCTGGCAATATCGCGCAAGTATTTACGCACGGTATTGCGTGAAACGTTTAATGCTTTGGCTATCGAACGAATGCTCTTGCCCTGCCGGTGTAACACATGAATTTCCACTAATATCTCCTGAGTCAACATTTAAATTACACCGCCTTGTCCATAAAAACATCAGCGGCAATTTTGCCTCAGGTGGGTCAATTTTAAATTGTCGTTAGTGGGTCAGTTTTACATTGTTGGTGACAATACAAGGTTTTGTATTAATATAGTCTGTAGTAATAATTATATTTTTCTGTAATTCTTTCTGAGTTAGTTCCAGAGAATTAGTTGTTAAAATTTGATTAGTGCTGCCCATTTTTAGATTCCTCCTTATAGTTTAAAGGACGGAACTGCATCGATACGCATCGAAGTTAAATTGTTCGATAATCGTCAAACACATATTACCAAGACGAGTTCTGCGTTATCAGGCAGTCCTGCCATCATGGGGCATGAGCCCGTTAGATCAGTGACTTTGCGTCCTCCGCTTTCACAGAGTTTGCCTTTTTCATACTGCATTATTTATTATGCACAAATCATGCCATTACCAAGTTGATGTGGATAATATCCACCGTTAATTCCTTTAACGGTTCTGCAATGAAGAAATCCGAATTCAGTGATAGCCAGATTATGGCGATACTCAAACAAGCTGAGGCAGGGATTCCGGTGCCTGAACTGTGCCGAGAACATGGTATGAGCAATGCGACATTTTACAAATGGCGTAGCAAATACGGCGGTATGGACACATCGATGATAGTGAACCGCCCCGGGTTTTGAGGAGGCTCCAAACCTTGAGAGAATGGAGCCATGAACAAAACAAAAAAATATTCCCCCGAAGTAAAAGAACGAGCAGTCCGTCTGGTACAAGAGCATCGCAGTGAGTACCCTTCGCTGTGGTCGACGATAGAATCGATAGCGCCCAAGATTGGCTGTGCACCGCCGACGTTGCACGATTGGGTAAAGAAGCACGAGATCGACACAGGCCTGCGAGATGGCGTCACCAGTGAAGAGCGCGAGCGCATCAAAGCACTGGAGCGTGAGGTCAAGGAATTGCGTCGCGCCAATGAGATTCTGAAGCTGGCCAGTGCTTTTTTTGCCCAGGCGGAGCTCGACCGCAAACTCAAATCCTGAGATCGTTTATTGACCGGCATCGCGACACCCACGGGGTCGAGCCGATTTGCAAGGTATTGCAGGTCGCCCCGTCGGGGTATCGGCGTCACGCGGCCGAACGGCGCAATCCGGCATTGCGTTGCACTCGTGCCCAACGTGATGAGGTTTTGATGCCAAAAATCCAGCACGTATGGCAGGCCAACCTGCAGGTGTATGGTGCTGACAAGGTATGGCGACAACTCAAGCGCGAAGGAATACAGGTAGCTCGTTGCACGGTTGAACGGCTGATGAAACGGTTGGAATTGGAAGGTGTACGGCGTGGCAAGGTTGTGCGAACCACGGCTCCGGACAAGGCGCTGCCGTGCCCACTGGATAGAGTCAACCGGCAATTCAAGGCGGATCGCCCAAACCAGTTGTGGGTGTCGGATTTCACTTATGTTTCCACCTGGCAGGGCTGGCTGTATGTCGCTTTCGTCATCGACGTGTTTGCCCGGCGCATCGTGGGTTGGCGGGTCAGTTCCAGCATGCACACAGATTTCGTACTGGATGCGCTGGAGCAAGCGTTATACGCCCGGCAACCGGAGTTGGGTGCCTTGATTCACCACAGCGACAGGGGCTCCCAGTATGTCTCTATCCGTTATACGGAGCGGCTTGTCGAGGCTGGAATAAAACCGTCAGTGGGAAGTTGTGGCGATAGCTACGACAACGCACTGGCCGAAACGATCAACGGGCTTTACAAGACTGAATTGATTCACAAGCAAGGGCCTTGGAAAAGCAGGGAATCTGTTGAACTGGCAACGTTGAACTGGGTGTTCTGGTTCAATCATCAGCGTTTGCTGGGACCTATCGGCTATATACCGCCCGCAGAAGCTGAGGCACAATACTACCGGCAGTTAACCAACTCGGATTCTGCCAAAGTTACTTAAACCAAACAGCCTCCACAGAACCCGGG